>Ga0114918_10002006_pt1 | contig 18283 bp, 9 predicted proteins | sample LantaG_FD_87015 | JGI IMG/M metagenome (GOLD analysis project Ga0114918, IMG submission 87015) | Deep subsurface microbial communities from Baltic Sea to uncover new lineages of life (NeLLi) - Landsort_02402 metaG | ecosystem: Environmental > Aquatic > Marine > Oceanic > Sediment | place: Baltic... | reverse complement strand
GCTTTTGCCGAGGCGATGGACCTGGCCGAAAATGATACGGTCCGCGCTCGTGTGGAAAAGGCCTCGATCTGCGCTTACCGAGCTGCCATCGAACCAATCTGGTACATGAAGGACAAATCAAAAGTTGATCCCGCCCTGGCCGAGCGAATGCAACCATTGGTCAAACGCTTCGTGGATCTATGCGAGAAATACGGTGTCACGAACGCCAGCGAACAGAGCAAAATCGAGGCTGAGAGTGAACGAATCAAACGCATCGTTGGGCTGTAAGGCCCTCCATGTTGTGACGGCCTCGGATTCCTCGTTGGTTCTTGCATTGTCGATGGTCCGTAGCAACCGGTTTTGACACTTCTCTGAAGTTGGAGTATTATATTTGAGGAAAGTGCACAAATGCCAGATGTATGAATGCTCTTTGGAGAACATAATGAGAAGTATTATTCGACTGAACGTTATTTTAATAAGCATCTTGTTAGTCACTCAACCGGCTTTGGCGAATTCATCGGAAAAGAACCGTATCGGGCCGGCAGAAGTTGCTTCCGTTAAGCCTCAAAACAGTTTTAATCATAACGGTCTTGCCAAAAGATTCAAAAATCCGCCAGACTCAGCCCGGCCGGGCGTGTACTGGTATTTCATGGACGGCAATCTAAACCGGGAAGAAATGACGGCCGATCTGGAAGCTATGAAAAAGGCCGGTATCGGTAATCTGGTTTTTCTGGAAGTCAATGTCGGCGTGCCGCGCGGTCCTGTAGATTTCATGAGTGAGCAGTGGCAAAATCTTTTCGCCCATGCAGTTCGCCAGGCGGAGCGGCTGGGTATTGAAATTACTTTGGGAAGCGGCCCCGGCTGGGCCGGCAGCGGGGGCCCCTGGGTCAAGGCGGAACAGTCGATGCAGCATTTAGTGGCCGGTTCCGTCGAGGTTCATGGGCCTGTCCGTTTCAATGAAAAACTTCCTGTTCCTGAGCCTCGCAAACCCTATTTTCCAACCATCACGAAAGAATTGCAGGAAAAAAGAGAAGCTTACTTCGAAGATGTTGCAGTACTGGCATATCCAACTCCTGAAGCAGATGTGAAAGTCGAGTTTGCCGATGAGAAGGCTATATATTATCGTGCGCCTTTCTCCTCGGTAGATGGTGTGAAGCCTTATTTACCAGCACCGGCTGAGCATCCTTCAATACCTGAATCAGCGTGTATAAATATGGACAAAATGGTCGATTTGACCGACCGGCTCGAATCCGATGGAATGCTGGATTGGGAAGTGCCCGCAGGTGATTGGACGATTACGCGATTTGCCAGCCGGAATAATGGAGCGAATACTCGCCCGGCACCGCAACCCGGTTATGGATTCGAATGTGACAAATTCTCCGGCACCGCTTTTGACGACCATTTCGATAATTACATTGGCAAATTGTTGAAAAAAATCGGTCGCAGGAAAACCACCGCCGGATGGACGATGCTCCATATCGATAGCTGGGAAATGGGAGCACAGAATTGGACACAGAATTTTCGCGAGGAGTTTCGCAAACGCCGCCGTTACGATCCGCAACCGTTTTATCCCGCTTATGCCGGGCTTATTGTTGGAAACCTCGAACAGACCGAACGTTTTTTGTGGGACTTGCGGCTGACCGGGCAGGAACTGGTTATTGAAAACCACGCGCAACGCTTGAAGTGGCTCGGACGCGAGCATGGCCTGGGGCTGTCTATTGAGCCTTACGATATGAATCCCACTGCGGATTTGGATTTGGGTGCCGTTGCCGATGTGCCAATGTGCGAATTCTGGAGCCCGGGTTATTTTAATGCTATATATAGCTGCATCGAGGGCGCATCAATTGCGCATACGATGGGACGTCCTGTTCTGGCGGCGGAGGCTTTTACGGCAGGATCTCAGGAAAACTGGCAACAATATCCCGGTTCGATGAAAAACCAGGGAGATTGGGCATTCTGTATGGGCATCAACCGTTTTGTCTATCATACTTTTGCCCATAAGCCGCTCGGTGAAAAACATCGTCCCGGCATGACTATGGGCCCTTACGGCGTGCATTGGGACAGGGGCCAGACGTGGTGGTCTATGGTTCCTGATTATCATCGCTACATCACCCGTTGTTCTTACATGTTGCGACAAGGGGTCACAGTGGCGGATGTTCTTTATCTGACTCCCAGCGGGGCGCCGCATGTCTTCCAGCCTCCGTCGAGCGCATTAGAAGGCGAAGGTATATTAGCCGATAAGCGAGGCTATTCTTTTGACGGCTGTTCGCCGAATATCCTGATAGAGCGGGCGCAGGTGCGCAACGGACGTATTTCATTCCCCGGGGGAACTACATATAGCCTGCTCGTTCTTCCCGATTGCAAAACCATGCTCCCGGCCGTCCTGCAGAAAATCGAGCAGCTCGTTAACGCCGGCGCTACGATCGTCGGGGCTCCACCGGTTAAGTCACCAAGTCTTGTGGATTATCCAATGTGTGACCGGCAATTGCAGGAAATCGCAAGGCGTCTCTGGGATTCGCCGGACACACCTGAAACGCTAACGCATCGCAAATACGGCAAGGGACGGATTTATTGGGGCGGTCCGTTTTCGAGGTCTGAAAACGGTTTATATCCGGGCTATGAGGCTACCGCCGAACTGCTTGCCGATATGGGCGTTCAGGAAGATTTCACCGCTACCGGACCGGTCCGCTACACACATCGCCGCACAAAAAATCACGATATTTATTTCGTTGCCAATAAAAGCGATCAGGCAATCCATGCGGATTGCACATTCAGGGACGGCGGCGACCGGCCCGAACTCTGGATACCGGTGACAGGTGAAATGCGATCTTTGGCGAAATACCATTATCACGAAAGCGGCCGGACTACGATTCCCATGCGTTTTGAGCCTTACGAGAGCTTTTTTGTTATCTTTTCACACAAGCAGGCGGGGCGGTCCGCGAATATCCTGCCGGAGATAAACTTCACGGAACCGAAACCAATAGCCGTACTGGATGGGCCGTGGGATGTTTCCTTTGATACCAAATGGGGCGGCCCGAAAAAAATTGTGTTCGATAAACTTATCGATTGGACCCAGCACAGCGAACGCGGCATCAAGTATTACTCCGGCATCGCGACCTACCACAAATCCTTCGATCTGCCGGATTTTCAGTCATCAGATGGTGACTTTTACCTTGATCTTGGTGCAGTTCATCATCTGGCCAGGCTGCGCCTTAACGGAAAAGATCTTGGCGTAATATGGACCGCACCCCGGCGTGTGAAGATTACCGATACGGTACGGGCAAAGGACAATCACCTGGAAATCGAGGTTGCTAATCTCTGGACGAACCGTTTGCTCGGTGACCGGCAGGAACCGGACGCTAATATTCGAACCGTGCAGTGGCCTTCCGGATTACTTGAGGGCAAACAGTGGCCGGCTGGCCGTTACACCTTCACAACAAAACAATTTGGTGAAATGGAACTACCACTTTTGAAATCCGGCCTGCTCGGTCCCGTTACCATACAATTCGATGACTTTAAGAGGTGAACTAACTCAAAATTTGGACTGGCCCTCGATAAAGAATTACAATGTTCCCTCCTTGGGGATTGAAGAATTGTGTTATGATTTAGTGGAGATAGAGTCATGAGTATGTGGACACAGTCGACGGCCAAGCCGGTGGCTTGGCGATTCGCAGCGCGAACGAGATTTACCGTCTGGGCATCCTTGATCATTTGCATATTCGGCGCTGCCGGGACGACTTACGGCGGCGGACGGTACCTGAAGGTCGACTATCCAGGCTCGACCGTCCCGGGCGAATTGCCTACTCCCGTGACGTACACCCTCTGGATTCCCGACGGCGTCCAGCGTCTGCGCGGGATCATCGTACACCAGCACGGGGCCGGTACAACGGCTTCCATCGAGGGATCCACCGCCGCTTATGATCTGCACTGGCAGGCCCTGGCGAAGAAGTGGGACTGCGCACTGTTCAGCTCTTCGTATCACGTGACTAACGAGAAGGTCGATCTGTCGCCCGGAGGCTCTGAGGTTTGGTTCGATCCTCGTCACGGCTCGGAAAAAGTTTTCCTCAGCGCGCTCGACGAATTCGCTGCCAAGTCCGGCCGGCCCGAGGTTGCGACGGTCCCGTGGGCCCTCTGGGGGCACTCCGGCGGCGGTATCTGGGCGGACGTCATGAGCACGCTTCATCCCGAGCGCGTAGCGGTAATCTGGATGCGTTCCGGTACGGCGGCCATGTTCCGCAGCAGGCCGGAGTTTCCGCAGCCCGACGTGCCCGCCGGTGTTTACAAAATTCCCTCCATGAACAATCCCGGCGTTAAGGAAAAACCAAATGTCACCTGGACCGGCCCGCTGGCCACCTTCCAGGAATACCGCGCCGCCGGCGCGCCGATCGGCTTCGCCCCTGACCCTCGCACCGGCCACGAATGCGGCGATTGCCGATACCTGGCGATCCCGTTCTTCGACGCCTGCCTGGCGATGCGGCTGCCGGACAAGGGCAGCGGGGACCAGATACTCAAGCCGGTGGACATGAGCCGGGCGTGGCTGGCATCGTTGCTTAGCGATCGGGCCGTCCCGGCGGCTTCGTATCAGGGTGATCCGAGCAAAGCAATCTGGCTGCCGAACGAAGCCGTGGCCAAAGCCTGGATGGAGTACGTCAGAACCGGCGCAGTGAGTGACACGACGCCTCCGCCGGCGCCGTACGACGTGAAGGTCACGCGCAGGGCAGAGCAGGCAGCGGAAATCGCATGGAGCGCCGACGCGGATTTCGAGAGCGGTATCCGCTGCTTTCTTGTGCTGCGGGATGGGCAAAAACTGGCCCAGGTGCCCCTGACGCCGATGGGTAAATTCGGACGTCCGTTGTTCCAGTCGATGACGTATCACGATACGCCGGCGCAGCCCATGCCGGAGATGCGCTATGTTGACGCCGAAGCAAAGGCCGGACAGGAGCACACTTACGCCGTCATCACGGTCAACAGCGTGGGGCTCAAGTCACAGCCGGCAGTCGCATCACTCGGCGAGACGTCGTCCCTCGTCCGGCGACTGGGTGACATGGTGCTGTGGTATCTTCAGCCGGGAATCGAGTGGCTCGACGGCATGCCGATCGGCAATGGTATCATGGCCGCAATGGTTTTCGGCGGCACTCAGCAGGAGCGCATCGCGCTGAACGAGTCGAGCTTCTGGTCCGGCCGGCCGCACGATTATGACGATCCAAACGCGGGAAAATATTTTCCTCTGATTCGCGATCTGGTCTTCGCCGGGAAGTTCCAGGAAGCGGAGAAGATGGCCGACGAGCACTTCTACGGCATTCCTGCGGCGCAGCAGGCGTATCAGCCGCTGGGCGATCTGCTGTTGTCCTTCGACGGAGTGGACGCCGTCGAGGATTACCGCCGGGAGCTGGATATGGAAACCGGCGTGACTAAGGTCCGCTATCGCGCCGGCGACGCAGTCCTGACGCGTGAGGTTTTCATCTCCTACCCGGACCGCGTGATGGTAGTGCGGATCACTGCCGACAAGCCGGGCCGCGTCTCTGTGCAGGCGCAGCTCAAGAGCCCTTACCAGGATCGCGTGACTGCCGGGGGCGACAGACTCGTAATGGACGGGTGCTGGAAAGGACCGATGAAGCCGGAGAACTGGCTTATCGCCAACGTCGAGGGCAAGGGGATACGTTTTCGAGCGGTGCTGAAAGCTCTCGCCGAAGGCGGTCGATCCGAGGCGGTTGGTGACAAGGTGCGCATTCGTCAGGCCGACGCCGTGACGTTTGTCGTGACCACCGGAACCAGTTTCGTCAACTACAAGGACATCAGCGGCGACCCGGCGGCCATCTGCGAAAAGACGCTCGCCGGCGTGGCCGACAAGGACTACGCGACGTTGCGTCGGCGGCACGAGGACGATTTTAACGCCCTGATGGGCCGCGTGCATCTGACCGTAGGTGACCGCTCGATGAATGATAAGCCCATCGACGAGCGGCTCAAGGCCGTACGCGAGGGACGTGACGACGCCAACCTCGAAGCCCTGTGCTTCCAGTTCGGCCGCTATATTCTCGCCTCCAGCAGTCGCGCGGGCGGCCAGCCGGCCAATCTCCAGGGAATCTGGAACGAAGACGTCGTTCCTAACTGGGGCAGCAAATACACAATCAACATCAACACCGAGATGAACTACTGGCCGGCCGAGGTTTGCAATCTGTCCGAGTGTCACCAGCCCCTGTTCGATATGCTCAAGGACATCGCGGTCACCGGCGCCAAGACAGCTCAGGTTTACTATGGCTGCAACGGCTGGGTGACGCATCACAACATCGACCTGTGGCGCGGGACCGCTCCCGTGGATGCCGCCAGATATGGAATGTGGCCGATGGGAGGCGCTTGGCTGACGTTGCACCTGTGGGAGCACTACGCGTTTACCGGCGATCGCGCATTTCTGGCCGAGTACTATCCCATTATGAAGGAGTCCGCCCGGTTCTTTCTGGATTTGCTCATGGAGCATCCGACGCAGCATTGGCTGGTGACGCCGTTCTCGATGTCGCCGGAGCACGGGTACCTGGACGGCAAAGGGCAAATGGCCTTTCTTTCGCCGGCGCCGACCATGGACGTCGCTATTCTGCGTGAGTTGTTCCCGCATTGCATCGAGGCGAGCCGGATCCTCGGCGTCGACGAAGAGCTTCGCGGCAAACTGGAAACCGTCCTGACTCGACTGCCGCCGTACCGGATCAATCGCCGGGGCTATTTGCAGGAATGGATCGAAGACTGGGCTCCGGGCGACCAGGGGCACAACTGCTCGCCCAACTTCACCTTTTTCCCGGGCAGTTCCATTCGTTTGCGCCGCGACCGGCAACTGGCGGATGCTATCGGGAAGTGGATGGAAACTCGGCGAGCGCGCGGGGGCTGGGTCTCCGCCTGGTACATTTCCGTGTGGGCTCGTTTCGAGCGGAGTGACAAGGTGGCTGAATTCATGCGAGGGTTCATGCGGCGCTCGCTGGCCAATAATCTGCACAATCGTGGCTCCAACCAGTCCGATGCCAGTTTTGGTTTTACCGCCGGCGTGGCCGAGGCACTGCTCCAGAGTCATGCCGGCGAGATCAGCCTGTTGCCGGCGCTGCCGACCGGATGGAACAATGGATCGGTCACGGGTCTGCGTGCCCGCGGCGGATTCGAGGTCGATATCCAGTGGCAGGACGGAGCGCTTCAGGCCGCGGAAATCCGCAGCCGCAAGCCAGGTCGCTGCAACGTGCGCTATGGCGAGAAAACGACAACGCTGTCGATTGAGCCGCAAGAGACCGTCCGCCTGAAGGCGGATCTGACCGTACGAACCGATCAGGCAGATACCGGCCAAACGTCTTCGGCCGTACGCGCCGGCGACTATCATTTCGACGGGACTATCTCGCGGGAGGTATTGGAAAACTACCTGGACCGTTCCGTCACCATGGCGTATTTCCTGGTTACGGGAAAGCCGGAGGGCAACCGGGAATATCCGTACAGGGAAGATGACATCCGCCTGATCCGGAACATAGGAGCCAAGTTCATCGGCCGTGCCATCTATCGCTGGAACGGAGAAGACCGCCTGAACGATCCCAGTTTCTGGGCGGGTGCAAAGGCGTTGATCGACAGAATCCATGCGTTTGACCCGGAAGTCATCTTCCAGGGATGCCTTTTCGAGACGATCAGCAGAAGGGTGGACAGCGTAAAAATTCCTGCCTGGGTGTTCACGGAGTTTGACCTCCCGGTCGAGGACAGGACGTTTTCGTACGAAGCGATGCTCAACAAGGACGGCAGGCTGGTCAATCACTGGGGCCGGTCCAGCGTGCCCGATGTCACGAGGCTCGAAACACAATTGTGGTTCTACTACCTTGCCGGCTCGTACATAAATCTCGGCTGCGAGGCCCTTCATTTGGGGCAGGAGCGACTCATCGGCATGGCCGATCCGGACTTGAAGGAATGGTCGGGCCTGCTGGCAAGGATACGCGCTTATGCAAAGACCCATGCCCGCCGCCACATGGTGCTGCTCGATGCGCACGTGCCGACTTGGGGCATGATCATCGACGGGGTAAGCCTTCTGGATTTCAATTCGTTTCCGCAGCGGATAAAGGAAGTACCCGAAAAGCCCTATGAAGCGGTGCTGGAAGTGGGCCACCTCGATGCGATATTCAAAAAGAGCAAGGGTTGCATCTCACCCAGCGGCTGGAAATGTGAGAGCCTGCCGTACCTCGTCGAATTCGACAACTACGGCAGAAACAGATCTCCGAATGTCGCCAATCTCAATTCGCATTTCGTGTGGGGCTGGGATGAGATTTCATGGCTCTCTCTCCAGGACGAGCAGTACCGAAACCAATGGCTCGAATATGCCTACAACTGGATTAAGCAAACCGATCCCAACGGGCACCTGCAAATGCCGGTGAGCCGGATGATATCATGTCCCAACGAGACACGTGGCAGCTATCGGGCCAACACCAGAAGTCCGAATTGCCCCATCGGATATTCTCAGGAAGAGACGATCAGGAAAATATGGAGCAATGCGCGCAAGTAATGAAAACCGCACTGCGCGATCGAGATGTCACGAACTTTGAATTACGCCGATGCGCATAAGTGCAAACGAATGGGCAAGGTCATTGCGCGTCGAGCAGTGGTAATGTAGCTCTCTCATTTAGGTAACCTTTCCACGAGTTGCAAAACACGGGAATTCTTCGAGAATTCGTGACTTTATTTTGTCTCCACAGATATTGATCTTGCCCGGATCGACCTTGATCCTTATTGTAGGGATTCCCACCTGATGGTATAATTCGCAATGAAAACTCTTGCTTAAGAACCGTGCTGGTAAAAGCTTTTTGATGAAAGGATGTGAGTTGATGACTAAAAAAATATCAATGCTCACTGCGACAGTCTTCCTCATCGCATCGACATTGGCCGTAGCATTCACTCAGGCCGGCAATGTGCCATCCAGGGGCACGGCACAAAGAACCATCGCTTCGGTGGAGCGTATGCCTCGTGTACCGGAGCCTTTGGCGGTGCGGGATTGGCGTGCCGTATCCAGGTCCTACTACAATCGCATACTCGATCCTAATGCAATGGGCGGCGGCTTTCCCGTTGTGGTAATCGAAGCGGACAAAGCCGCGTTCCGTATGAAGTCGTACGTTGGGTGGAAACTCAGTGGAGAGTCGATGACGTGCCTGTCGGCGATAATCGGGGCGAGATTGGCGGGATTCGATCCCCGAAGCTTCCGCGGCATCGATTATGTATCTCGTTGTAAGGCCTGGTACGATCCTATGCATGGTTTTTATCGCCTCTCTGTGGGAAATCGTTCGCCCATCATTCATTCAGGCATTTACGGCTACTGGAATGCTGTCATGGGAACGATGCTGGCGGCACAATATCCGGAGGACGCGCAATTAAAGCATCAGGCAGTGACGGCCGCCAGGGCATTCCACGTAATAGCTCGTGGACTCGGCTGTCCGGACCGGCCGGACTATGATGTGCTCGGGTGGAATTTCGAGGATGAAAAACCGGGGGGACGTAACGAGCCGATGAATCGATTGGGTCATGCTCCAAGTGTAGCCTGGATGCTGCTGGTGGGCGCTGCATTGACTTCAGATGAGGACATGGTTGCCTGCGCCAGAGCAACCCTGCGATGGTACGCAGAGAATCCCGGACGCTATGAAATTACCCATGTTATGGGCCCGCTTGCCGCGGCACGTCTGAACGCCCGGGGTGGGCCGCAGGTCGATATCGACCGCATCCTATCGGCCTGGTTCGGAGACGGGGATCCGAAGCGTCATACGTGGCGCATAACTCGGGGCATGCGATTCGGCGGCATCACCTGCGACGGTCTGGACGGCGCACGCTGGGGCAACGATGGCTTCTACGCGTTCACGATGGGATCGCTGCAGGGACCGGCCTGGTTGATTCCAGTTGTTCGTTACGACCAGCGTTATGCACGTGCGATTGGGCGTTACGCCTTGCATGCAGCCAATTCGGCACGGCTGCTCCAGGGCGAGGGGCTGGACGCAAATCACCAGGATCATGCCGAGTGGAAGGCCAGGTGGGATCCGCAAAACCATCTCTTCTACGAAGGTCTGAAGTCCTGGGATCCCGGCCCTGATCGTACCATACGCCCCTACGCAACCGGCGATCCGGTCCTGCTTGGGTGGATCCCGGGTCTCTCACGAGTGGATCCTAAGGAATATTTTGTTCAACGGTCAAAGTGGTTTGGAGATAGTGCCTACAACCTTTCGCTGTACATGGGCAATCACGTCGGTTTCCTCGGAGGGATCGTCGATTTGACCGATGTCCCGGGTGTCCTGCGCTGGGACTGCCTGGCCACGGACTGGTTCGGTCCGCCCGCATATCCAACTCATCTTTACTACAATCCCTTCCAAAAGCCCCGAACTATCACGTTGCATCTTGCGCAGCCTGCTGACTTGTATGATCTGGTTGCGGGTGATTTCGTCGCTCGCAACGCAAAGAGCGGTGATAGTTTGACGCTCGAACCAGACCAGGCATTGGTGCTCGTTCAGGTGCCACTCGGTTCCAAAATAGAACGCCAGGCAACTCAACTTGTGGCCGGTGGCGTTGTCATCGATTACCGTATGTCTTCTTCGTTATAACCGGGATCTCACAAACAGCCAAATTCGTGATCCGCAACAATTTGAGAAGTTATTGTCATACTAACGATACCTTAATTCAGAATACAGTTAAAACGCGGATTGACCATGACATTAGCAGATTCACGATGTCTATTATAATGCATCATGAAGCCGAAAGGCTATTCAGAAAAGCTATGAAGCGTGGCTGAAATGTCGTAACGTGGATACCTTAAAAAATATTTTTGCGGCAACAGGGATTTTAGTATTTGACTTTGAACTCTTCATAGGTGGATGGTGCGAGTCTTATGGTGCCGGCGGCAATGGAACATGCTGCCAACCTTCCATGCCGAAACGGATGTCCCTTTCAACGAATTCCCATACTACCATTTTCTTATTCCTGAGTAAAGCGGGTTTGCGGCTCAGTTCCTGCCTGACCAGGGTGGAAGCGCCGCCGTCATTGACAATTGAAGTCAGCGGGAATCCGAGTTCACAGGCAAGGTGTTCTATGAATCCTCCGGCACCGGGTTCATCCCGGCTATATATTCGCAGGAAGCTATCACCTATGACAAGCACTTCCGAATCGGGGTCGGCCTGGTAAAGTTGACCGGTATCGGCATTTACGACTTGAGCGCAGTTCAGAGTTTCAGGTTCAAACATGCTTTCGATCTGCGGCACCCGCATCATCTTGAGAACATCGCCGTACCTTTCGATAGTTGTGGATTTAAGACGGTATCTGACTTTTCCCTTCTCAGCCCACTCTAAATCAAAAATCCTCCCTGCGACCGCTTGAGCGGCCAAACGCATCCCATCCGGGGACCAGTGGCTGTCCTGTGACAGATAATATTTCGTATTATCACCCGGCGACAAACCATCACGGGCCTCGGCGAATACATTGAATAAGTCAACAATCTCCACGCCCGAATCTCTAAGCCCGGAGATAATCTCGATTGTCTTAGGATTGACAGGCTGTTCCAACCGCTCCGCCCGGCGAGTCAGCATTTCCGGATAGATGCTCGCCTTATTCGGTGCAGGCACAACCAGCAGCCTGATTCCTCGCCGGGCCAATTGGTCGCGAAAGGAAATAATCGAAGAAAGAACATCCGCCGGGCTATATTGCGAATCGGCCGGCAACGGCTCGGTGAGATATTGTACGGCAGGTTTGTAAAAAAACCAGCCGGCCCGGCCCATCAGGGCCTTATCACCCGTTTCTCTTAATACCTGAAATTGCACATATTGAACCGAAGGACGGAGCTTGCTCGCAAGCCGGCAGTTTTTCTCCAGATCATTTTCGAAAATTCTGAGATTTTCTTTCGTCGGCAACTGCCGGAACAGCTCGGCAAGCTGCGGCTGCCGGTCTTCGCGCAGCTCAACTGCGAGCTGGACCACGCTAACGCTAAGCAGCACTATCATGAAGGCTGCTATCAGGAAAACGTGTTTTACTTTGCCTTTGCCCACCGGGACTAATCCTAAAACTGAAAATACAAGAACGAGCTAAACGACTGCGTGAACATCGTCATTAGCGATACACAGAATAAAACGATCAGTATGAGAGCTTTGGGCCATGTTATAGTCCTGGCCCAGTCAAACGCCTGCAGGGGTTGAAACACCAGAAGGGCACAGACTGCCATTATGAGCATACTGCCCTGTGTATAGATTTCAGCACCGAGCAGAATCGAGCCGCCCTGTGCTTTCGACGGTATAAACATAATCGTCAGATATTGCCAGGCATCGGATATTGTTGCAGAGCGGAAGAGCACCCAACCTGTCATGATAAGCAGGAAGGTAAACAGAACCTGCACTTGTCCTGGCAGAGCATGATAGAGAGTTTTTCTACCGCCGAAGCGTTCGATCACCAGTAAAATGCCGTGATATATCCCCCAGATGACAAACGTCCAGTTTGCGCCATGCCATAGCCCACACAGTAGAAACACAACAACCAGATTGAGGTATGAGCGTCCGGCCCCTTTTCTATTGCCGCCGAGCGGTATATAGAGGTAGTCCCTGAACCAGCTTGAAAGCGAGATATGCCATCGCCGCCAGAAATCTGAGATGCTGTCGGCCCGATACGGAGCATTGAAGTTGCGGGGACATTCGAATCCGAGCATCAAGCCTAAGCCGATAGCCATTTCAGAATAAGCGGAAAAATCGAAATAAAGCTGAAATGTATAAGCGGCGGCACCAAACCATGCATCAAGGCTGCCGGGCGCTTCGGCGGCGAAGACAGCATCTGCCACCCCGGCTACCACATTTGCCAGAAGGATTTTCTTTGCAAAGCCGAGGATAAACAGTGCCGCACCGTAAGAGAACTTCTCCATGCTGTGCGTCCGGCAAACGAGCTGCTCGGCGAAGGTTGGAACTTGTTGCGACCTGGCATCTATGGTGCCGTAACGCTGAATCGGGCCCGATAGAATCTGCGGGAAGAAGGATACGTAACACGCAAAATCAAAATAGGAACGTGCCGGCGGCACACCTCGGTAAACATCCATCATATAGCTGAGGATTTTGAAAGTGTAGAACGATACACCGATGGGCCAGACAATTTTTAAGACAGGCAAGGCCTCCGCCCCGAAGATTCCTGCGATATGGTTCAAATTTTCCTGGAAGAATACGAGATACTTGAAGAAGCCTAAAATGCTTAGATTCACTGCGATGGAAATTACCATAATCGGCAGCTTCCACCTGTTGCCGTTCGACCTGGCCATAAGAATGGACAAGAGATAGTTTATCGAACTGACACAAAACAACAGAACCGCGAACCAGGGATTCAGCCATGCATAGAAAACATAGCTGACCAGGATAAGGAAAACGTTGCGCGGCATAACGAACTTACGCGGCAGGAAATAGTACAGCGCCAGCAGGAAGGGCAGAAAATAGAATACGAAGATATGTGATGTGAATGTCATCAATTCCTATTTTATCACAAGATTTGTCCATAATGCCCAGTAAATCGGGTCCTCGCTCTCGCCAAAGTACTTGTTGATGATTCCTCCCATGTAGTAATCATCGATGGGTACTTCCAGAGCTATGCGGTGTATGTCTGTTGCTTTGAATCTCCTGAGATTGCCGCCGATGTCCCGTACTCGTGCATCCGCTACACTACTGCGCGGCTCTGCCGGATTGTAGTGGCCGACATATATGGTCTCTCCATCGACTTTGCCGCGGTGAACCTGGAGAACCTTGTATTTCATGACGTGTGCATAATCGTACAAGGGGTCGTCTATTATCTTGCCCCTTATTTCGAGCAATTGTGCCGTCACCTCGATGCTTCCGAGAGTAGTCACTTTGTCATCCTGGCCCGTATCCGGCTTCTTCGAGCAGGAAACACAAAGACTCAGGACGCAAAGCAGCGAGAGTAATAACAGGATATTGGCATGCCGGTTTATATGTATCGGGGATCGTGTCATTTCGCCGCTCCTAACTCACAATATGTCCAGTGCGGCTCCCAGCCGTCCGGCAGTACAAGCACCGGGCCATCTTTGGTTGATCCGTGTAATTTACGCAGAGCTTTGCTATCGCCGCCAATCGCAGGTGTATCCCTGAGCCGCATTAAACCCATCGGAGCACCTGATCCGCTGGCGTCGCCGTCTTCCTGCATGTTCCCCGTGAAAAGCACATATATGCCGTCCGGAGAGACGGCGCCTCCATAGACATGCCGCCCATCCTCGCCGTACACCAGAGACCTATGCTTGCCTTCTGCATCCGCCATCCACAACTGTGTCCAGCCGTATTCGCTGCCTTCCTGGTCGGCGGGGCGATAGGAGAAAATGAGTTGCTGTGAATCAGGGAACCAGTCCGGCGTGCAATTGTTCATGCTGCTGACGGCGTTCGCGGCGCCTGTAGCAATTTCCATCCGGGCCACAGACCAACTGGCGCCAAAAGAATTGGCAACACCACACAGCCATTTTCCGTCCGGCGACCAGGTAATCTGCTGGAAGAATCCTCGCCGTTCCATGTGGCCGACCACCTTCTTAGTAGCCAGTTCGACAAAATAAATTCCCTTCACGGACATGCAGGCGATACGTTTGCCATCAGGCCCCCATGAAGCCCACGTGTATTCGCCTTGCCCCCCATAAACCTCAGCATTGCCCCCGTCACTGTCGGCAAACACCAGCTCGCCCTGCATCCCATGCAGGTTGTTGTCGAAGCTCTCACTCACGCCAATGCGCCGATACAAAATCCTGCCGGCGTCCGTGGAGAACCGTGGAAGACCTTCGTTGAACATTGGGGTATTCGTGATGTTCCTGCGGTTTGACCCATCAGGTCGCATAAGAAACAGATCCCAGTCACCCTTGCCGGCACGTGCGCTATAGATGATCCAGCCTTTACCACGCACTTCGTTGGATAAGCCGGTTACCTCCACAGGACGCCTTACGGTGCTGCTATCATCATTACTTTCAGCAAAGAGCCGACCTTCCTGCTCAGCCCCTTTCCCCTGGAGAGAGGCACCGGTTATAATCATTAACACAAACGCTAATTGCCAAACTCGCATATAGATCCTTCCTTGCTCGAAAAACATTCCGTCGAGCGCCAAATATTCCATAGCCCAGCCCTTCGGACAAATGCCCGTCTTGTGCTTCTTAAAGAGGCTCCATTCTACCGATTTTGACGCTGAAGTTCAACATTGAAAAAGCTCGACAATAACCACTTCGACTCCACTCTGTTTACGACGATGGCCGATGGTCGCTTTCGTTCCAATTGCGAGAATGTGCGTCTGATGGTATAATTCTCTGGAATGAGTTTCACATGGACTGATGTATTCTAAGTCAGAACAACGGCCGTATGTAAACAAGGACAATCAAATGATAAGGGCGCAAACAGTTTAGCCCGCACCCCTGTGGTGCGGGTCCCTTCTCAAGGAAATTTTTAACCAGATTTTGCTTTATTCTACAAAAAGTGCTAATATTAAGTTTTCGAGAGGTCCGCACCGCACTGAGATGATTGATAGAATAAATTAAAGGGAAAATTATCTTGTTTGAGCAAGCCTTCAAGAATATAGACGACATCCTCCACAAAGACGCAGGTTGCTCAAGCGAGCTGGACTATGTGGAACAAACCTCATGGATTCTCTTTCTGAAATATCTGGATGATTTCGAGAAGGACAAGGAAACCGCGGCCCAGTTGTCGGGCAAGACTTATACCGGCATTATCGGCCCGGAGTACCGATGGGACGTATGGGCTGTTCCTAAAGGCAAAGACGGCAAGCTTGACCATCATAAGGCACTTGGCGGCGACGACCTGAGAGACTTTGTTGACGGCAAGCTGTTTGGCTACCTGAAAAAATTCAAAACTTCCGCCGAAAGCGCCGACACCATCGAATACAAAATCGGCGAGATATTCAGCGAACTGAAAAATAAAATTCAAAGCGGCTATACCATGCGCGGAGTCATCGATTTGGTTGATGAGCTTCGCTTCCGAAAAGATGCCGAAAAACACGAGATGAGCCATCTATACGAAGATAAAATCAAAAATATGGGCAACGCAGGCAGAAACGGCGGGGAATATTATACGCCGCGTCCGCTTATAAAGACGATTGTAAAAGTAGTTGCTCCGGTCATCGGCAATACCATTTATGACGGTGCAGTTGGTTCAGCGGGATTTTTGTGCGAGTCTTTCGAATATCTTAAAACCAGCAAAAACTTGACCACTAAAGACGCGAATACATTACAGGAGAAAACCTTCTACGGTCAGGAAAAGAAATCTTTAGCCTTTGTCATAGGCATTATGAATATGATTCTGCACGGCATCGAAGCACCCAATATCGTGCATATCAACACATTGTCAGAAAACATTTCCGATATACAGGAAAAAGACCGCTACGACATTGTTCTGGCTAATCCGCCATTTGGCGGCAAAGAGCGGAAGGAGGTACAGCAGAACTTTCCCATCAAGACCGGCGAAACGGCTTTTCTGTTTCTCCAACATTTTATCAAAATCCTAAAGGCGGGCGGTCGCGGCGGCGTGGTTATTAAGAACACTTTTCTTTCCAATACCGATAACGCCTCGGTATCCCTGCGCAAGCTGCTTTTAGAAAGCTGTAATCTTCATACGGTACTGGATTTGCCCGGCGGCACATTCGCCGGCGCTGGCGTTAAGACGGTGGTGCTGTTTTTTGAAAAAGGGGCACCCACTCGCAAGGTCTGGTTTTATCAGCTTAATTTAGACCGCAATCTCGGCAAGACAAATCCGCTGAACGAAGACGATCTGGCAGAGTTTGTAAAATTGCAGAGGAAAAAGGAAGATTCCCAAGACTCATGGTCAGTGAATGTGGCTGATGTGGATAAAACCACATTCGACCTTTCGGTTAAAAATCCTAACAGAAAAGATGAAACAACACTGCGAGAACCGCAGGAGATACTCGATGAGATGAAAGCTCTTGATAAGGAAACGGCGGATATCCTGAAAACCATCAAGGGGCTGGTATGAAAAAGGGATGGAAGACAAGGAACCTTGGCGACCTTTGCGAAATCGAACTGGGGAAAACTCCGGCGCGAGCGAACAAGTCGTTTTGGGATGAGAAACGAGAAACGAGTAATGTCTGGCTCTCAATCGCAGACCTTCTAAACGCCGAGGACAACATTGTCTTTGATAGCAAAGAATACCTTTCGGATAAAGGTGCAGCCATTTCAAAGACCGTCCGCAAAGGAACACTCCTTGCAAGTTTCAAACTTACGCTGGGGCGGTTAGCGTTTACAGGGCGCGACCTATTCACAAACGAGGCGATTGCCGCGTTGACGATTTTCAACGAGCGAGAGCTGTCGAAGGAATTTCTTTTCTACTTTCTGCACTTCTTTGATTGGCGCAAGGCCGCCGAAAACGATGTAAAGCTCAAGGGAATGACGCTGAACAAGGCAAAGCTAAAAGATCTTCTTGTTCACTACCCTCCCCTCCCCGAACAAAAGCGGATTGTTGGCATTCTGGACAAGGCGTTTGCGGCCATTAGCACGGCCAAAGCAAACGCCGAAAAGAATCTGCAAAACGCCCGCGAGCTTTTTGAATCGTATTTGCAGGACGTTTTTGCCAATCAGGGCAAGGGGTGGGAAGAGAAGAAACTGGGGGAGGTTTGTGAGAGGGTCGAATATGGTTCTTCTGCAAAATCCAAGAAAGAAGGAAAAGTTCCAGTGCTACGGATGGGTAACATTCAAGGTGGGAAACTTGATTGGGATAATCTTGTCTATTCCGACGATAAAGTTGAAATAGAAAAATACCTGCTCAAGCATAACGATGTCCTGTTTAATCGGACGAACAGTCCCGAATTGGTTGGAAAAACTGCTATCTACAAGAGCGAGATGCCAGCTATGTTTGCGGGATACTTGATTAGGATACATCGAAAAGTAGATTTATTGGATGCTGACTATCTAAACTATTTTCTCAATAGTGAAATCGCCATCAGCTATGGCAAGACCGTGACAATTTCGAGTGTTAATCAAGCGAATATCAATGGCACAAAATTAAAAGGTTACCCAATCCCAGTACCTTCGTTATCGGAACAAAGAACCATCGTCCAAAAGCTCGATGCGCTTTCGGCAGAGACCAAGAAGCTCGAAGCGATCTACCAGCAAAAAATAGCTGATTTGGATGAACTGAAAAAATCGGTATTACAGAAAGCCTTTAACGGGGGATTATAATGGATAATTATCAATTTTCAATCCAGTTGTCCCCATTTTGGGTACGATTGAAATTAGCAAGGAAAAACTATGACTGATAAGAAAAACAAGCTCATCGTTTTTCAGGGCAAAAAG
>Ga0114918_10002003_pt1 | contig 18288 bp, 28 predicted proteins | sample LantaG_FD_87015 | JGI IMG/M metagenome (GOLD analysis project Ga0114918, IMG submission 87015) | Deep subsurface microbial communities from Baltic Sea to uncover new lineages of life (NeLLi) - Landsort_02402 metaG | ecosystem: Environmental > Aquatic > Marine > Oceanic > Sediment | place... | reverse complement strand
TAGTCGTGGATGTGCGAGTTTTCGACCGCGAGGAGTATCGCGATCTGCCCGCCGGCGTTGAGAAGGTTGTGCGGGTCAATGTGGCCCAGCGGCGCAAAATCACCGAGGGTGACAAGATGGCGGGGCGCCACGGTAACAAGGGCGTGATCTCGCAGATTGTGCCGATCCAGGATATGCCGTTTCTGGAGAGCGGTCGGTCGCTGGATATCATCCTGAACCCGCTGGGTGTGCCAGGCCGTATGAATATCGGTCAGGTGCTGGAGACTCACCTCGGGTGGGCCGCCGAGAGGCTGGGATTTGCGACGGTCTCGCCGGTGTTCGACGGGGCTGACGAGGACCAGATTGCGGCTGAGTTGGGGCGCGCGTGGTTGATCGATCAAGCCTGGACCGATGTGATGGAGCGGGCCTGGACCTGGCTCAAGGCCCAGGAGTATCCGCTGGAGACGCTGGTGGATGATGAGGAAGCACGTTTGATCTACGTCGCCGCCTGGCTTCTGCCAAAAGGCTATGATATGGATCGTCTGCGCGATGATCGAGTCTATGTCCGGCGGAGTGTCCTGCGCGAATGGCTGCGGGAATTCGGCTATGATCCGGATGACATTCTATCGTTTGAGGACGATACTCGTCCCACTTCCAGGCGCAAGGCCGTCGATCAGAAGGCGCAAGCGGTCTGTCTGCGTCTGTGGATGGAATCTCGGGGCGAGGATGTTTCGGCGCTCTCTGATGAGGACGTGGTTCTGTCAGCGACGACCTACAGCCACGAGCACAATAATCTGCTGCCGACGTTAGGCAAGATGATTTTGTATAACGGCAAGACGGGCCATCCCTTCGATCAGCCGGTGACGGTGGGCATCATCTATATGCTCAAGCTGTCGCACTTGGTTGAGGACAAGATGCACACCCGCTCGACCGGGCCGTACTCGCTGGTTACGCAGCAGCCGCTGGGTGGTAAGGCGCAGTTCGGTGGCCAGCGCTTCGGTGAGATGGAGGTTTGGGCGCTCGAGGCATATGGTGCGGCGTACACGCTTCAGGAGATGCTGACCATTAAGTCCGATGATGTACAGGGGCGCGTCAAGGCCTACGAATCCATCGTCAAGGGGTTGCCCATCGAGGAGCCGGGAATCCCGGCATCGTTCAAGGTGTTGGTAAAGGAGCTGCAGAGCTTGGCACTTTCGGTGGAAGCGGTGACGGACTCTGGCGAAGTCCTGCACTTCGGTCGTGACGACCGCCGGGCTCAGCTTCCGAAGTTGGGCATGGGGTTGTTGGGCCTGGCGCCTCAGGACTGAGCCGGGAGCGTTGTGGGAGTTGACCTTTCTAGGTTCTATGGTAAACTTGTCCTTCGCAACGGGATGATGGTGAATTGGCTTGTCATTGACAAGGTGGAGTTCATAGGGTCGACAAAGGGGAGGCCATCGCAGCCTAGATGGCCTTCTTCGATGCGAAACCAAGGCAGACTTAGGAGGAGATAGTGCCGACAATCAATCAGTTGGTGCGAAAGGGGCGCAAGCCGAAGAAGCGACTGTCGAAGTCGCCGGCGCTCGCCTACAATGTGAACACGAATCAGGGCGGCAAGCGCTCGCGTGCTAAGCGTGGTAATCCCCAGAAGCGGGGCGTGTGTACAATTGTGCGTACTACGACGCCGAAGAAGCCTAACTCGGCGCTGCGCAAGATCGCTCGTGTGCGGCTTTCGAATCGCATCGAGGTGACTGCCTATATCCCCGGTGAGGGGCACAATCTGCAGGAGCACTCCGTTGTTTTGGTTCGTGGTGGGCGCGTGAAGGACTTGCCCGGTGTTCGCTACCACATTGTGCGCGGTGCTTTGGACTGCTCGGGTGTGGGTGGGCGGCGGCAGCGACGTTCCAAGTACGGAACGAAGGCCGAGTAGTTGTTGTGAGGATGGAGTAGATATGTCAAGACGAAACCGTCCGCCTAAGCGGCAAATTGCCCCCGATATCCGTTATGGTAGCGTGCCTCTTCAGAAGTTCATCAATCGCATGATGAAGGGTGGCAAGAAAAGTATCTCACAGCGGATTATGTACGAGGCGCTGGATACGGCAGAGGCTCGCGCGAATCGCCCGGGCATTGAGGTCTTCAACGAGGCTATGCAGAACGTAATGCCGCCGGTAGAGGTTAAGCCCCGCCGCGTCGGTGGTGCGACCTATCAGATTCCGGTTGAGGTCGCGCCGTACCGGCAGCTTGCGCTCGGCATCCGCTGGATTTTGGCCGCGGCGCAGAGCCGTGGTGGTCGTGGTATGGCTGCGAAGCTGTCGGCTGAACTGCTGGATGCGGCGGGTGGCGCTGGGGCGGCAGTTAGGCGACGCGAAGACGCACTGAGGATGGCGGAAGCTAACCGCGCATTCGCCCATCTTCGTTGGTAAGCTGCGGCTCTTCTTGAAGTAGCTTCCTAGAGGGTCGTCGCTAGGCACACTTTACATCGAGGGCAGAGCGATGGCCGAAGAACTTTCACTAGAGAATATACGCAACATTGGGGTTATTGCCCACATCGACGCGGGCAAGACCACAACGACGGAACGCATTCTCTTCTATACCGGTCGGACACATCGGCTTGGTAACGTCGATGATGGTACAACCATCACCGACTGGATGGATCAGGAGCGGGAGCGGGGAATTACGATTACGGCCGCTGCGGTGACGTGTTTCTGGCGGGAGTCCCAGATCAACATTGTTGATACGCCGGGACATATCGATTTCACTGCTGAGGTCCAGCGCAGTCTGCGGGTGCTTGATGGTGGCATCGTGGTCTTTGACGGCACCGCAGGTGTTGAGCCCCAGTCCGAGACAGTCTGGCGACAGGCTCGCGACTTCAATGTCCCGCTGATCGCGTTCATCAACAAGATGGATAAGCTGGGGGCCGACTTCGCCCATGCAGTGGATACCATTCGTGATCGCCTGAACGCAAACCCGGTTCCGATTCAATGGCCTATTGGCTCAGAGTCTGAGTTCCAGGGAGTAGTTGATCTGATCGAGTGGCGGGGTGTGAGATGGCCCGATGAGTTGGGCCAGACGCCGGAGTATGTACCGGTCCCCGAGGCGGTTGAAGCGGACGCTCTGGCCGTCCGTGAGGCGATGCTCGAGTCGATTGTTGAAACCGACGACGAGTTGATGGTGGCCTATCTTGAGGGTGAGGAAATCTCCCCGGATGATCTGCGTCGGGCGCTTCGTCAGGCAACGATCACAGGGGTGATCCAACCAGTGTTGTGTGGTTCGTCACTGCGCAACAAGGGAGTGCAACCCTTGTTGGATGCAGTTGTTGACTTTCTTCCTTCGCCGTTGGATGTGCCGCCGGTGAAGGGGCAGAATCCTGGGAAGGATCGAGTAGAAGAAAGGCCTGCGGATCCTGAGGCGCCGTTGGCTGCACTGATCTTTAAAATAGCGACAGACCCGTACTCGGGGCGATTAGCTTACTTCCGGGTTTATTCGGGGACTCTGGTCCGCGGCAATGTTTACCTAAATGCGGGTAAGAATAGCCGCGAGCGTGTGACCAAGCTGCTTAGAATGTTCGCTGACCGCCGAGAGGAGGTCGATGAACTGAAGGCCGGCGATATCGGTGCAACCGTGGGGTTAAGAAACACGGTGACCGGTGATACGCTTTCGGCGATGCACGCACCGATCGTCCTGGAATCAATCCGTTTCCCAGAGCCGGTTATCTTCGTTGCGATCGAGCCTAAGACGGTTGGAGATCAGGATCGTCTTAATGAATCGCTCGCGCGCTTGATGGAGGAAGATCCCACTTTCCGAGTCCGTATGGATGAGGACACAGGTCAGACAACCTTGTGGGGAATGGGGGAACTTCACTTGGAGGTTCTCGTTAACAGACTGTTACGAGAGTTCCGGGTAGAGGCAAATGTTGGGAAGCCGCGAGTCGCGTATCGGGAAACTGTCACGCAAACCGGTCAAGCCGAGGTCGTATTCGATCGAATGCTGGCTGGAAAGCCCCAATATGCCCGGGTAGGGTTGGAGATTAGCCCTACCGAGGCAGGGGAAGCATCCAAATTCGTCAATTTTTCGCGTCCGCAAGACCTGATGGCTCAGCATGCTGAGGCTATCAGAGCTGGGGCGCTTGAGTCGTTGGATAGCGGCTATCTGGCCGGATATCCACTGGTTGGCATCGTCATCCGCCTTGTTGCGGTGGAAGTTGATGAGTTGCTTACCACGGAAATCGCGTTGAAAGCGGCATCCGCACAAGCTTTCCGCGAAGCAGTGGAAGCGGCAGGGCCAATCCTGCTTGAGCCGACGATGGACGTGGAAGTGGTGATGCCGGAAAGGTTCGTTGGTGAAGTGCTGGGGGACTTAAGTGCTCGCGGCGCCGACATCAAGTCTATGGGACCTCGTCCCGGTGGCGGTCAGGTGATTCGAGCCTATGTCCCCCTAGCCAATATGTTCGGGTACGCCACCGACCTGCGGAGTTCAACACAGGGGCGCGGCACGTTTACTATGGAGTTCCACCATCATGTACCGGTGGATTCCCGGCAGATGGATGCTATCGTGTATGGCTATGGCGGGTAGACGTCACGCCACACGAGTGCATAAGTGTCAGAAGCTCTGCGTACAGAGCTGTTGGTAGCGGCACAAGAAGTAATCACAGAGAACACTGACTAATCTGAAAGCAGAATAAGGAGAGGAAGCAATGGCTAAAGAGGTATTTGAGCGGACCAAGCCGCACGTGAATGTCGGTACTATTGGTCACATCGATCATGGCAAGACCACCTTGACCGCTGCAATCACGCGGGCCCTGTCCCTCAAGGGGGGGGCGGAGTTCAAGTCGTACGACGAAGTCGCGAAGGCTGATGCGAAGATGTTCCGTCGCGATGCAACCAAGATCCTGACTGTGGCGATTTCACACGTTGAGTATGAGACCGTGAACCGTCACTACGCTCATGTGGACTGCCCCGGTCACCGTGACTACATCAAAAACATGATCACCGGTGCTGCCCAGATGGACGGCGCGATCCTAGTTGTCTCCGCGGTCGATGGTCCGATGCCTCAGACCCGCGAGCACATTCTCCTCGCACGTCAGGTCGAGGTTCCGGCGATCGTGGTCTACCTGAACAAGGTTGACCTGATGGACGACCCCGAGCTCCTTGAGCTGGTTGACCTGGAGATCCGTGAACTGCTGGACAGCTACGAGTTCCCCGGCGACGAGACGCCCATCGTCCAGGGCTCTGCTCTGCAGGCCCTGCACTGCGTCAGCGATGACCCCGATGATCCCGCGTACGCTTCCATCTGGGAGCTGCTGCGCGTTGTGGATGAGTACATCCCCACGCCGCTGCGTGACGAGGAGCTACCGTTCTTGATGCCCATCGAGGATGTTTTCTCCATCAAGGGTCGTGGAACGGTTGTGACCGGTCGTGTTGACCGCGGCACACTTAAGCCCAACACTCCGGTCGAGCTGGTCGGCGGTATGTACGACAAGCCCCGCAAGACGGTTGTTACCTCTATGGAGATGTTCCACAAGATACTTCCGGTCGTCATCGCTGGTGACAACGCCGGTCTGCTGCTGCGTGGTGTAGGCAAGGATGAGGTGGGTCGTGGGGTCGTCGTGGCTGCCCCTGGCACGATCCATGCCCATCGCAAGTTCGAGGCTGAGGTCTACGTCCTGCGCAAGGATGAGGGTGGTCGCCATAAGCCGTTCTTTAGCGGCTACAAGCCTCAGTTCTACATCAACACCATGGACATCACCGGCGCTGTCGAGCTACCTGAGGGTGTCGAGATGGTCATGCCTGGCGATCGCACCACCATGACCGTTGAGTTGGGCACGGCAGTGGCTCTGGAAGCAGGTCACCGCTTCGCGATCCGCGAGGGCGGCCTGACCGTTGGCGCTGGCGTGATTACCAAGATCGTAGATCTAATCTAGCTAGGTGGTTTAATGGCCAAACAACGCATTCGCATTCGGTTGAAGGGGTACGATCATCGCATTCTGGACGAGTCCGCTCGCCGGATCGTTGAGGCGGCAGAGCGAACGGGTGCTCGTGTCGTGGGGCCGGTTCCCCTACCGACCAAAATTGAACGGTTTACGGTTCGCCGATCGCCGTTCATCGACAAGGACACCCACGAGCATTTCGAGATTCGTACGCATAAGCGTCTGATCGATATCCAAGATCCGGATTCGAAGACGATCGATACGCTGATGCGGCTCAACATGCCTGCAGGTATTGACATCGAGATCAAGCTCTAATCGTTGAGTCTTCACATACGCTGAACACCCGCCCCCTGACCGTGGCTCGTTGAGTATGAGGGTGCATGGCCAGGGGGATCGTGTGAAAGAATTCGGGATGATGCGGCGCGGGAAGTGTACGGTCTGTCGGGCAGGCCTGGTCTGTTCTTGATTACGACTGCGCACGAGCGTTGGCAGTCCCCAGGAGGAAGTAGTGAAAGGTATCATAGGACGTAAGGTGGGAATGACCCAGATCTTCCGTGAGGATGGACTTGCTGTGCCTGTCACGGTTGTCGAAGCTGGGCCATGCTATGTAACAGAAGTTCGCACACCCGAACGTGATGGCTATCGGGCTGTGCAACTCGGTTTCGCTAACGCGAAAGCCAAGCACCTGACCAAGGGCCAGGTGGGGCACTTGGCGAAGTCGGGCTCACCTCAGCTACGGTATCTGCGCGAGGTTCGCATTCAAGCTGATGAGACGTTTGAGCTTGGGGAGAAGGTCCTGGTGGACATCTTCGAGCCTGGTCAGCGCGTTGATGTCGTTGGCCGTTCCAAGGGCCGTGGTTTCACCGGTGTGGTGAAGCGCTACGGTTTTGCCGGCGGTCCGCGTACGCACGGTCAATCCGATCGTGAGCGAGCGCCCGGCTCCATTGGTGCCTGTGCGACGCCTGGTAAGGTTTGGAAAGGTCAGAAGATGCCCGGTCGAATGGGCAACAAACGAGTCACTATTCAGAACCTGGAAGTGGTGTTGGTCGATCCGGAACGTAACCTCCTGGCCGTACGCGGCGCTGTTCCTGGACCTATGGGGGCCCTGGTTTTGGTCAAGGGCGCCATCAAACAACGGGTTCGAAAGGGAGGTAAGTAATGCTTGTTCCCATCGTTGATATGCAGGGGGAGAAGGTCGGTGAGGTTGAGTTGCGCCCGGAGATCTTTGAGGCCCCGGTCAATGTTCCCTTGATGCATCAGGCTCTGGTTCGTCAGTTGGCAAACGCCCGCCTGGGAACGCACAAGGCGAAAACCCGAGGCGAGAACAACCGCACGAAGGCTAAGTGGTATCGCCAGAAGGGCACCGGTCGTGCACGTCACGGCAGCCGGAATGCCCCGATTTTCGTCGGTGGTGGTGTCGCTCATGGGCCGCAGCCGCGCTCCTATGAGAAGCGGATGCCGCGCAAGATGCGCCGCGCAGCACTGCGTTCCGCACTTTCGGTGAAGGCTGCTGAGCAGCAGTTGGTGGTTGTTGATGAATTAAGAATGGCCGCTCCCAAGACCAAAGAGATGGCGAGGACGCTGCGCCAGATTACGTCGGGTGAGGGTAAGAAGCTGGTTTTGCTCCCGGAGCGCAACGAGTCTGTTGAGCTGTCAGTGCGTAATCTCGCGAAGGCGCGGTCGTTGCGTGCCCACTATCTGAACATCCGTGATCTTTTGAATGCTGAGACGGTCATAATGTCGTTGGCATCCCTCAAGGTCATCGAGTCGATTCTGGGCACGGGTGTAGCCAAGGTTGCCGGGGGCGAGGAGTAGGCCAGATGAGAATCTACGACATAATCGTGCGACCTTTGGAAACGGAGAAGTCTTATATGCTGCGCGAGCAGGGTAAGTACGTCTTCGTGGTCCATATGAACGCGAACAAACTTGAGGTTAAGCGGGCCGTTGAGCAGATCTACAGTGTGGATGTTGACCGCGTGCACACGATGGTTGTGCCTGGCAAGGTCAGCCGGCTGCGCGGGCGACGTCAATCGACGCGACGTGCACCGTGGAAGAAGGCTGTGGTGACGTTGGCTTCAGGCGAGCGCATTGAGGCATTGGAGGCTTAGTATGGCGATCAAGAAATACAACCCGACCTCCCCTGGTCGCCGTCATATGACGGGACAGACATTTGAGGAGATCACGCGCACCAAGCCTGAGAAGAGCCTGGTTAAGTCTTTGACTCGGAAAGCAGGGCGTAACAGCTACGGCCGCATTACTGTGCGGCATCGAGGTGGTGGACACGCGCGAAGGTACCGCGTCATCGACTTCAAGCGCAACAAACTGGACATTCCTGCCCGCGTCGATTCGATCGAGTACGATCCCAATCGTTCCGCGCGCATAGCGCTGTTGATCTACGCCGACGGTGAGAAGCGCTACATTGTGGCTCCCGTGGGGCTCAAGGTTGGGGATTCGGTGATCAGCTCTCGGACTGAGGCCGAGATCACCGTTGGCAATGCGCTGCCTCTGGAGCGTATCCCGCCAGGCACCACGATCCACAATGTTGAGCTCTACCCAGGTCGCGGTGGGCAGATGGTGCGTGCTGCCGGTGCGTCGGCGCGGCTGATGGCCAAAGAGGGCGACTACGTGACACTGCGCCTGCCGAGTGGCGAGCTGCGCCTGGTTCGTCGAACCTGTATGGCGACCATCGGTCAGGTCGGCAATGAAGAGCATGCCAATGTGAAGCTGGGCAAGGCCGGCCGCAAGCGCTGGAAGGGTTGGCGCCCGGCAGTTCGTGGCTCGGCCATGTCGCCGCGTGATCACCCGCATGGTGGTGGCGAAGGTCGCTCGCCAATCGGGATGCCCGGTCCGAAGTCTCCTTGGGGATGGCGGACCTTGGGGCGGAAGACGCGTCACAACAAAGATACGGAGAAGTACATTGTTCGACGGCGTCAGTCTGGTTCTGACCGTCGCCGCTAGTAAGGGAGGTAGTTGTTATGTCACGTTCCTTGAAAAAAGGACCGTACGTAGAGCCGAAACTGTTGCGGAAGGTCGAGGAGATGAACCGGACCGGCGTCAAGCGTGTGATCCGCACGTGGTCCCGGGCATCCGTGATCTTCCCGCAAATGGTCGGGCATACGTTGGCTGTTCATGACGGTCGTCGCCACGTGCCGATATACGTCACCGAGAATATGGTGGGGCATCGGCTGGGCGAGTTTGTACCGACCCGGACGTTCCGTGGCCATGTGGCCAGGGAAAAGAAGGTCCGGGTGATGGCGAGGTAGGATGATGCTGGAAATAGCTAAAGCTACAGCAAAACATATCCCGATGACGCCCCTAAAGGTGCGCCGAGTGATTGACGCAGTGAGAGGTATGGCGGCACAGAGTGCTCTGGATGCGTTGAGCATGATGCCCCAGTCGGCTGCTGTTCCCGTCTACAAGTTGATCCAGTCCGCCGTTGCCAACGCAGACGAGAAGGGGTTGGATATCGATAGCTTGTACATCGCCAAGATCGCGGCTGATGACGGTCCCGGCGTTATGCCCGGGAAGGGCTGGCGAGCGCGCTGGGGAAGCCGTGGACGCTATCGTCCCATTCGCAAGCGCTCATCCCATATCACGGTTGTTCTTGAAGAACGACTGGAAGCGTAGTTCTAAGGAGGCTTATCTTGGGGCGCAAAGTACATCCCTATGGTTTTCGTCTGAAGGTTATCCGGGACTGGAAATCGCGTTGGTTTGCCGAAGGTCGTGAGTTTTCGGACCTGCTGAGTGAGGATCTGGCTGTTCGTGAGTTGGTCACCGACCAAATGCGTGCGCGATCTCGCGATGGGCAGAGTGGGATTTCTCGCATTGAGATCGAGCGCTTTCCTCCGAGTCAACTATCCGTGATCATCTGGAGCGCGCGTCCGGGCGTGGTGATCGGTCGCAAGGGGGAAAACGTCAAGGCGCTGCGTCATGACATTGAGGTGTTGACAGGTGGGAAGCGCGTGCATATCGATGTCCAGGAGATCAAGCGGCCGGACCTGGATGCCAAGCTTGTTGCCGAGAACATTGTCTCCCAGCTCGAGAAGCGTATCTATCATAACCGCGCGATGAAGCGTGCGCTGCGACAGGCGATGCGCGCTGGGGCCGAGGGCATTAAGGTAATGTGCAAGGGGCGCTTGGCGGGCTCTGAAATGGCCCGCGTGACCTGGCTGCGCGAAGGGCGTGTGCCGTTGCAGACGCTGCGCGCTGACATTGACTACGCACAGGAAGAGGCGGCGACTTCCTATGGGCAAATCGGCGTTAAGGTGTGGATTTACAAGGGTGAGATTCTCCCCGGTCAGTCCTCATCTATGGAAGAAGCACGCTAACCCCTTAGGGTAAGGAGGTCGAGCTATGTTGATGCCGAAACGCGTCAAATATCGTAAACAACATCGCGGACGAATGACGGGCAAAGAGACCCGAGGTGTGGATGTGAGCTTCGGAGACTACGGTCTACAGGCACTTGAGCCTGCCTGGGTTTCTGCGCGTCAGATCGAGGCCGCTCGCCGCGCTATCGTGCACCATATGCGCCGTCGTGGCAACTACTGGGTACGCGTTTTCCCTGATAAGCCCATCACCAGCAAGCCTGCTGAAACGCGTATGGGTAAAGGCAAGGGTGAGGTTGAGTACTGGGCCGCCGTCGTGCGTCCCGGACGGGTGCTGTTCGAGGTTGCTGGTATCGATGATGAGATCGCACGCGAGGCATTGCGCCTCGCATCTCACAAGTTGCCTATCAGGACCCAGATCATCACTCGTATCGAGTATGGTGGAGAGGCAGGAGAGTAGGTATGCGAGTGAGTGAGATTCGAGAAATAGCATCAGAGGAACTGCGTACTCGTCTCCAGGAAACGCGCCGCGAATTGTTCAACCTGCGCCAGCAGTGGTACACTGGCAGCTTCCAGGATCACAATCGACTACGTGCAGTCCGTAAGGACATCGCTCGTATCCTGACGATTCTGGGTGAACGAGAGCGAGCAGCAGAGACGAGTGAAGGAGTAGCCGCATGAAGGGACAACGGCGACAGCTGGTCGGTCTGGTGACCAGTGACAAGATGGATAAGACAGTGGTTGTGACTGTTGAGCGACGGTACCGCCACAGGCTTTATCAGAAGGTGGTCCGTTCAGCGAAGAAGTATATGGTGCACGACGAAGAGAATGCGTGCCATGTCGGTGATCGGATCCAGATAATCGAGACGCGCCCCTACAGCCGGCGGAAGCGCTGGGCTGTGGAGCAAATTCTGGAACGTGCCGCCTAAGCGGACATGTAGGGAGTCGTGCAATGATCCAACGTGAAACACGGTTAAAGGTTGCTGACAATACAGGGGCGCAGGTGTTGCTCTGCATTCAGGTGCTGGGAGGCTCAGGGACACGCTATGGTACCGTCGGCGATTCCATTGTGGCTACGGTGAAGGCGGCGTCCCCAACGTCCTCTGTGAAGAAGGGTGAAGTTGTTCGTGCTGTGATCGTACGTGTCGTCAAAGAGTATCGTCGACCGGATGGATCCTACATCCGCTTCGATGATAATGCCGCGGTTATCCTGGACACAGACGGGGCGAACCCCCGCGGTACGCGTGTCTTCGGTCCTGTTGCGCGTGAGTTGCGCGAAGCGGGCTTTATGAAGATCGTGTCGCTGGCGCCTGAACTGGTCTAGTGCCGGTGATGAGGAAGTGAAATGAATCGGATAAAGAAAGGTGACACTGTAGAGGTGATCGCAGGCGATGACCTCGGTGCGCGTGGCGAAGTGATGCGCCTGTTGCTGCAGAAAGACCGCGTCGTGGTTTCTACGGTCAACATGCGCATCAAGCACCAGAGCGCGCAACGTGCCGGCCGCTCGCAGGTTCAGGGTGGGCGAGTTCAGTTTGAGGCACCAATCCATCTGTCCAACGTCATGCTGGTCTGCCCAAGCTGCGATGCAGCGACGCGTGTGGGCTATGACGTGGTGGATGGGATGAGGGTGCGCGTTTGCCGCAAATGCGGCAAGGCCATTGACTAGGAGATGGGGACGATGCAACGGTTAAGAGAAGAATACCGTGACAAGGTCGTGCCGGAGCTCATGAAAGAGTTCGGCTACAAGAATGTGATGCAGGTCCCCCGCATCCGCAAGATCGTTCTCAACATCGGTTTGGGTGAGGCTCTGGATAACCCGAAGGTCGTGGAGTTCGCCGTCAACGATCTGCGGACGATTACGGGTCAGCAGCCGGTGATAACCCATGCTCGCCGTTCTATCGCCAACTTCAAGTTGCGCGAAGGGCGTGCCATCGGGACCAAGGTGACGTTGCGGGGTGATCGTATGTGGGCATTCCTGGATCGTCTAATCGGCGTGGCGCTGCCGCGTACGCGGGACTTCCGGGGCGTGCCGGATAAGCTGGATGGTCGGGGTAATTACACGCTTGGCGTCCGTGAGCAGTTGTTGTTCCCGGAGGTCGCTTACGACAGCATCGATAAGGTTCGGGGTTTTGAGATCTCGATCAATACATCAGCTGACACTGACGAAGAAGCCCGGCGACTTCTCGAAATGCTCGGGATGCCGTTTCGGCGTTAAGGCAGCGATCGAGGCAAACGCGAGAGCTGTGGAGTTTTGAACAAGGAGTGAAGTATGGCCAGAACTTGTATGCCGATTCGCGAAACCCGGCGTAAATACGAAGTGCGTGTGCGCAATCGTTGTTCTCGCTGTGGGCGGCCCAGAGGCTACTATCGTCGATTCGGTATGTGCCGAATCTGTGTCCGTGAACTGGCCTTGGAGGGGAAAATCCCCGGTATGGTCAAGTCCAGTTGGTAGGGAGGTGCTAGGATGACAACGACAGATCCAATTGCCGATATGCTGGCACGAACACGGAATGCTTTGATGGCCAAACATACGGTGGTATCGTTACCTTCGTCCAAGATGAAGGTCTCGATCGCCAAAATCCTCAAGGATGAGGGGTACATCAACGATTACCGTGTAGTTAAGGACGAGGATAGTCAGTATCCGGTATTGCAGTTAGCTCTCAAGTATGTGGGTGACGTGAAGCACCAGCGTGCGGTCATCACGGACTTGAAGCGCGTCAGCAAGCCTGGGCGCCGTCTCTATACAGCCGTCAAGGAAATCCCATGGGTTCGGAGTGGTATGGGCATTGCAGTGCTCTCTACGCCCAAAGGTGTTCTTACGGGGCAGCAGGCGCGCCGACTCAATGTGGGCGGCGAGATCCTGTGTTACGTCTGGTGACCGTGGTCTTGAAGACGCGCGTTACCGGTGGGGAATAGGGAGGTAGACAGTGTCTCGTATAGGAAAGATGCCGGTCCCGGTTCCATCTGAAGTCGATGTGACTATTGAGGGAAGCACGGTCACGGTCAAGGGCCCCAAAGGGGAGCTGACTCAGGAGTTCAATCCTGGTATGACTATCACCCTCAAGGATGGCTCAGTGCTGGTTGAGCGCCCTAACGATGAGCGCAATAACAGAGCGCTGCATGGCCTGACTCGTGCACTTATCAACAATATGGTAGTAGGGGTAACCGAGGGGTACAGCAAGATACTGGAGATCCGTGGCACGGGGTACCGCGCGGAACTTCAGGGCAAGAACCTAGTTATGAGCCTTGGTTTCTCGCATTCCGTGGTCGTGGAACCACTCGAGGGGATCGAGTTCGAGGCCAACCCTCGTGCTAGCACGGTCACCGTCAAGGGCTATGACAAAGAGTTGGTAGGTCGTGTTACTGCCGAAATTCGAGCTTGGCGTCCCGTCGAGCCCTATCTGGGCAAGGGGATTCGCTACATCGATGAGGTGGTACGACGCAAGGCCGGGAAGACTGGTCAAGTGGTGTAGTGTGGAAGTTGACTGGTGCGGGCACAATGAGCTCACCGAACTGATGTTCCGGGGGCGCGGTGGCGCTTGAGCCAGCAGATTGAGTACGTGGTACTGAGGGTTGAGAAAAGATGAAACCAGAAGTTAACCGTGAGAAAGCCCGAGATCGGCGTCACACACATATCCGCAAACGCGTGGTGGGGACGCCAGTACGTCCACGTCTGAATGTCTTCAGAAGCTTGAATCATATCTATGCTCAGGTTATCGATGACAGCGCCGGTTTGACGCTGGCATCCGCGTCTACGCTCGATCACGAAGTCCGTGATCAGGTAGTCGGGCTCAAGAAGACTGAACAGGCAAGCGTTGTTGGTAAGACTGTGGCCGAGCGGGCAGTTGCGAAGGGTGTAGAGCAGGTCGTTTTTGATCGTGGGGGCTACAAGTATCATGGTCGCGTTAAGGCCCTCGCTGAGGCGGCGCGTAAGGCCGGCCTGGAGTTCTAGTTAACGGCGCGCTATTCACTGTGTCCAGCTGGAGGAAGTGAAGTATGGCAGAACGAGGACGAAGATCCCGAGATCGCAGGGGCGAGGAAGAACGGGACGAATTAGATGAGCGTATCGTCGACATCACGCGTGTCGCCAAAGTGGTCAAGGGTGGCCGTAGCTTTGGTTTCCGTGTGACGGCGGTCGTTGGCGACAACAAGGGACAGGTCGGCATTGGTATTGGCAAGGCGCGTACGGTGCCCGATGCCATTGCCAAGGCAACGCTGAAGGCACGCAAGGATATGCACGGCGTTCCGGTTGAAGGGACGACGATTCCGCATGAGGTCCTTGGTGTGTGTAGCGGCGCGCGCGTGATGCTGCGCCCGGCGACCCCGGGTACTGGGGTTGTTGCCGGAGGCGGTGTGCGTGCGGTCCTGGGGGCTGTGGGAATCCACGATGTGTTGACGAAGTCAATGGGTAGCGCCACAGCCGTCAATGTAGTTCAGGCGACCATGGACGCGCTGGGCCAACTGCGGCGGGTCGAGGAGGTCGCGGCGGAACGTGGCAAGCCCGTAGCTGAGGTTATGCCATTCTGGCGCCGGAGGAGGGCATAATGGCAACGGTGTTGCGCATTAAGCTGGTCCGCAGTCCGATCGGCTACTCCGGGCGTCAGAAACGTACGGTCCAGGCTTTGGGCCTGCGTAAGCTGAATCAGATCGTGGAGCGGCCTGATACGGCGTCGGTGCGCGGTATGGTGCAGAGCATTATTCACCTCCTTGAGGTTGACGAAGTCGAAGCATAGTGGGTTGGAGGCTATTGGATGAAGCTACATGACTTGCGCCCTGCAAAGGGCGCCAAGAAAAGGCGAAAGCGCGTAGGGCGCGGTATCTCGGCGGGACAGGGCAAAACCGCCGGTCGAGGTACGAAAGGCCAGAACTCGCGCAGCGGGGGTGGGGTAAGGCCTTACTTCGAGGGCGGTGCGCTGCCCTTGGTCCGAAAACTCCCATTTGTTCGTGGTTACGGTTTCTCTAACCCGTACAAAGTTGAGTTTGTGCCGGTGAACGTGGGTGACTTGGCCGTGCGTTTCTCGACCGGAGCCGATGTCTCGCCGGAGAGCCTGGGCTCGGCGGGGCTGATCGGCGATGTGGACGATCTTGTGGTCGTCTTGGGGCGGGGCGAGGTCGAGTTCCCCCTGCATATCAAGGCTCATCGTGTGTCGACCTCGGCCAAGGAGAAGATCGAGGCCGCCGGCGGCACGGTGGAGCTGTTGCCCTGGACGCGCGGCGGATATCGGACGCGTTAGGGGGCGACACTGCAAGGTGTCGAGACCTACCTAAACTAAATGGAGGGGAATGATGATTGAAGCCCTGCGCAATGCTTTTAAACTGCCGGATCTGCGTCGGCGGATGTTGTACACACTCCTGATCCTTGTGATCTTCAGGATGGCGTCAAACATTCCCGTGCCTGGTGTGGACCGGCAAGCTTTGAGCGCTGTCTTCAGTTCTGCTTCTGCTTCGGCAGCTAGTCAGTTCGCAGGGCTGCTGGACTTGCTGTCGGGCGGTGCGGTGTCAAAGTTCTCCGTCCTGGCAGCGGGTGTCTACCCATATGTGACGGCGCAGATCATTGTGCAGTTGCTGGTTCCGATCTTCCCCAAACTGGAGCAACAGATCCAGGAAGAAGGTGAGGGAGGACAGCGCAAGATGAACCAGTGGGTTTTCTACCTGACGGTACCCCTGGCGGCCTTGTATGCATTTGGCCAAGCGCAGCTCTTCCAGGCTGCCGCTGTCGGTTCACGTCCAATTCTTCCGAACTTCGGTTGGGGACCGGGAAGGACCCTGCCAACAATCACTATCTTGTTGACGATGACCGCCGGCACGATGGTAGCTGTCTGGCTGGGTGAATTGATCACCGAACAGGGTGTCGGTAATGGTTTGTCGCTGATCATCTTTGGTGGCATCGTATCGCGTGTGCCGGCTAATGTGCGCGGCATTGCCGAGACTGACAAGTGGCTGGGTGTGGTCATCTTCTTGATCATTACCGTTCTGACGATGCTGTTCATCGTGTTTGTTCAAGAGGGTGAGCGGCGCATCAAGGTTCAGTATGGGAAACGTGTGCGGGGCATGAAGGTCTATGGAGGGGGAAGCACTTACATTCCCCTCAAGATCAACACCGCCGGTATGATCCCCTTGATCTTCGCGCAGTCAATTCTCGCGTTCCCTGCGGTCATCGCACAGTTCTTCTTGAGCAGCACGAGTCCTGGCGTGAAGAGTATCGCCGAAGGTGCCGTGAACTTCTTCAGTGGGTCGAACCCATGGTACGCACCGGTCTACTTCCTGGCTGTCGCGGGGTTCACTTACTTCTACACATTCGTAATGGTTGAGCAGCAGAACCTGCCCGAGATGCTGCAGAAGCAAGGCGGGTTCATCCCTGGTGTTCGGCCGGGTCGGCGGACTGAGGAGTTCATTCTGGGTATCTACAAGCGCATCACGCTGGTAGGTGCTCTCTTCCTGGGTCTTGTGGCCGTGCTGCCGTACATCGTGGGGTTGTTCATGTCCTCGAATCAGATGCTGATCCAGAGTGCGGGTCTGCTGATTGTAGTGGGAACAGTGATGGATACGATGCGCCAGCTGGAGTCCCAGTTGTTGATGCGCAACTACGAGGGCTTCCTGCGCTAGGCATCAGAGTGTGGTATAATGTAAGACTGCCTGGCCCGCCGGGAAACCATGCGTGCGAGACATAAAGTCAGGACTAGGTTCTTGGACTTGGGCCTGTTGAGAGAAAGAGGAGCTGTGAAATGAAGGTTTCACCTTCGGTCAAGAAACGATGCCCTAAGTGCAAGATCGTTCGGCGACGCGGTGTTGTGCGCGTGATTTGTGATAATCCCAGGCACAAGCAGCGCCAGGGTTAAGCTTGCCTTTGTCAGAATCGTAGTTCAGAGGAGGTTGATAGAGTATGGTTCGTATTGCAGGGGTTGACCTGCCGCGAAACAAGCGCATCGAGGTCGGTTTGACCTATATCTATGGCATTGGTCGCAGGACCAGCGTAGCTATCCTGGATAGGGCCGGTGTGGATTCCACGAAACGTGACACCGAGCTCACCGAGTCTGAGGTAAGCTCCATCCGTGACGTGATCGACCGTGAGGTTATGGTCGAGGGTGATCTCCGCCGTGAGGTCCAGATGAATGTCAGGCGTCTTATCGAGATCGGTTCTTATCGCGGACTGCGCCATCGTCGGAATCTTCCCGTACGTGGTCAGCGGACGCGGACCAACGCACGTACCAAGCGCGGTCCCAAGAGGACTGTGGCTGGTCGTGGTCGGCGGCGCGGCTCGAAGAAGAAGTAGTCGGTTGAGCCATTTCGTATCGGGTATCAGGAGGTTCCATGGCTAAACGAACATCTCGACCATCACAACCAGGGGCGCGCACGCGACGTGTGAGGCGCAACGTGCCTCGTGGATGTTTTCACGTCAAAACATCGTTCAACAACACGATCATCACGGTGACGGATCCGGAGGGCAACGTTCTGCGTTGGCTGACGCCTGCTTCTGTGGGATTCCCGGGAACGCGCAAGAGCACGCCGTTTGCGGCACGGGTTGCTGCAGAGCGGCTCGCGCAGGACGCGATCTCTAATGATGGTATGCGTGAGGTTGATGTCTTTGTGAGTGGGGCCGGGCCCGGCCGCGAGGCAGCGCTCCGGGCGATTGCGGCTGCCGGGTTGCGGGTGCGCTCAATCGTCGACGCTACCCCCATTCCACACAACGGATGCCGGCCTCCGAAGAAGCGGCGCATCTAGGCGAGGAGAAATAGGAGAAAGTATGGCAAGATATACTGGTCCTGTGTGCAAGCTTTGCCGTCGCGAAGGGGTAAAGCTGTATCTGAAGGGCGAGAAGTGCTACACAGGGAAGTGTGCTTTTGAGCGACGTTCTTATCCGCCCGGGCAGCACGGCAAAACGACTAGTTTCCGGCGGCAACGTTCTTCTGATTATACGCTGCAGCTGCGTGCCAAGCAGCGGGCGCGCCGGATCTACGGTGTGCTGGAGAGGCAGTTCCGACGCTATATGCATATTGCCGAGGGACGTGAGGGCACGACGGGTGAGAACCTGCTGATCGTGCTTGAGCAGCGCATGGATAACGTTGTTTATCGTCTGGGATT
>Ga0114918_10002002_pt1 | contig 18292 bp, 17 predicted proteins | sample LantaG_FD_87015 | JGI IMG/M metagenome (GOLD analysis project Ga0114918, IMG submission 87015) | Deep subsurface microbial communities from Baltic Sea to uncover new lineages of life (NeLLi) - Landsort_02402 metaG | ecosystem: Environmental > Aquatic > Marine > Oceanic > Sediment | place... | reverse complement strand
TTCCATACCCTTTTCACGCAAATTTGCATATGTATTCTGTACCCCTTCTTTTACAACACTCTCTAAAAACTCATCCATATTGTGTACCTGTATTGTCCGCGCAGAAAGTGTTGTAAACATCTTCGAAGAGTCTGCAAGAGTTGCTCGGTACAACGCATCAGCAAAAGCAACAGAGGCGGCTACACGATCAAACAACTGTTCGGGAGTATTCTCACCTTCAGAAAAGTATTTTTCAGAAAGTATTTTCATAGCCAACGCATTGAATGTCCTCATGGGTTCTCCTAATTATTGTGTGGTAGTTATCTTGGAAATTCCGTTTGATTGGGTAGCTGTAATTGTATTATCGAATAATCGATCATCTAAGTCTCTGTGTGACACAACAAATACTGAACTTACGTTAGACATCTCACAAATATTTACCACGGACTCAAATACACGGTCTACCGCTTTGGCGTCTATTGGTCCGAATACCTCGTCTAACCATAGGGATGATACTGAGGTACTCGACATCTCTGCCGCAGCCTTCCACGTTCCCAAAATAATAGCGAGGGAAACTTCAGTTATCTGTCCTCCTGACCACATCTCAACAGGTAATTGTTTATACCCATCAGATACAATGATATTTATTTTATCAAGAGCACGCTTATTATCAGATGACATTTTTTGTGATGATATCACAATGTCATAAGCTCCATCAGATATGGTTTGTAATATTTTTGATGTCTCTTTATTAAGAATTTCTATGATTGAGTCTATCTTGAATAATTTAAGCTTCTTGAATACAGTAAGGGAATCGACACCCGTATCGTGTATTTTCTTAATTTGATCGTACTTATCGTTCAAAGAAATTAGGGCATTGTTTATCACGGATACACGATCTCGTAGCATCAATATCGTTTTTTCATTGGACTCACGTGTCCCTAATTCTTGAAATAACATAGTTATTTTTGTTTTGAGCCTCTCTTTTTTAGCTTTATACTCATCAATACGCCCCAATACCTTGCTGAGCACTCCTGCGTATTCTTCTACAGATTTACTCACAGAAGCACTATCAAGCTGCTCAGTAGTAAGTTCTATCAATTCTTCTAATCTATCTATCTCTTTTTCTACACGTGTATTATTTGTTATTAAATTAGATAAACTGGTTAACGAGTTTAATTCCTTGCTTTTTACTTCTATTTCTTTATTTTGTTTTTTTATATCTTTTTTTAACTCTTTTACTATTACATCTTTATACTTGGTAGGGACATGTACAGGACACTCCTTTTTATTAATCGGGCATACATCAGATAATGTTCTTGTATTTTCTAATTTAGTCTCTAAAGTAGTAAGAGTGTGGGCACACACTGCAACAGAACTGCGGATAGCGTGCACTGTCCCTAAAGCGTCTGTATCAATATCCTCAGGGACAGGCGCGAGTGTTCCCACAAGTTCTTCTAGCTGTTGTTCATATTGCCCTAGTTTTATTTTACTTTTCTTAGAATCATCCACCTTCCGTAATGATGTTCGGAGTGTAGATTGTTTATTTGTAAGCCGCTCAAGCTTACTGTCAATAATGGTGAGTCTATCAGAATACTTCTCTATCTTCCTCTGCAGTTCACTTTGCGATATAGTATATAGAGTACTTTCCACCTCTTTAATCATACTGGTTGTATTCGCTAGTTCTTCTTTTTTTTGAACAATGCTTGTATCTATCTCCTCAAATTCTTTTACAGTATCCGCAATAGCATTTTTGCACAGTGTTATGAATGCATCATACTTGTCTAGATTAAATACATCCACAATAATATGTGCACGTTCTGTAGGGGTGCCCTCCACAAGTAAATGTGCTTGACGCTGCCCAATAACGTTTATAGACTTGAATTCATCAGGAGTGATATCCAAGAAGGAAAGTATCTTAGATCTTGTCTCTGGATTCGTCTTCCCACGACGGTCTTCACCGTCTACTATAAAGTAAAGACCGCTGTCACTTCTGTTCCTAATCTCTGTGATTATGACTTCTGAAGCATCCTTTGTAAGTGTAATTGAGATATTGTACCCGTTATCGAGTACCTGATTGCACAGATCACTAACCCCTGATTTTGCCCGTATAGTTTTTCCGGTCACTAAGTAAACGATTGCTTCAAGAATTGCAGATTTGCCAGAACCCATCTTACCAGCAATGCGCGTGATTCCAGGGGTGTCTAACGTAATGGTGGCTTCATCATAGCTTAACCAACCATTGAGATATAATTCACGAAGCTGAATCATGAAATCTCCGTACAATTTCATCACAAAATTTATACACAGACCTCACTGATTTTTTCTCACATAGATCCTCAATGACTAACATTAATTCCTCTTGAACTGTCTTTGATTTATTCAACTTATCTACTATCTCTGTATTTAAAGATAAACTTACAGGTTTATTTACAAACTTTATTGAGCAATACTCAGAGAGTTTAGCTGTTATACTGTCACGATCAAGTATGCTCCACTGGTCAGTTGGTACAGAAAACGAAAGTTTTACTATATCACCTTTGCACACATTATCCAAAACGTAAGAGACTATACCCCCAGTGTCATTTTGATCAATGCCTGTAGAAGTCATATCTAATAATCTTTTAATAGGTAAATTTAGTTGTATCCTAGTGGTATTAATCTCTTTTCCGTTTAGCTCTACAAGTGAAATACCGTATGAGTCAACGTAAGACTTTTGCACAGGTGGTCCAGAATACGCACACCTTTTCGAGAACTGTATGTTTTTATGAATATCACCCAATGCGAGATAATGCCCTCTAGCCTGTTTTAGAACGTTCAAAACAGACGCCTTTATAGACTTAGTGCAGAACTCCTGTGCTTCAAAATCTATGCCTGGAAGAATGCCATGCCACAGCAGAACACGATACTCACCTACAGGGGAATAATTACTGAGATCTCCCCATGCATTCATTCCAAAGAAATACGCTGACGAACCTGACGGGAAGGTAATTGTCTTCCCGTTCCCTGGCTCAATTACAGATATATTACTCGTGCCAGAACTCACTTTATCTAAATATTTCAGGTAGTTTAGTGAGTGATACTCCATACTCTTTGTTGCATAGTCGTGGTTTCCAACAAGGATAACAAAGTGTATTCGGTCATTATATTCCAAAATCTGTTCTACAAAGTGATCTTTTATTGTTTGATTAGGATTAGGTTTATCAAATATGTCTCCCGCGATAACAGCACACTCACAAGAATTAGATAAAGCATTCTCGCAAATCTCACGAATGGCATTATGATGGTAAATGGGGTGCTCATAATGAGCACCCCAATGCAGATCTGCCGTATGAATAAAGTTGAAGGATGTCATAGATTAGTCGTCGTCATCCTCATCTTCATCATCTTCATCATCAAACAAATCATCATCTTCTTCATCTTCTTCATCTTCTTCGACAGGCTTTGGTTTAGCCTTGCCCTTAGCTTTGGCGGCTGGTTTAACTTTTTTTGCCTTGGGTGGCGGTGCTTCATCCTCTTCCTCTTCATCATCATCATCTTCATCTTCAAAGATATCATCATCATCTTCTTCTTCTACTGGAGCTGTCTTTTTCTTAGTTGTCTTCTTGGTTGTTTTAGCTTTTTGCTTAGGAGCTTCTTCTTCAACTTCTTCTTCTTCTGCTGAAGCTGCTTTTTTCCCAGCAGTCCGCACTTTAGTAATCTTGGACCATGTTTGACCAGAATCATCCTCATCGTCTTCAATATATACACGTACCCTCTTTTTCAAAGCATCTTCAAGGTCAATCTCATCAGAATCTACATCCAAATTAGCAGCCTTTGCCCACTTATACATCTTGCTTTTAGGAGATAGTTTGTCAGATGTGAGTCCTGTCAATTTACAAATACCTTCAACAGGGGATCCTTCAGACAATGCATTCTTTAAAATGAATGTCCAAATATAATAATTACCAAAATGCCCTTCCTTCTGTTGAATTCCTGAAATTACTGCGGTGTACTCGCCTTCATCTACGTGCGCCGTTGCGGTTTTCTTTACTTTTAATGCCATAATCCAATCTCCTTTAGTGTTGTAATTGCTGTTCTAAAGCCATTGCTTTAACTTGACGATTCAGTGTCATCATAATTTGTGCAAGATCTTTTTTACGTGATACAACCATTTTGGTAAAACTCTTTGCTTCTGTAAAATGCTTTTTCAACTTTTGAAGTTGTTTATACTGTTTACGTAATTTAACACGTATTTTTGCATTAGCTTTTGGTATAGTTAATTCCTCCAATTCGTCAGATATCAATAGTGCACTTCGCTTATCTTCGATATATTCATCCATTGTATTTACAATTCGTTCCCATCTGCTTTCGTTGTCAATGGCAAGCATCTCAATAGATGTAACTCGCGATGCATACGACTGTGCTAATGCATACAGCTTATTTATTTCAGACAAATTAGCAAAATCAGGATCGAATGGGGGTTTTACAATGTACTCCTTCATCTCTTCTTTCAAGTCGTCATATGCAGGTGATCGACTAGATGCTAATCTATACTCTTCCTTAAGAAGTCCGAGTTTATCAGAAGTGTTTAGCCCATCTGCATCAGGATTAATCAAAGAAGCATCTTTATCTTTATGTACTTTCATAAGTTCTCCAACTCTGCAATAGCTTCTTTTTCTATGTTATATTTTCTAACTCCGTCCAAGATCCCGTAATATGCAGTTTTTATAAGCTTATCCTTTTTAACCTTAGATTTAATATCTGCTATCGTTGCAGCGTATACATCATTGAATAATTGAGTAGCTGCTTCTGCACTAAGATCATTATCCGTGGTTGCGCGTGTTCCAAACTTAATGCTCACAATATCCCCGGTAGGGAGCTTATATGATAATGATACCTCATAAACTTTTTCAATCATCATCATCCTCTGTAATGTCTTCTACGCCCGCGTCACCTACACCATCAGCAGCCACAACGGCAGACTCTATTCTAGCAAACAAGTCGGGGTCTTCATGCATCATACTTGACAATGCATCTTTTCCCTGTACAAGTTGTTTACCCTCAAAAGATATCCATGATCCTTTGAATTCTAGTACATCACATTCGTGAGCTAACTCAATTAATTCAGATGCTTTATCAAAGCCTTTACCAAAAATCAGATTAGTCTCAACGGTACGGTAAGGAGGTGCTAGCTTATTTTTAACAACCTTTACCTTAACCTTATTTCCAATTACTTCTTCTTTCCGCTTAATAGAACCTATTCTACGAATATCAAGACGGATACTAGAGTAAAACTTTAAAGCATTACCACCTGATGTAGTTTCAGGACTCCCAAACATCACACCAATCTTCATTCGGATCTGATTAATGAAGATCACCATGGTTCCACTTTTTGCAGCTTTTCCTGTGAATTTTCTCAAAGCCTTGCCCATCATGCGTGCTTGGAGACCAACCTGACTATCCCCCATCTCGCCTTCTAACTCTGCGCGTGGAACTAGGGCTGCCACAGAATCAAGTACTATAACTGAGAAATGTCCTACGTCCAACGCATGCTCCATGATGTCTAGAGCCTCTTCTCCGCACATAGGTTGCGATATGTACATGGAGCGTGGGTCTACCCCTACACTGCGCGCCAAAGCAGGGTCTAGGGCATGCTCTGCGTCTACAAACATGGCATTCATTCCACGACGCTGGGCAGCAGCGATGACGTGTAATGCTAATGTTGTTTTCCCCCCACCTTCCGGGCCGTAGATCTCGATGATTCTACCGAACGGAAGACCACCGATAATAAGTGCCTGATCAACCAACATGGATCCTGTTGAGATAACATCAATATCTTTTGTGATGTTATCTACTGACATGGACTGTAATGCACCTTCTCCAAAGCGTGTTGTAAATGTTTTCAAAGCATCGGACAAATCATCCTGTTTTTCTGCTGTTTTCTTTTTGGACTTTTTAGCTTTTTTAGCTTTTTTTAACATTTATTACTCCTAAGTTATGCTGCTAATTTTTCCAAATTTCCCAAATCTAAGCCTATTTCAAAATCCAATTTCATTGCACACCTAAACTCTGGGAAGGCGGTCTTAACCACATGTTTCATTATACCTACTAGGTCTGACACTTGATCCGTACGCACCTGCAGAAAATTTGCATCATGGACTGTAGCCATTGGGAAGAAATCAAGTTTTTGTTTTTTTGCCATTTTTACATTATGAACCATGTAGTAGTTATTCATGTCTGATGCTAATCCCTGAATAGGTGAATTTTTTGCTTGCCTGCCTGCTTCAGCAGCTACCTTTGGGTCCAAGCTGTGAATCTCAGGAAGACGTCTAATACGCCCCATCCAAGTCTGTACGTAGGCGTATTCCTGTGCGTGGGCAACCTGAAGCTTAAGCCACGTAGCTGCTCTAGGATAGCGTCCGAAGAACAGTTTGCGGACTGCGATAGCCTCTTCTACACTAATACCGTACTGGGCAGCAATAGCATAAGGCCCACGCCCATACATAAGCCCGAACACGCAGTTCTTAGCAAATGTACGCTGGTCGGGCGTAACTTCACTTTCAGGAATACCATACAACTCAGAAGCAGTGCGTTTGTGGATATCTAACCCAGCAGCAATATCACCGAGCATCCCAGTGTCATTAGAATAATGCGCCCAACACCTGAATTCAGCTTGTGCTAAGTCAGCCTTCACAATCGTATACCCTGGGTCCGCTATTAAACAACTCTTATAGTCTTTAGCGTCCCGTGGAATGTTCTGAAAATTAGGATTAGCACTACTAAGTCTACCGGTAACCGCAAAATGTTGTTTGTATGTAGGATGAATTCTATTATTAAGTTTTGATCGTAAGTAAGAACTAACAATATAGGTAGACATAAACTTTGTTAGTTTTCTATGAACCATTATTTTTTCACATATTTCAATACCCTCATTAGCTAATCTTGTCAAGACTTTTACATCTGTTGATGGTGCTTTTTTGTCTGTTAACTCGTCGTCTCTTGGTATCAACCCTATCTGCTCAAATAAGATTCTTCTCAATTGAAGCACTGATCTAGGATTAAATGTTATATCTTTTTCTTTTAGCCTGACTTCAGCGTACTCTTCTGGAGTAGCATATGTTGTCTTTAATGTTTTACCGTTTTCCCACCTGAGTGCTAGTTCTCTTATTTTTTCTTTCCGCATGGTTTGCTGAAAGTTCAATACAGACTCGTCTTGTAAAATTACAGCTAAGGCATTATTAATTTTATTTTTATAGTGTCTAGCTAATTTTTTTAACTTTTTCCTATCTACTAATATACCTCTAAACTCCATCTCAAGTAATATTTTCAAGGTTGGAATAGTATACTTTCTAAAAAATTTGTACAATTTTTGGCGTTTAAGTTCTCTATCTACAATCTTATATATACGGTAAGTTACATCACCATCGTACTGTGCATACAAACATAAGATATCATAGGGTATAAATCCATAACTGAAATCCTTTAATTTTATTTTATTTTCTTTACAGTACTTAGCTTTAAATTCATCTAGTGGTTTCCAATACTCACCAACATCTGTGTATTGCAGTGTTAACGCTTCTAGACTCTTGTCCTTCATATTTTCGTCTACAAGAGCAATGCCAGATAATGTGCAGTAATACGGACCAAGAGGTTTGAACCCGTTAGCTTTCAATATTTTCAAGTCAAACTTAACGTTTTGTCCAATCTTCAGCTTATTAGATCGGAATAGATCATATAATCGTTGTTTTATTTCAGGGGTTACCATGTTATATGGGATAGTTACCCCGATACCTACACCCCAAGAGAACGCAAAGCAGAGTATTTCAGCCTCACGGTGATCTAACGACGTTGTTTCTAAGTCGAATACAAAGTGATCTAATTTCTCTAACTTTGTTAACACCTTGTCGATCAACGCGGGGGTGTTTGCATCTAAATGCTTGATAGGTATGTCTTCTTTTTTCTTATATGATTTCTTTTTAGCCTCTTCAGCAACAAGTTTTATACCAGTTATTACATCTTCCTCTAATCCAGGATTACGTAATACAAACGCTGGATGATAAATTGGAACTACCTTTGTATGCAGTTCCTCACTATAATATACGTTATTACGTAATTTAGTAATACCTGTTCTACGAAGAACCGCTTCTAGAGCGACAGCACCAAGACAACAAATAACATTTGGATTAACTTCCTTAATCTCTTTTACTAAATTCTCTCTGCAACAATTTATATCTTTTTTAGATGGTTTTGTGTATTCTTCCATTGCACACTTAACTGCATTAGTAATATATACATCATCTAAATCTATGTGTTCCTTTATAAGCTCATAAAGGACGGACGCATTCGGCCCTACAAATGCCTCCCCTCGCAAATCCTCCTCAAAACCAGGTGATTCCACGACAAACATAATCTTAGCATGCGGGTTACCCATGCCCATAATTTTTGGGGAGGTAATGTTTACAATCCGTCTGGTGCACTTCTCTAGACAGGTCTTACGCGGGTCACACAAAGTAGGCTCTCAATGTTAGAGGGTACGCAGTTTATGTGCAGAGTTCCCTACGGTTCTACTTAATTTCCCATTGACCGCGTTTGAGCACGATCAAGTTATACTTTCCGCTGCTTTTGATATTGTGGATCATAACACTGACAAAATTCTTGGCCTTTACAAGTGTATCGCTCTTTGTGAGCCCCTCGTCCAGTAATGCCTGTGCAAGTTCATCACTCGTTTTTGGGCCTGATTTTAAAAGTTTTACCACATGCGCAATAGCTGTCTTAGCCCGAGTTTTAGTCATTTTTTTACCTTTACCTTTCGATACAGTATTCTTGGGTGTGTTTTGTGGTTTTTCTTCTTCTTCTTCATCTTCTTCTGTTTCTTCTTCTTCTTCATCTTCTTCTGTTTCTTCTTCTTCTTCATCTTCTTCTGTTTCTTCTTCTTCTGTTTCTTCTTCTTCATCTTCTTCTGTTTCTTCTTCGTTGTCATCATCCTCAGCTACATCACCCTGATCAGCAACAAGTGGCGCGCTTGCAAATAACGGCTGCAGTTCTTGTGGGTGTTCTTCTGCATACGCAAGAGGAATGACCATGTATTCTGCAGGTACAGATATAACATCATCATAGGGCATTATCTTGATTTTCACAGAATCACCTGAATTTTTCACGACTTCAATCTTTTTTAACATAGGGGTTAAAAACTGTTCTCCAATTGACGCTGTACCAATCTTAACATATTTTTCCATGTCTTCATCTCCTGTGGGGACCACCCCCAATATGTTAATATACTCCATAGCTACGTCCACACGCAGTCTTGGTTTAGAATAGTTTATTATGGGTGTATCAGCTGCGCTCGCAGTAAACAGGCAAAAAATCTCTTTAACACGTTTACCTTTGAGCCCTGACATAAGTGAGAATATCTCTTGAAAAAACCAACGCTTATCACTATCACACAATTTTTTGAAATATAACAATAAATCTTCCGGCAGCAGTTTGTGTGGCATGTCCTCTCCGTTCTCAGAATGATCTGCAATAATTTTAGTCAATTCAACTTTTTGTTTTTTTGATAATGAATCGCGTACTTCTACTAAATTTAAAAATTCAGAACGAGGCTCCCGAAGCGACCCACACATATTACCTTCAGCATCTTCGTACTTTATGTTGTCTAAAGATTCACTAGTGTAATTCAGTTTGTTCTTAAGCGCAGTTCTTCGTTTGAATCTATTGGTGAGCACATTATTAGTTTTCATCTTAAGCATGACATGGAAAGGTTTTCCATGATAAGAATGCCCATGCCGTTGTAACGACTTCCACAAACCCTCAAGTATTTCCCCAACAGCATCTTCTGGGTCATAGATATCAGATATTCGTGCAGCCTTTTGTATATAAGGGGATACCAGATTAAAAAATTCAGGTGCGCGTGTGTCATCAAGTTCCCAGGTACCATCTGGAAGTTGTGTGTGGGCGATGTCTTCAACAATTTCCTGAAGTAATTTATGTTTCAAACGGTACCCCCAGAAGTGTTCTCATATAAAGAGTCTTTGAAAACAACACGCAAATGCATGATTGCAGAAACAAGAGAACATTCTACGTCTTTCGCCATATTCTGGATATCTGAGTATACGTCATCAAACTTGTCGTATAAAACTTTTGCTGACTTATACGGTATATCCCTGGTATATTCTTGTAATCCTTCCTCAACACTCTTAAGATAAAAGAATAATTCAGACTCTGTGTGATCGCGCTCATACGCTAAATCAGATATGTTGAAAAACTCCACGCCAGCATATTCAGCGATATCCTGCAATGTACCGTGTGCTCCACAGCCAAAACAGTGGTAGCCCCCATCACCGTACACCATAAATGATGGTTTTTTCTCAGAATGAAACGGGCATGGTGCAGACCACCTGTCACCAGACTGCGTTAACAGTACTCCCGCCTGAGCGTATATATCTACAATCTCACTCATTGTACATTTTATCCTGTTTTTCTGTCTTTATTCGAAGAGATGTTGATTTATCTCCCACATACGTGATATCCCACAAGGCAGTTAACGGTATAGATTCACCCAAATTTCCATACCTACTTTTATCAATTATCATCCAAAGTTTGTTTTGTGCCAAGTCTGATGAATCTTGTTTTAATCGAATTACAGTCTCACAATGCGGAGCCATGAAGTTGGATAATCCGATGTTGTGCACACCTTGCTCCACTTGAGTCTTTTTGTCAACCCGCGCCTCAAGGTCTGCTTTGGAGGCATCCCGGCTTTCTTGCGTAGCCGTCAACAATGCAACATCTTCAAACTTCGCAATATTGTGAAATTCTTGAAATAATTTATCGTATTGATCTGATCTGTCTTTGTACTGAGCCATCGGTCGCATAATATTCGCATAATCAATAACGATTAAATCGGGTGACTTACCTGTGGTTAGTCTGTACAATTCAATTTCTTCCATAATCTTCGCTGATGTATTTCCAATGGAGATATCAACAATATAAATATCTAATTGTTCTTTGAGCTGTTTACGTAAAGCATGTTTATACTTAGTTACTTCATTCTTAGACATCTTATTGAAGATGATGTTCTTACTGTCCACCATGGCCATACGGCTATCAAAACATGCTGCAAGTAGATTGAACGCCATTTCAAGGGAGAAGTACATCACACTAAAGCCTGCGTTCGCAGCATTGTACGCGATATTGATAGCGGTACGCGTCTTACCTCCTCCTGTCTTACTGTACAATAGCGTCACAAATGACTTACGCATGCCCCCTACGACCTCGTCTACACGCGTCATACCAAAGGGTATCACAGTACCAACGGACTCAGTCTCACCCTTCACAAACACGTTGTACCGCTCTTTCACATTATCATACAGCATGTTCCTTCGTGTGCGTGAATCATCAGATGCGTGGACCTTCAATAACTTTCCCATAACATCTTTGAGCATAATCTTGTAATCTTTTTCACCTGATTCAAATTTTGATTGTATATATGCAGATGCTTTAGCGATTTCCCTACCTATTCGAAGATTCTCTGCTTCTTCTAAGTAGAATTCTATTTCATTTTTACTTACTTTTGGTAAAGACTTAAGAACATCTAACCCATCTAGAAGTACGTCTATTTTTGTAGCCTTATTAGACTTGTCGATAAACAGCTCAAGTGTTTCTATTGTAGGTGGTTTCTTGTATTTAGAGATATACGCGTGTAACAAATCATATGCTATTTTATGATCCTTTTTAAAAAACGTGTCCTCAGACACTGAAAACACCTTCAGATGATAAGGTTCGATAAAAAAGGATGCTAATGTGCTCTGTTCAATTTTTGTGGAAGCAAGTGCTGGCATCTATCGACCCGTTTTCCCAGTGAGCGCCACAAGCTTGACCTTGCTTAAGCGATCCCTAACATGTGTTGGGTATTTGTTTTCTATAACTTTTCTGTGCTCATTAGAACTTATTAGAATAGGAATATTGGCATCATATACATCTGACAAAAATTCAAAAAACATATGTTCTAAGAACATAACACTTTTTGGTGTCGAGTCTTCCCCTCCATACATATGAATCTTATCAATCTCTTCAATCGCTAAAATATTTACAGATTCAAGTATTTTTCTCTGTAACTTTTTTGCGTCTTTATCTCCACGAGAACTTAAAAGCTTCATATTTATATATTGATGTGCTTTACCCCAGTAGGCTGTAAACCCTTCTTTGATAGCTTGTCGAAGGATATACGTAATCATTGAACTCTTGGCTAGTCCTGGCGGTGAGCACAACCACAAACCATACCCACCATCGATGTTATCCTGGATATGGTCAATATAATCAAAGACACTATTCAGTTCTTTCTCATTCTTTTTCTTGAAGTCTGGGCGTAGGGCGTTTATATGCCAAGCTCTGTATTGAGTTGGTATGTTTGCGTCAATAAATTTAATATGGTCTTTGATAGCGATAACACATTCGCAGTCATTAATCGTCAGTATGTCATCAACAACCTCTAATGAATACCCCTTTCCTCCACATATTCCGCAATCTTTTCGTATCTTTTCGAGACCAATAATGTCACGATCATCCATAGGCTATCTCATCCATGTATTTTTCAAAGTTTGCATTCTCATTCGCAAGTGCCTTATCGAGGTCAATCAAGTCACTAGATGACTTGATATTATTCTGTGGTTGCATCAAATACGAATAAAGTTTGGGACTACAAATATGTGATATTGTTGGGGTGTTTATGTTATTAAAATAACCAGCGAATGCTTTGTCTATGAATTCCTTGTACACATCTTTTGAAATATCGTTCGTTGCCCTAAACGTATTAATCTTGTGATAAATACGCACAGAGTTTCCGTTTTTCTTGAACTCCTTGTTATAACGTTCTCGGTACTTCGTACAAAAATAATGAAAGAAATCAAAGGGCCGCCACGTATCGATTGGCCGCATCTTCGAAAAGGTGCTTGTTCCGTCTATATGCTCTTTTAACCGATTATTTTGCTTTGTTAAGTTAATTAATTTCCGCATCAAATAACGCTCCACAGGGTCTTCTGACCACACAGCATCACGCAACAACATTTCATCAGAGTCTACTGGGACCATCGGCTGCTCTCCATGTCAAAGTGTTCGTTGGAAACCTTTATCTTTATCATCTTAGCTTCTTTGATTGCTGTGTATATCTTTAGCCTCTTTTTACTGTGCTTCGCAATAAATTTTCCCCTGTCCATGAAGTCCACTATTATGCCATACTTTTTGCCTGCACTAGCTGTTAGAGATCGCATTTTTTGTGTAGTGGCGATGGACGACTTGTACCCCTCAGCATTAATGACCGCATCTAGGCTTGGGATGTTCAACCCTTCTTTACCTACTGTGCCAATAATGCACTTGATACGCTTATCCTGAATACCCTTATACAGCTGCTTCCTGTCATCTCCTGAGATCCCCCCATGAACAAAGACACTTCCTGAGATTAGGGATCTAAGAATTGGACCATGATCAAGTTTTCTAATCATAATGAATATTGTCTTTCCTGCCTTCTTTAATTTATTAGCGATCTCGGCTATGAATGTGTTTCTGTATATGTTATCTACTATGTTAGCATTGTAAATTTCGGCATGTTCACGGAGGCCCTTAGCGAACCATTTGTAAGGTAAATCGTACAGTACTATCTTAGGCCTAGCTATGCGTTTATGTTTAATTAGTGTTTCATATTTCACTCGAAAAATGATGGATCCTATTGCAGCTTCTAGCTCTAAACGATTCGCTTTGTCCGGTTTAGGCGTTCCTGATAGCCCTAAAACGTACCCTGCAGACAATGCCTCGTTTGCTATGCCTTTGTTTTTTGGAGACAATGCGTGGTGACATTCGTCGAAGAGAACCACCTTGGCCGACTGCAGATGTTTGATAACGGCTTTATTTCGAACAACCAACTTACTTGATTGAATGCTCGTGTTTTTCCACTTCTTAGCATCGGACACAGCACGTCCAAGTGCCTGGTAACTTGATACAACAATGTCTTCAGGACTGAACACGCCCTCTGTAAACACTCCCACGGGCATACCCAAATGCTCCTCTAGATCAAGCTTAGTCTGGATAACAAGATCTTTACCATTGGTTACCACCCACACAGGAAAATGGTGGATCCTGTTAATGATTGCAGATGCAATTGCCGTCTTTCCTGCGCGGACAGGTGCCTGAATGATTCCACGACGATACTTAACCGCACGCATTACAGCTGTTTGTTGGAATTCTTCTAGGTCAAAAGGTATGACCGTTGCTTCACCTTCAGGTTTGTAATTGTTCTTATGTGTTATTGTTACGGTATACCCTAAATGTTTTTTCATCAAATTGACTAATCGATACAAGCATCCTGCTGGTGCCATTTGATTTTTGTACAGAAGTGTTTTTCTCCCATCCCATCCATGTAATTTATGTTGTGCAGTATATTCATAGTTATGCATCACATAAGAAAGATGCTTCTTAAGTATGTTGAAGTCCTCCGTAGGAAGGCGTGGAGACACTTGTAGCTTGATTGGGCCGACTAGTACATGAACGTCCATTACTGCATGATACCTCATAGCGAGGAGATCTACGAAAAGATTAATAAAGAGCAGAAATAGTAGAGGTGGACGTTCCGTACCACGTCCGCGTAAAGCATAATCTACGTTACTTATTAAGTATACATTTATAAAATGCCCTATCATCAAAATTTTTTCCTAATGAAATAATATTAGAAAAAAGTGATTTTACTTCTTGCGGAATAGAGCGATTTGTATGACACTCAAAGTATACAATATCTCTTATGCTTTTTTTGATAGTTTCAGCCAATTGTGTATTATTTCCAATATGTGCATCAACTGAAAATACAAAACCGATATCTGCCATTTCTAAGTTAACTGGCTTAGACAGGTCACATTTCATATAAGATATAGGAAGTGAGAATAAAGAATTTAATCTACAGGCAGCCAGGATAACTCCTGAAGCATATTCAATACCTGTAACGTGGCGCGCTCCAAATTCACAAGCTAAAATAGAAGATGACCCATAATTAGACCCAAAGTCTATTATTGTTTTACCAGTTAAATCTCCAATTTTACGCTGTCTATCTAAAGTATCCTGTCGTCTTCCTTTAATATATTCTATCCCATTATAAAAAATAGAATGGTAAGGAAGACCTCTTACTTTAGTTCCGTATCTATGATGTTTACCTAACGTAACTAAATTTTTTATATGGGCTTCTATGGAAGTAATCTCTCCGGGTAACGCGTATTTATAGGTCGCTGCAATAGATGCCCTATGATTACCATCAATAATTACTTTATTTCCAGAGGGTGATCGCACGTAACGGATAGGATTCGTAATACCTTTCTCTTTTATATCCTTTACTAATAAATTGAATTTTAAAATTTGACGATCTATTGTAGTGTTAGTTGCAGCTGTACCCCAAGACTTTTTTAAATAATTAGTATACTTTCCAATATCTCCTTTTAAAAAATCAAAATGTGGAAATTCATTGAGAAAACACGGATACCCTAAATACTGTGTTAAAGGCTTATGTTGCCCAAATTGTAGAGTAGTTAAGTCGTTTATTATTTGCATAAGATACTCTCCGATAGTTTTGATAAAGTAATGTGCTTTAATCTATACGTATCGATATTATTTACAATTATTTTTGACACATATGAATATTTATGTTTAAGTGTATCCAATAAATTCATTGATAGATCAGTTAAATTTTGATTATCTGATCTAATCACCCATTCATCCAACTCGATTGATTTAACAAAATCAAAACACTTTTCTCTATATCCCCATGAAATAAATGGAACTTCTGCTGCAGCACTCAATACAACCGCATGTAGTTTTAATCCAACAATACAATAACAATCCTTCATAAAGTCTATAAGATTAAAAGCTGTTTCACTAAACGGTGCAATAGATACCTCAATTACTTTCTGAACCTGTTTTAGTACAGGAATATCTTGTGGCCACACAGGAAACAATATAGGAGTAAACCCAGCTTTCCTAATTCTATAAACTAATTTAATAGCTTGTTCAACTACATGCTGACTAGTACCAAATAAATTACCATGAGTATCACCTGTTGATACCTATTATTTTACTTTTATTACCTACTTTTTTCTTTTTTGTAGATAAAAGTAATGCAGGATCACCAATAATGTGTGCCCCTGAAAACCCACTAATGTCCAAATTATTTTGAGATATCGGCCCACGCACTCCAACAAATTTTGCTTTATTTAACAAGGCCAGCATATCTGGATGCATCATAGAAACTGCCGGACCACGCAGTGGCATAACACCTGTTCCCCAGACTACAAGAGGGACACCTTTGTTAACGAGATCAAGTAATCCCCTTCCACGAACATCTTGACGTACTTCTAATAAAGTACCCCCACCAAGTATACACAAATCTGGGAGTTTAGTATGTGGAAAATTACCAGCGTTCCATGTAGTCCATGTAACGGTTTTTGGCATCATTCCACGAATTGCGTCAAAACATGCCTCATCGCCTATGTTCTTGTGCCCAAGCCATCCCATGTAAGCTACGTTGGTCATAATACCCCCCAAGGAACACCAACATTAGCTGTTATTTGTTTAGTACTACCTTTTGTTAAATATTTAACACGGTTTGCGTGAAGAGTATTTGGATGATAATAAGCACCTGTGCGTGGGTGTGGCAAATGAATCATAGAAACTTTATTATGAATCCTAATACGTTTAAGTCCAGACAGCATTGACCGTCTTGAAAAATCACTATCTTCTGCACCAAACCCTTTGTAATCCTCATCATACCCATGAACATGCATACCCCATTTTGTCCAAAACCCGTTACAACACCCGTCACCGTGCCTATTGTGCTCACGTTTAGCTAGATCAAGCAACTTATCAAACTTACTCCCAATATCTTTTGGTAAAAACCCGTTAGGTATATTACTCAAAAAATAAGAAGCACATAACACAAATGCTTTTTTGTTATTGTATAACTCTGACTGTACAGTTTCAAAGAAGTTTTTAGAGAATATCTGATCTGCATCTGTAATACATGTGTACTTTGTTTCAATAGCTTTCAATCCAATATTTATAGCTCTGGCTTTATGAAAATCTTTTGTGTTGTTCGTTGTGCGTATCACGTGTAAGAATGGGTACATCTCCTGCAGGGGTTCTAGTGATGTAGTACTACCAAAATCTACTAAGACAACTTCTGGGACTAGGGAACTATGTTTGATGGATTCTAAGCAATATCTAAGATTTAAATCACGGTCTTTACAAGTAATCAGTGCGGTTAAGTCCATAGTAAGATACCATTAATTAATATAGTTTACCCATTCCGTCCTAGTATACTTATATTTTTGTGCAAAAGTTGTATCGTGATCGAAATAAATTTCTTTAGAAAACTGGGATAAACAATAACCATCAACCTGGTTATCATCTGTTAATACCTCAGATCCCATACCAAATTTTCTAAATACCTGTTCTAACACAACATTTTTGTTCGCATTCCCTTTCCCTGTTGCAAATTTCTTAAGAACAGTTGGAGGAACCTCGTAGTATGATCCAAACTTTTCTGCGACCATGAAGCGTAAAATCCCACCAAACTCAGCTAAAGAGAATACCGCTGCACCACGTGACCCAAACGAGTATCCTTCAATAGAGATAATGACATCCCCAGGATCAACATAATCACAGATATACGACACAACACCGTATGCTAAGGTTAAATACCTGTGGAGGGAAGATGCGTACTGTCCCTTTTTTGACTTAAACGTAGTTACAGCTACCAAATCACCCGCTGTGTTTAGAATACTTGCACCCGTACCTGTCAAACTTGGGTCTATTCCTGCGAAAAACATAAGCTCTCCGATCACATAAACGCGTCATTACCTGCGCTAGCCACGCCAAAAACTAGGTTGAAATGTGGGTCTGATGCTATCGGAGGGGTGCTCAACACGTCATTTAGCATGTCTTGAAATAGCTCAGGATCATCAACAGAAACGAGCACACTTGATACTAGGTGTGCAACAAGTGCCATTAATTTTCCATTATCTGACTCCCCATCTTTAGAGGTATTGTCAGAAAATGTTAGGAAAGGTGTCTTAACTCCCAGTCTCAGATCAGCCATAGAAAAATCAACTGGGACAGCAAACGGATAGTATGTGCGATTCACAGACCCAACACGTGTAGCATCCTTCAGACCAGAAATCCGATAACACACACGGCAGACACTGTGATCTTTCCCAGGGGAATCCTCTGCTATGGTCACAAGCAATCGCAAGACACGTCCATAACGATTGTCCACAAACAGCGCACCACGCTGTTCTGTGCGGTC
>Ga0114918_10002000_pt1 | contig 18301 bp, 8 predicted proteins | sample LantaG_FD_87015 | JGI IMG/M metagenome (GOLD analysis project Ga0114918, IMG submission 87015) | Deep subsurface microbial communities from Baltic Sea to uncover new lineages of life (NeLLi) - Landsort_02402 metaG | ecosystem: Environmental > Aquatic > Marine > Oceanic > Sediment | place: Baltic... | reverse complement strand
TTAACCGGAAAAACAGATCATAATAGATATTCTCCTGATGAACTACAGCAGCGTATCGGACATATACAGGCTTCCAGAAAAGCAAGAGAAGAACAAAGACTCAAAAATCAACAGGGGAAGTTGACAGGTTATGCTGAAAAGGGCGCTGTTCCTGTAAGCGAATTCCCAGGAGCGCCAAAAGGATCTGATACAGAAAGATATTTGTTGAATAAGGGAGATGTTGTTCTGAATAAAAAGGCATCCAAGATATTCAAGAAAAATCCAAATATAGGAAGTAAGGGATATGATGTTCAGGGCGGTTCTTCTAGAGTTACTGGAAATGGAGACAAACCTTATTATTTGACGGCTGGAGAGCGTGTGATTCCTGCAAAAGAAGCGTCTGAATTCGGTTATGCTAAGTTGGGGGCATTGAATGCTATTGGGAATTCGGCTTCTTATGCCGCAGATGGGAATCTTGCGCTTGATTTAGGTGGAGATATAATGGAGAAGATTACTAAGCAAATATCAACTCAGATGACAGCTAATAATCAGAAGGGAAAAGATCTTAGACAGAAGTTAGATCAAAAAGTAAAGAAAGCCGTTGACGTTCCAAAGCTTGCTAGTGCTACTGTAGCTAGTTCGTCTTATGCCGCAGAACAAGGACAGTCTTTGACCGCTGAAGAAATTTCGGCACTTACTCCTGCGCAACGTTCACGCGTAAAGGCCCAACAGCAGGCCGCAGCAATGGCCAATGGGATAAAACGTGCGAGTCAGCCTTTGACCGATGAGCAAATTGAAGACGGAGAGAATAGGCAGTTTGAAGCTAGGAAAAGAAGCTTAAAAGCTAAAAAAGATAGAGAAAAACAAGAGGAAATAAAGAAAAATACTCCAGAGGCGCTATCTCAGGAAGAGAAGGACTATAGAACGCTGGAAAAGGAACGAGAAATAGAGAATCGTGTAGCAGAACTTAAAAAACACAATAGAAGCATGATGCTTGAGGAACAACTGTACAATGCGGAAAAACACAGAGCTAAACTCGCAAAAGAAAAGAGGCTCGATGCGGAAAATAAAAGCAGAGGTGTTGCAGTAACCGATGAACAAAAAGCAGAAGCCGAAAAGCAAGCTAGGCTCTTCAGCGGAGCGCCTAGCGCGAGAAAATCTTTTAAGCCTACTGAGACCGCTCCAAGCGCAACGACTGAACAAGAAAAAGCAGCGGCGGAAGCAAATGCTAAGATCTTGAGTGAAATAAATAAAGCTAAGAAATCAGAAGCATATACTTTGAGCCAAGAGGAAATAATAAAGGCTAAAAGAAATGCAAATCTTATTCGAAGAGGAAGAACTCCGGTCTCAGAACCAAGTGATGCAGACGATCCCATAGAAGACGGACCTCCTGTCGATGGAGGCAGACCTTCTGTTGGTGTTCCCATAAATAGGAACAGACCTCCTGTTGGTGTTCCTGTAGGTAGAGATAGACCTCCTGTTGGTGTTCCTGTAGGTAGAGATACTGGCAGACCTATAGATATTGGAAGACCTATAGATAGAGACACTGGCAGACCTCCATACGATTTGTCTATTGGTACGCCTAGAGGTGAAGAGCGTCCAGCAGAAAAATATTTGAAGGAATATGTGAAGAAAGAACTTTTCGTGGCTAGGTCGAGAAACGCCAAGATAATGGAGAGACTCGATGAGGTTGAGGGGAAGATAGGTGGGAAATTAGGCGCAGTTAAACAGCTTAACGAAAGCAGTGATGACGTTTTTGGCAATATGGATGCCAAGCAAAGAAGAAATTTAATGAATAAAGTTGGCGTAGTTGGTAGGAAACCTGATTATCCAGTTGGAGTTGATCCTAAAATCGAGCCGGAGCCTCCGATAAAGAAGCCTGACATTCCAGGGGCAGACGGTAAGTCAAGATCACCAGATAAGATCTTTACTCCTAATTCGGCAAAAGGGCGTGATGCAGTAAAGTTCGGCGGTCAGTCAGCGGTAGATATGCGAAAACAGATAGAGAAGTCCTTGGGGCCTGCTACTAGTGCTGTCAATTTTAAAGAGGCTAATTCTAACGTACCAAGTGTACCATCATTCGCTGAGAGAGTAGACAAACCTGTTTCAAATAATAATAATGTTAATCTTGGTGGAATAAATCTTGCGTATAATCATGATAACAATCAGTCGCAAGAAACTAATAATGGAAATCTAATTGACATGACTATCAATCAAGTTGAAAAAGAAATGAGAGAAGCGATGAAACAAAAACATAAGAGTAGAACCGGTGTTTAATAATGGCAAACCTTTCAACACTAGAAGGCTGGGATCTTGCGTACAGTTCCAGGCAACAACATGAAGTGGGCGTAATTGATCCTGACTTACTGCCTTCAAAAACGCTTGTATACAAATACTATTTCAATCTAAATCCTCAGATTATTGCCGGTCAAGGTTCGTCTGTATCTCTTAATTCTTTTTTAGGCGGGGTTAGCGGCTTTGGAGGGATTCCTCAGGTAAATTTTGCAACTGACTACATTATGTTTGATTTAGATTTTGTAGTATCAAAGCCTGTTTGGAATCAGCTTATTACGGCGACAGCCGATAATGTTTCTGGTAGTACTCTTACTCTTCCTCTGCATGTGATTGATGTGGCCTATGTATTTAAAGTGACGTTGGATGCTGATGGGAATGTAGACGAGGTTTTAGATGCCAGTGGGGCGAATCCTGTTAATCCATCTACTTTGCCAGATCAACCCGATAAGGATGCCGGTAGAGATAGGTGGTTTACATTCTATGAAGAATTTGAGAATAACGGAACATGGTCTTCTTATAATAGATTTCTAGGAAAACAAGGTTCACCAGATCAAGATTATACTTTGGAACATAAGGGTACGTCTAATCAAACTAATTCAAAGAACATATCAGTTAAAAATCTAGCTGTTGGAGATCATTATATTGTTTCATACGAAGGAATCGAACAGCATTTGTTTCGACACCATGTTGATATGACTTTTGAACAGATTGTAATAACTTCATTTGGAGTGAATTTAAGTTCGCAATATTTCCCCTATGAAAGAGATGGCACATCTAGGTTCGCTCATTATCTTTGGAAAGAATGGAAAGACAGTGATGGGAAGAGTCATGAGGGATGGAGGGTTTCTGAAACGTGGGATATGAAGGCAAATGCGCGTCATTTAGCCAATAATAATGCTCCTTACGACTCTGTGAACAATCCAGTTGTTGGAATTGCGCAGGGAGTCAATTGGGCCATGTACAACATGACTGAGAAAAATTTGAGAAAGAAAGATAAAGAAAGGATTGGATATAGCAAAAGTTATGCTGATTATTTGGAGACTAAAGCCCCTCTTTCTGCTCTAACCGAAGCCGCAGCGCAAGCCGCAGACATAGAGGACGGTAATAATATAACTTTGTCAAATGTTCACCCATCCACTTTTGAGCTTGAATATGTTGCTGACAATGTGGTTAATTATTCTGGTGGAGGATATGGTTTTGTAGAACAGGGTGGCGCTCAAGGAATTTTATTTAAAGCCATTACTACTCAGTATTTCGGGTATTTTATGAGTAATTATTACAAGAGGAAATTCCCGAAAAATACGAGGATGGTTAGCGCTTATTCGCGTATTCAGCACGGCGGAAATGGAAGAGTTATTGCAGTTTTAATGAAAAAAGGTGGAGACCATGTTTCTGCATTACAGGATCCTATGTTTTTTATGACGATTAGAGATAAGCTATATTTTCATTATTTAGATGACGATTTTGGGAAAGTGATGACGGCTTATCGTATGAACCAATCGAGCAATGATGTCGCATATAGCGGGAACAAGCTTATTGGAGCGACTTCTCCGGGCGGCGAAGGAACGCTTGTTGAGCCAGGTAGAAATATCCTAATAGGCGATAATACCGATTCTGCAAAGACCTTCAACGATGACAGTAAATTAACTTCAAGCCCAACTACAGATGCCCCTCCAACTTCAATAGTTAAGTTCACGCAGGTCGATGCTACAATTACAGATGTGACTTCTTCATACGAAGATAAGCCAGTTAATGCCGTTAAAGTGTTTCGCGCTTCAGGTATGACGGCAGGCTCTTTGATCGGGGCTTTAAAGATTAAGATAGCACCTACGGATACCACTAAGTCTTCAGTGTTATTAAGGTTTAAGGGAGAGGGAAGCCAAGATAGGGAGATGTACAATGTGTCAATCCCAACGAACAAAGAATATTCAATAGACGTTGGTGCTTGGGAGGACATGACAAATATCTACATTATGAGCGACATAGATTGTTCTATTTCGACATGCAAGTTCGTTCAACTTGACAGCAGTATCGAAAGGCAATATCATGTTGTGGATGAAGTTAGCTCAATGGCGGCATCTACTACTAAGAGAGGAAACAATCTACTGTTCTATACTGATAGGGACGGTAGGATCAATGTTTTGTTCACGGATACGGCAGGGCTTAAGTGGGGAAGATATGAGAATATTTTAATGAGAGGAGATGAAATCAGTAGCGTTCGCGGAGTTCCCAATATGGAGGATGATATATTCTTCTTATTCCATTTTTACAAAGATGCTTTATTATGCGTCCCTATGAATACTACGTTGTTTATGATCCCTACAGATTCTGACAAAAAGGTTGAGGCGTTAGATAATATAAGGAGACAGTCTTGTTCTTTGGTTTGGGGCAAAGCGATTAAGCCAGTCGCTGACAGGGCTACGGTTACAAACGGGGCAGGAGAGAAGACATTTGAGGATTTGAATGACAATGTTATATTTACGTCTACTGATAGGACCGCATATCAAAATAATTCAAGATCTATTATGCAAATAAGCTCTAGTAATGCGGCCGACACAAGTTCTAAGGATATGAGTGATGGAAACAGATTTATCACTATAGGTCAAAAGACTTCTAGTAACGGTTTGGCAACTAGCGAACCTAAGAGCACAGAATACGCTGTCTACATGTCAAAGAGGGGCGCTCTTAGATTATTTATTGAGCATGAGGATTCCTCTGGCAAGACTGTTATTAGGAATCTGAATTCTTTTGATTATGGTCTTAATTGGCAGGATGGATGGAAATTTCAGAAAACAGATGTCACATCTACTACGGAGCATGTTGTTAGGGTTAATTATCTAAGTGACAAAGAAGACTCCGATGAAGGAACTAATATATCTTTATTGTATAATGAGGTACAAGATATAGTATATATTTTCTATTTTTATCTTGGCGCTGTTCTCTGCAAGCCTATATCAGATGAAATACTCTATAAGACTGACTTGGATGAGCAGGCCGACATAATTAACTCCATACCCATATATGCAGTGGCTGGAAATCTTGAATCTGTTGTTGGCGAGTCAAATTATGAAACTTTGACAGCCTCATCTGACAAACATGTTTTGTTCAATTATTTCCAAAGAAATTCTAATAATCTATCTAAATATTATGGGGAAGAATATTATGGGGAACAGCCTATCTCCGGTTACTTCACTAAGGGAGGATATATGAGGATTTTTCTTGTAAATAGTAATAGCGAAGTTGACGGGTATTTTTTCGATGGCGGAATATGGTTGCCCGATAAAGCTGTTTTAATATAGGATAAGTAATATGTCAGTAATTGCTCCAGTAGGCCATGGGCCGCTAAAAATGAGTATTCCTTTTAACCAGTCTCCACCTCTGAACCATCGTCATGCGTTCGAGAGAGATATTGTTTTCTCTCAATCTTCTGGTTCTATTGAGGATCTGGAAATTAATGGTCAGCAACATCAGGTGTTGCCTGAGCAAGGTGGTCTTTTTGGGATTGCATTACGTCCGAGGCAGGAGCATTATCATAATTTCCTTTATGAATATAGTTCAGCACCAACTTTATATGAAGACAATTATAAAATCGCGCATTCCTTAAGCGCAAAAGACAATTTAAGGCAACATTTTGGGTGGAGAGTTACTCCAGGTTGGTATGAAGAGAACGCTGGGGGCGCAAAAGTACTTCCTTTGAAGCATGGAACCGATTATACGGAGAGTTCTTCTGGTTCTACTGCGAACTTAACTGATAATCAAAAGGCTCAACAAAAAGGGGCTAAATGGGCTTATAAATTACAACCAGTTCCAATTCATTCATTCGGAATGAATTCTAGCGGTATCGCCGTGTCGGATGATAAGGTCGCAAAATTAGTTCCTTGGCAAACGCAATTGCAAGGAAGCGATAACGGCCCAACAGGTATCGGCGTTCATTGGGGCCTACAAAAACTCATTAATATACCATATGGCCTTGGATATTATTTAGATTTTTATTTGAACAAAGATATTGATCCTCCTACGAGTGATGCTAAGATCTTGAAAAGTGACAGAAGTGATTACAAGGATGTTCCAAATTTGTTTTATAACGATTTTGAGGCGGCCTTTAAGGCTAATTCATCTACCGCTATAAATAACAGCGATGTTTTTACAGGAAGTAGCGCAGATGATAAGAATAGCTCTTTCTATTTCATTAATAAGTCTTATTTAGTTATTCAAATTACTGGAAATGCTACTGTTGGAAACTGTTTCTTTCTTGTCATAACTAGTGAGAGCCACCCGAAGCTTTTTCAATGTACTATTTCGGCGCGTGGCGCTGATGGGGCCATGTCGGCAGGAAAAGTTAGGCTATTGTCGGAATATAATCCTAGTGCAGGAGATGGTCCGGCCGTTGCGTCTGGTCTTAAAATGCTGAGAGGAGATCAGGGGCATTTAAGATTGCAGATAAGACAACTTGGCAGACATATTTTAATAGAAAATAATGTCTTTTCCGCTCCGTGGGTCATCCCTTTGTCCGCGTATACTCCGAATCCTATTACTCCTGCTACGGTGTCTTCTACTCCTGACGCTGATTTGGATATTTCCGGTACAGTTAGGATTAATCAGATAGGTGGAAAGCTCAGTGTGTTTGGTGGTAATATGTCATGCGGAGTAAGTTTTTGCCATTTGAATTACTATGAAAACAGTGAGATGACTCTCAAGGATACAAAAGTATGGGGTTCAGGAAGAAACTTTACCTCTTCGCTTTATTCTGCTGGGGCCAGTAAAATGGATACGGTGCTGAAAACTTCAGGTAGATATTATGCGAATTTAGCACAGACAATGATAGATGATGCCGGCTTAGTAGATGCAAGCAATAGGCCAGACCAAAAATTTCATGGTTTTAATGGGGCCGTTATGAGTAACAGCAAGATACAAATCTCTGACGACGCATCTTCTAGTAGCGGGAATTATACTATATTAAAGACAAAAATAAATCTTACGGCCGGGAAGGCTCAATCTACTGCTGGTGGAGGCTTCGAATATGGTTTTTGTATAACTCCTGTACTTCAGTTTTGTAGGCAGACTGCTCCTATGGCGACGATGACTGTTTCGACTAGTACGGTGAATATTGAGGACATTGTTGAGACTATTGAAATCACAAAAGAGGCGCAAGATTATCATGCCGTTTCCACTTCTGGATCAATGCTTATAAATATTCTTTATCCAAGTCATAATGCAACAGCAAGAAGCGCTGTCATAAATTCCATTGGAAAGGCAAGATATTTATCTATTGATGCATCTCATTTTGGGTGCGCGGCCGAACAGTTTCAAGCACACAGGTCAGGTGGCGCTCCAGGCGGAAGTGTTGTAACAGGGTCAGGAGGGGATAGGACACTATTTACTGGAATTGCTTATAACCCAACTATTTCAGAAGAGGCCGGGAAGCGCTATATTAAGCTTGAACTCAAAGATTATTGGGCTATTCTTGAATCAAAATTGATTATAAACTCTCCGTATTTTGATGGGGCTTTAGATACAGATGTGGTTGATTATTTCTTGGATTACACTGGAGTCAAAGATACTTTTAGAAGAGTGCAGGCTAATTCTACTGATGCGATGCCAATATCCTTTTCATTTAACCAGCCATTGGCAAAGTTTCAAGACAGAAAGACTGTTGCAGATTCTATAAAAGAGCTTGCGAAAAAATATAGTAAGTATGCATTTTTTGATCATAATGGAGTATTTTGTTATCAGCCTATGCCTACAGTTTTACTTTCTGGTGCAGGAGGGCCTCCTGGAACTAAATTCTACTTCTATAGTAGCCATTTTGGAAGAAATACAAATGTGATACCAATAGGCCCGTTCTATACTGACTCGGCTGCTACGGCATTGACAACTACTACGTCTGTTCCTTCGCATAATAGCCAAGTAGCATATGAGGTGAAGACAACGCAATGGAATAATAAGGATATCTTTAACAAATTAATGATTCTTTCTGTAGATGCAAGAAGTAGAGGATATATCGTTGTATCAGATACTAATTATGATTCTTTAACGGATTCAAATAGTCTTGGATTTTTGGGGTACGAGAGAACATTTATACAGGACGAGGCTGCTTTTGGAGATATTGATAGGGCTAGGAAGGTTTTAAGGTATTATACTAGAATGTTTAAACCAGTGTATATTATGAATTGGAAATGCATCGGCGGAAATTTGGGGGTAGATATTTTTGATATTGTTTCTGTAGACGGAGCGCTTGTAGTTGTAACGAAGATTTCTCATACAATGGATGCGAAGAAAAATCTTTGGGAAACAGAGTATACTGGAGAATGGATCTTTCCTCCTCTATCTACTGGTAACGCATCTGTAGAGGCTGGATAACAGGGAGACGGGACATGGCAGTACGCAGGGGTTTTGAATCTTTTGCCGATATCGTAGACACATTTGTTAAAGAAGAGTTTACTCGTCAATCTGACGCTATGACAACTCAGGCTCTTGTGTATGGCGAAAATTATAATGTATATCGAGGAGTACCAAGTAGCCCAGAAACTATTTTATCTTCTATTCGAGATATAGATGATGATGTTATGTTTTTTATGGTTGGTGTGGATAGGGTTGGCCGCGCTTCCAAAATCGGAGTTTAATAATGCCAAGAACAACAGAAAATTTCAATCTGATTTATGCTTCTGAGGGAGAAATACTTACTCCTGACGTTGAAGAAAATCGATATCTTATTATAGACAGACAGATGCTTGGTATTTTTGAAGTGTTTGGAAATGGAGTAGTGGACGGTTGGAATCTTACCTCAGGCACTGGATTATCTATTTTGATAACAAGCGGAAAGGCTATTATTAATTTGAAGTATGTTGAGACTACTACTGTTTATTCATTGGTTAATCTCTTGCCTGATTCAACTCTCTACATATTGGCGCAGAAAGGTGAAAGTAATCACGATGATGTTTCTGTGGTTTTTTCCAGCGCATTATCTGACAGTATAGATGATGAAACAATTATAATTGGCAGGGTTGTTACTGGTACTACTAGCATTATTTCCATAGACGATGGTCCTAGAAACAATATCGGTTTTGTGCAGGCCGCTTTAGATTTGATTAGGGACCATAGGCATTATGGAGGATCTAATCCTTCACAAATAGATTTGGAGAGAGAAGTAAGGGGAATGCTTCCTTCTGAGAATGTTGGAGATCTGGATGCTGCCAAGATTACTGAAGGCAGATTGAGTGAATCTGTGTTGCCTCAGTTAAGTCACTATGATTTAGCTGATGTGGGAACTCTGACTCATGCTCAAATAGATTCTCTTATTAGAATGCTCTCATATGAAAATTCCCATCTCTTAGGAGAAGTTGCTTCTGTTAATTTGATGCAGTTGTTCCTTTCCCATAAGCATTTATGGTCTAATGTGGACGAGTATGTCTCTAACATGTTATTATTTATACCTGGTATCTCTCCTGATTCGTATACGGATACGGATGCTACAGGAGCAACAATAGATACAACGGAGCATGTGATAAGCGGAGTAAAGTCAGAAGCAGGAAGCATTCTGAATAGAACCTATGCAAATACAAGCGATTTCAACAACTACTACTCTTCTCAGAATGTGGAGATAATTAATGATGAAATTAAGTTGGCAAAAAGTCCGGCAGAAGAATTGGTCATAATCGATTTCGAAGACTCCGCTCAGAATGATGAAGAGGTGCCTGGATTTACTAAAAGTATTGATGTTATTACTGACACGGGCGGGTTTAAATCAACTACCGATGACAAAGAGACAGGATTTTACGGAGGCATTATCACGGCTACTCAAACTATAGCATTGTCATTTACAAAAACTTATAGCACAGTTCAGAATTGGAGCGATTATGACACTCTCTCGGTTTCGGTAAAATCTACGGATTTGGAACATGCTCAAATCAATATGTATCTTGTATATGTAAATACGAGCGGGGTTGAAGTAGAGCAATCTCCAGTTATTCTACTGTCGCAGAATGAAGTAACAGATGGATTCAAGACCGTTACTATTGACTTGTCATCATTTTCCGTTGAGACAATTAGTAAGATTATTATATACACAGATACTACACTGGGGTGGGACGTTTCGGGTAGTTTTTCTGTTTCTTTTGACAATATAACTTTGAAAAAGAACTCTCTTTATTATGAGGAGGGAAATGTACGTTACAGAATTAGTGCCCCGATACCAGCGCAATGGGAAGCTCTTTCATACACTTATGTGGCCAATGATGGAACGGTGCGGGTGAGAGCTAGGAGCGCAGGCTCTCCTGGTTCTTTGAATTTGACCCCGTTTTCAGGCTATCTTGCTGTAAGTGGGGATTCTCCAGAAGTGAATAATAATACTGACCTAGAGATAGATATTATTATCAATGCAAGTGATGACAAGACTGCAACTCCAGAAATAAGTCTATTAAAAGCCACTTATATAATTCCATCTTCAGATAATGGTTTTGTGATTGATAGTCTGGATGATTGGGACAATGGAACGCTGTCGAGTAAGACCGATATAACAACTACGGCAGGATCTGTTCGCATTAAGGAGCCTATATCTGTCGGAAACATTTTTTATGGAAATTCAGTGCTGGTATCTGAAGTTGATACCCTAGACATCCCTATCTTCGGTTATAGGGGCAATGAGGCCCCTTCAGCGCCTTCACAGGTTATTAAGGATGACTTGAATAACGGATACGACTTGATTTATGGCGTGAATAGGCTAGATGGCGGAAATTATTTGTTTTGTGATGCTGGAAACGATAGAATTATTGAGGTTGATGCTGATGGCACATTTGTTTTTGGAATGGGCACCTATGTGGGCACTTCTGAGGAGTTGACTGTATTAGCGTCTGTCTATAGGGCATCAGTTGGATATTTAACTATTGTTCTTAGTAAGCCTGTGGCTGTAGCCGGTGTTAATTTGACAAAGTTTGAAATAGTTACCGAAAGCGAAACAATTGTTCTTGGTTCTGCCGATGTAATACAGAGCGATTCTCTTGTTTCTTCGGATGGAACTGCATCTGTTTTCAATATTTTACTTTCTTCAACTAATCAGGCTCTTCTTCTGAGTAAAACCTCTTTAAGTCTCTTAGTTAGAGAGGGTGGCTTTACTGAGGAGATCAGCGATAATTTTGAAGTTTCAGGTTCGTTAAGAATCGGTGGACTAACAATTTTTAAAGGAGAATTCATTTATGTTAATGATATTAGTTTCCCTGTTGGAGTATTGCTTTTAGAAAATGGTAACTATTTGATTGCAAATGGAAAAGTATGGGGAAGACAAAATACAGGTGTAGCTACTGCTATAGAAATTACTACTGCTGGAGTAACAAGTTTTTCGTTTGATCAAGATGATTTTTCCTTCTCATTGGAGGCTGGAGGGGGAATTAAGGAATATGATTCTGACTTTTTCGCTTTTTGTGGAATAGTTGGGGAGGCTTCTATAATTAAGGCGGACGATGCCGAAGTATCGGTAGTGAAAGTTCATGCAGGAAATGATACTGTAACTGAGTACACCATTAATTCTGGATCTCCTTTTCAATTGATAGCAGATGCTTATGATTCAGGCGGTAAACAAATGTTGGGTGATAGGGTTTTTTGGTCCTCTAGTAATTCTTCTGTTGTTTCAATTAATCGATATGGGCTATGTAGCTCCAATTCAGAAGGAGTCGCTACTATAACGGCAGAAATAGGGGGTGTAACAGGGACAGTTACCTTTGAAGTTAAAACAGGGGAGGCTAATCCATCTGTGTCTACCGTTCAGTTCTCAAGTACTGAAAATGATATAGCAACAGAAGGTGTTGGAAAGACTATTCTTGTTGATAGAGTAAGCAAGAAGATAAGGTTCGAATACATATCTTCTGATGGCATGTTTCCTTCTTCTGTTGACATCGAGGCGACTGGACTTTTTGTTATAGCCGAGAAGGCTTTAGTTGAAGATAAGAGCAGTAGGATTATTAAAGTAGATGCCAATAAGAATGTGTTATTTGATTTTGGATTTGGACAAGTTGATAGCCCGAATAGTGTTAGATCACTTTTGGACAATGCAATTATAATTGGATCGTAAGAGAGAGAAATATGTATCTGAAAATATTCTACGAGGAAATGGATGTTTTAACTAAAGACATTCTTTATAGACTTCATGCTGGCGGTTATCGCATGGAATTAGTCTGTGTGGGCAAGAATGCTCCTGACGATGACGGATTTCTATCCTTCTATTCTAGGAGTTTAACTGGACCTCATATACAGTTATGTCTTTGTAATCCAAAGAAGCTGTTTAAGAGCTTCGAGGCTCAGAAGAAAATCATGTTTCTGTTCCCGAATTATGAATTTGATGAGTCAGATATCGAAATTTTTCAGTCTATGGATTTGATTCTTACTGCTAATCCTTTGATAGGGGAGAGGCTTACGCAACACGGCATGAAGAACAGCGTGAATGTTCAGTGTTTTTACGATATGCTCAAAGTAGAAAAGTCTAAAATGGAAAAATACACATTCTTATCCCATTTCGATTGGAAAGAAGAACGTGGATGGAAAGAAATGCTTTTCTCTTATTGTAATGCATTCCCTGACGGGAGTGTAGATATAATAATCTCTACAAATATGGATTCTTATGCCGTCAATGAACAGATAAGTAGATTTTTAGCATTGAATAACTTCAATAGGTTGTTATATCCTGGAATTTATGTCTTGTCTGGTAAGAGTTTTGAGGAGGTTTTTAAATTTGCGGATTGCTTTGTAGCTCCGTATCTTACAAATCATTATGACCAGAATGTTTTAACTTCTATGAGGTGTGGAACACCATTGATTATTTCCAGATTGGAAGCTTATCAATTTTTCTGTAGAAAAAGCACGTGTTGGGTAGTTGATTTCATTAATCAGGATACTTTAGATACTATGCAGATGGCTGAGTCTATGATAAAAGTGGTAGAAGATAGGGAAGATGCCAACAGAAAAACAGACATGGCTAAAAGTTTTTTGGAAAGTAAATTTGGGCGTGAGGATTTATTTTCTTCAATAATAGGTTCAATTAATAGTTTCGGAGCAAGGCCGGTTTCAGATTTGTCATTTGAAGTAAACAAAAAGGGGAATATCATATGAGAAAAACTTGTAATTTAGTTTCTCCTTTTATTAATCATAGTAGCATAGCTAAGACGGGAAGAAATTTAGTTAGCGCTTTGAATTCAATGAATGCTCGTTTTGCCATTGTCGATATGAGCGATGATTTTCAGTGTTTACCTGCTTCTAGAGAACGGGGATTGACAAGAGTAATTAATGATGCCGAGGTGGCTGAGCTTTCTATTGAGAAAGATATAGTTTTTAATGCGGATTTGGAATCAATTGCCTCATATTCGTTGCCTTATAAATGCATCCCATATTTTTCTTTAAAAAACAATTCATTGCCTATTCAATACCGCGATATGTTGAATAATGCTGAGCGCGTCTTGGTTTACAACAATTTTACAAAAAATGTTATTAGCGGATGCGGAGTTAATGGTGATAAGGTTATGGTTGTCCCGCCGTCTGTGCGTTCAAAAATTTTCAAGGACGCAAATAGGTTTGGAGTAAATGGAAAGAAATATTATGCGTTTATGAGCGTTGTGAATCTTATTGAAGATCCAAATTGGATGAGCGTAGTCCGCTCTTTTTATAATGCGTTTTCTTCAGAGGATGATGTTTGCCTTGTTCTGAAAGCTAATGACAGACAATATTCAAAATATTATCAAATAAATATAGCTAGAGAGATAGATGCTGAGAAGAAAAAGTATCATAAGAATTTGCCGACTGTTATTCTTGTGTCTTCTTCTTTAAGCGACAAAGAAATGGCATCTCTTTATGCTGATTGTGATTGTTATGTGAGAATTTCGGGAGTGAATACCGGGTTGGGTTTTATTGAAGCGTTCGCTTCTGGTTTAGTTTGTATTGGCCCAGAAGAAGGTGGATGCAGAGAGATATTGAATAGAAATACTGGGTTTATGATTAAGAAATTCGGAGAAAAAAGAATTTCGTCAGATTCTCCTTTCGGCGGTACAACATGCAATCTCTATGATGGGGAACATCTTTCCGAAATTATGCAGTGGGTTTTTTATAATTCCGATAATCTAAAGGAAAAAACCGTCAAAGAAAGAAAAATAATATTGTCTCAATTTGACCACAATATTGTTGGACAGAATTTCCTCAAATCCTTAAGGTAAGACTATGGCTAATACTAAATACACTCCATGTTCGAATCCCAATCAGGGATTGGCGGCAAGTGCGCTTTCATTAGAGGTAGAGAGTGTTTCTTATCCTATTGTCTATAAAGGAAGAGGATATAGATCTCTTGAGGCTTTCGATGCGAATAATATGCCGAGAGAAATATTTGCTACAAAACCAAATTTCGTAGCTGCATTTGCTGGTACAAAAATTACAGGCGGAATTGATACTGGGGAACCATGTTTAGTCATAGGCGTACATCAGAAAATCGGTGCAGCTGAATTAGCCGAAGAAGATCAAATGCCATCCGTTCTACCAGATGGAGTTATCACTGATATTATAGAGATGCCTAAGTTCGAGGCTTTTCCTACATGTACTGACGGAAGCGGGGACGGATGTCCTCCTCATGATGAGAAGCATAGACCATTACAGGGAGGAACCAGTGCGATAGAGGAAACTGGAACCGCCTGCACTTTGGGTTTGGTAGTTAAAGATTCAACTACGGGTAATCTCGTTGCTTTAACAAATAATCATTGTGTTGGATTGCTCTATGATACAAATTACAGTGTTCCGACGTATGGGTCTTCTTCCGTTGTTGGTAAGAACATGCTTCAGCCATCTCCTTCTGATGGAGGGGATGTTGCTGATCTATATGGAACTGTTGTAAGAGCAGTGGCTATGAAGTTCGATGCCGGACAAGACAATTTAGTTGACTGCGGAATTTCTTCAATTGGAGTAAATGATGCGTCTACGATTATTATGGATGTCAATGATGGACCCTATTCTTTCGCTTTAACTTCAGAATATACTGTTGGTACGGAATTGTATAAAAGTGGAAGGACAACGGGAGTGACACCTCCCCCTGATCTTACTATAACTAACGATGATGCTTTAGTACTTATATCTTATGGGCCGGGTGCAAATGATGATGCTTATTTCAATCATGTTATAATTTATGAGTCATCTACTAGGGCAACGCAGGGAGGAGATTCGGGTGCGGCTATGTTGGCTCTCATCGGAGGCTCGTATAAGGTTGCATCTCTTAATTTTGCCGGTAATTCTTTAGGAACGATATCGGTTGGGTGTCATATCGCTGATGTGGCTTCTGAGTTAAACATAGAGGCATGGGATGGAAACATTGTTGTTGCAGAGAGCGCTTCTCCAGTTATTAGCGTAAATGGAGTATGTTATGAAAGAATTGGCGATACGGCTGATTCAATTACTCATATAGCTGGCGATAGTTATTCTACTTGTTTGGCTTGCGAAGAAGTGGCCACCGAGAGCAGTAGTTCTACTTCGTCTATTTCGCAGAGTTCTGTAAGTAGTTCTTCAGAAAGTTCTTTAAGTTCTAGCAGTTCTCCTCAGAGTGATTCTTCATCGTCTACACATTTGCAATCGACTTCTAGTTCTTTGTCGTCGTCTAATTCTTCGTCGTCTTCATCTGAGAGTTCCAGTAGCGAAAGCTCGTCAACTCATTTAATGAGTACTTCTAGTAGTACGGATGTCTCTTTTAGTTCAAGCAGTTCTGAATTTGAGGTAGTTTTTAGAGAAAAAATCCCTCAGAATCTTTCGTTTGAGACTCAGGGACAGAATGAGATCGCTTTAAGTTGGAGCGCAATCGCAAAGGCAGACGGCTATGTTGTTGAAAGGAAAGAGGGATTTTCAGAGTGGGAAGAAGTTTCTGATGTGGCGGTAACTTCATATACGGATAGCTCATTATCCCCTGGAAAATATTACCAGTATAGAGTTAGGGGGTATATTAATGCCTAGAACATATACACAATACGGTTATTTTGAGAGTGTAATCATATCTCCAGTAATTCCAGAAGATCTTAGGCTGGATCAGATTGGGAATGCGGTTCGGCTTTCATGGCTGGACAAGTCCAACTATGAGGATGGTTTCGTGATAGAACGAAAGAAAGGAACAGGCTCTTGGAAGAAGGTTTACTTTGTAGACCAGGAAAAAGACTTCTTCGTAGATTTTGGTCCTTTTGTTAATGGAGAAATATATTATTATAGAGTAAGTTCATATATTGTATTGTCAAATCAAAATTATTTGGTTTCATCTGCGTCTGCTGAAGCATCATTGACGATGGTAATGTCATCCGCTTCAGTTGGAGAACAGAGCATTGTTGAGGTTGAGTTTGGGGCTACGGCCTCTATTTCTTTGGAGGCGCATGAAAAAATCAGAGTTTATGTTAAGGATGCTTCGAGCATAGTAGATTATTTGTGGTTTTCTGACAGCGAATCTTTTACGTTGTCTGGACATGATGATTATGCCGATGTTTTTGCCCTCAAAATAGGTTCTGGTACAATTAGGGCAAAGAAAGCTGACAATACTGGAGAGGCCATATTGAACATAACCGTAACTAGAGACGAAATAGAGGACAATCCTTCACAAGTAAGTAATTTACGCGCAAGATCTACGAGTAGCTCTTCTATAGAGGTTCTGTGGAATTACGATAACGGCGCTGATATTTCCCATTTTGAAATATACAGATTGAAACGAACCGGCGCTTCCTCAAAGAATAGCTTGATTAATTTTTCAGATTTGACAGAGAACAGGGTAGGAGTAGTTCCTTTTGATTCTTCTGAATCTATATACAATTTTTATGATTATGGATTGAAGGCTGGAAGCACGTACATCTATGCGATAGCGGCTTTTTCGAAGTATAATAAGATTTCATTATACATCGGGGATGAGGAATATGATTATGTTGGGAATAGGAAGTATGTATATGTTGGTACGGAAAGTAGCGACATAGAAATAGACCCAGCGATAGCTTATGTTTCTCCGGGGTCTTCGCTGTATCTCGGAATATTAAATCCGAGTGGAAAATCTTTATCTACTATTGAGTGGACTATAGAAGAGAATAATTCAGGAAGCTCATTGAGAACATCTGATGAGGATGTTACTTATTTCGAGGCTTCAGACAGGTCCATTTCAAAAGATGGAGTTAAGGTTCAGGCAGATTCTGACTCGGCAAAAGCAAGAATCATTGTAACGGAAACAATATAAGATGGATATAACTTACAAATTGGTATCAGATTGGAATCTTAAAGTCGATTTCTCTCAGTCTGCTGACACTAAGGGAATTGTGTCTATAGCGTCAGATCCACTTTTTTCAACTACTGCGCATGGTGGCTCATATAGTATGAAGATAGATTCATCCGATGTGAGACATGGCACTTTCGTTAAGAGTTCTGTCTATACGCTTCATTACTTCAATTACGTTGATGACGTTCTTTCTTTGGAAGATATAGAAATTGACGAACAGTCGGTCAGGGGCATATCTCCTCAATTGGGCTTTAAGGCTGATGGGAATCCTATCATATTATTTTACGATCTAGATACATTCGCAATTTCTTCTGTTGAGAAGACTGCTGGCGAATGGTCATTAACTGCAATAGATTATGTCAATATGGAGAATGATGCCTCTAAACGACGAATTTCTATGTGTACGATAAATGGAAAAGCGTATGCATCATATCTTTACAATTTCGATAGTGAACAGTCATCCTTGCGATATGCATACTATGACGGAACAGATTGGACTCTTGAGACTGTGGCTGATGACGAAGATGACGGCAGATTTCTTTCAACTTCTATTGTTTTAGATGCCGACTTAGATCCATTCATTTTTATTGGATGCTCTTCGGGGATTGATGTATACGAGAAGAGAAGGGGGTCATGGGTTCTAGAAAGAACATTTGAGCAGGTTGGAGCCATATCAGAATTGGATGCGGTTTATGATGAACTGAATGGATATTCTCATATCGCATATATATGCAATTCTGAAGCCAGATACCAAAAATATGATCATACACTGTCTAG
>Ga0114918_10001999_pt1 | contig 18306 bp, 27 predicted proteins | sample LantaG_FD_87015 | JGI IMG/M metagenome (GOLD analysis project Ga0114918, IMG submission 87015) | Deep subsurface microbial communities from Baltic Sea to uncover new lineages of life (NeLLi) - Landsort_02402 metaG | ecosystem: Environmental > Aquatic > Marine > Oceanic > Sediment | place... | reverse complement strand
TACGAGAAGCTTCTTATTCAACATGTGGAAGAAACACAGGGTGGCCAACCTCAAACCCAACCACAACCTCAACCTCAACCTCAACAAAATAACCCTCACGGTTTTCAGGAAGGGCAAAAATTAACTTTTACTAAAAAGAGTGGCTACAGGGGCGATTGTACTGTTGAGAAAATTAACGAAGATGGTTCACTTTCAGTTATAGATCATTCAGGTCGTAGAATGCCAAAGTTTCAACCAGTTCAAGTCGGTATGAATATGTTTGAGGAGATGTAATGACTTTAAGCTGGTATAAAATAGCAAGACGAGCCGAAGAAGAAGGTATAACTGAAAAAGATGTTGATACTAAAGAATTAGAAAAAGGTATTGAAATCGAACACGAACATACTGACGATGACAAGGAAGCTAAAAAAGTTGCCTTAGACCACCTTGCTGAACTTCCCGACTATTACACTCGACTTATAAAAATGGAAGAAAATGCCAAAAAGGAAATGCAATGAATTTAAGTTGGTATAAAACAGCTAAGACTAAAATGACCCGCCAAGAAATGAAGGCGCTTAGGTCTCTTGTACAAAAGATAACACAAGGTGAAAGAGATTGGGACGAAAACGAATTACAATTGCAAATGAATTTTCCTGAGATAATAGAAAAAATGCTAAGGGATAAATATAATGAGTTGGTATAAAAAAGCACAAACAAAACCTAATTTTGATATTGATTCATTATCAGACGAAGAACGAAATGAAATACAAAACGAAAAAATATCATACGATTTATATGCAATGGAGCCCGATAGATGCGATGGATGTGGAGGCGATTGTAATTGTGATAATGAATATCTAAGTCAATGTGTAGAAAGAGTTATAACTAAGTTCCCCCGACTCAGAATATGGGACTCAGAAATAATAGATGAAATTATGGGGTGGTAATGAGTTGGTATAAAAAAGCAGACGAAATAGAAGACGAGATTGAAAAAGAAGATGAGCTAGATGAGCTTTCTATCCCTGAATCAAGTAGAGGTGGGGATTGCTATGAAGCGTCTGGTAAATATATCATGGATCATGCTTTAATGCCATATATGAAAGGAAATAAAAATCTCGTTCTAGTGCATGGAATAGTTACGGGACAAGGGCCAATCAATGGAATAGAATACGGCCACGCATGGGTAGAAGATGGCGATACCGTTCATGATTACTCAAGAGGTAGAGATATCCAAATGCCAAAAATGCTTTATTACGCTTTCGGGAATATAGACGAATCTAAGCAATTTAGATACACTCCCGAAGAGATGAGAAAAAAGATTCTCGACACCGGCCACTGGGGGCCATGGGATTTACAAAGTAAATACTAGTTTATTAGCTTACAGTTCCAACAGAGTTCCACGAACTTCCTACCGTTTGATCCTGCATAGTAACCCAAGTTAGGTCAGTAGGATCATCGCTATCAATTTTATAAATAGGGTCTTCTATAGGAACAGCCCCTTCTATTTTATCAGTAGCGATAAGATAATAAGCACCACTAAAACAAAACGGACCGAACTCATCCCTATACTCAAGAATGATATTTGCATTATCATCTTTGACATAGCGAGCTTGGCCATCTTTAGTCCCAGCGTCAGTGTATTCTCCGTTAACAACGGGATTACCAAAATTAGCAACAGTTAATGTAGCCATTATTATTTCTCCTTAGTTTATAAGTTCATTCCAACTTTTAATTTCAATAACCTCTCTTTTTTTGGCTTTTTTATACCAAACAGGACGACTAGCTATCACATTAGGGACTCCAGCCTCTGCTCCGGCACCTGCTATTCCCAATTCATTTAATATCTCAAGTTTCATAAAATGGGGAATTCGAATATCTTGCATAATTGAATTTCTGACAGTATCGGGAGTGGGGTCAACTTTTAGTTGTTCTTGGTAATCAGCAACTAGTTTGGTTTTAGCTTCCATTAAGCCACGTTGAATCTCATCTTGCCCCTGAAGCCCCTCACTTAAGAGTTCATATGTCGTTGGGTCAGAGGCTACTAAGTTACCTAAGGCGGCTTTGTATGCAACCCTTACATCTTCATCACCAAGAACAGATGGAGGTAGCTTGCTAGTAATCTTCTTAAATTCATCAGATATTAAATGCGCTGTGGCAACTTGGCCGAAATAAGCAATAACGCCCTCTTTAAGAGCTGTTAAAAATTGCTGATTTTTAGGGTCGTCGGTTTTAAAATTAGCAGGGAAGGTAGTTGTATATACCCAAGGATTAACCCTAAGGAGAGCCTTAAGAGCCTTAGCGTAAGATTTTATTACTATTTTATCTTTTTTAACCCTTAGCGGCATTTTACTGAACTTAGTATAAAAATCTTGTGAAACAAGGTAGTCGCTTACGTTCTTCAAGATAAAAGAAGATAGATGCTCTGACACAGCCTTCAGGAAATTATATTCGTCATTAGGATCATTTGTTAAAAATGTATTTATAAAATGGTCTTCAGAAACATCAAGGATGTCAAATGTGCAAACGGGGCTTTTATTAAGGGTATTAATCCATCCCCTTGCGGTTCCTTTTACAACTTCAGGATGGTCTAAAAGGTTCTCGGCTTCAATTTGATTTTTATTTTCCTCATAATACGCAGGACGTTTTAAAGTATTAAAAGCTATACCTTGTGCTTTCGCATCACGGATAGCTGGATGGCCATGGAACCTCTCAGGATAAAATGTTGCATTGAATTCATCTCCCCGCCTGCCAAATTTTTCAAATGGATTTTTAGCAAAGACTCTCATTAATGACCCTTGTTGCATAGTTATAACTTCATCATCGTTTTGAAGGTTTGCAGGCATAACAAAATCTCTTCTTCCTCTGCCAAAAACTCCCGGCTTTATAGCAACTCTATAGCCTTCACTTAATTTTTTAAGGATATTTGTTCTAACAGCGGTTTGTATAGTCTTATCATTAGGAAATAATTCAGCTGCGATAGGTGGTATTTCCGCATTAGGCGCTTTTTCTATTTGGGCAGCAACGGCGTCTCTAACTTTTGTTTTTATGTATTTATTTTCTATTAAGTCTGCCGGGAAAGTTTCAGCGAGGTAGGATTTATAGTTTGTGGTAACTCTTCTGCCCCACCCTTCTAAGCGGGCATCTATAATCACCTTAAGCCCTTTCATCTCTTCGGGGAAAGTGTCATGGTCAAATTGCTCGGGAAAACCTTTAATAGTCTCTTCCCACCCTTCTAAGCGGGCATCTGTAATTAACTGCTCGCCTTTAAACTCTGCTGGAAAATTAGGCTCGTCAAATCGTTCAGGATGATTTTTAAGAACTCCACTCCATCCTTCTATTCGAGCTTCTTTGACGCCATCGAGTCCTTTAATATCTTCAGGGAAATCTGCCTTTTCGCAAATCATTGGGTTTTTCTCAATTACGCCTGCCCATCCACGAACTCTTGACTCCATAATCTTATTGAGGGTTCCTTCGTCAGCTTTTAGTCCTTTGAATACATCTAAGTCCTTCTTCCACAACTCCTCAAATTTTTTAGCGTTGGTTTCGAAACCATTTATAATTCCCTCTACGACGCTATTTTTAAGCGCTTTGTTTTTATTCCATTTAGGTGGCAGGTTTTTGAGTATGTCAACACTAACATTGTCGGCAAGGAGATCAATAATAGTTTGAACCAAGACCTTGTTAAACTCTGGATTCTTTTTAATGTGAGAAGGTACCATTTCGGAAGCCAACATTCTAGGGTTTCTCTTAAGCTCTGCTAACCATTGCTTAACGACAAGTTTTAATATCTGTGGATTTTGAAGAAAGCGCTTATCAATTACTCTGTATAACTTTTTAGCTTTTCTATCATCTTCAAGAGCAATCAAGTATCCTGCTTCCAGCGCATCCCTTACATCGGGGGCTTTTTTAGAATCGTTTGCTACTTTGTCTAGTGCCTCTATCTCTCCATTTCTAACTTCATCTAAAATCTGCTGTCTAACCTGAGGATCCTCATCGAACTCCTTGCTGGCCTTTTTGAAATTTTCCAAGTCAGTATAGCGCTTCGCCATAGGATAATCTCGATCTTGCATCAGGTTTTGTCTTGTCCAACCCTTATCCCATCCTTTCTCTTCAAACAAGTTGGTTATAGGTTCCCAGTAAGGCTCTGGATTCTGCTGCTTGGGGTCACGATATTCATTAATTTTGCTTTCCCCATTTGGTCCTGAATTCGGAGTCTCTTTAACCGCTACTTCTGCATATCCATTGTTAAGGTATAGCCAGAAATTTGCCGTCTTTAAATAGTTTTTACCCGGTCCGGTTGGAGTGGTACACCAAGTATGTCCCGGTGCCAAAGAGTAGTCGTATAATTTCTGCTGATTCTCGTCAAAATTAACTGGATCAGTCACTTGAGCAGGTATAAACAGCCACCCCTTGTTTGGGTCTTCTTCGTCAGGAAACCAGTTTGGGTCTTTATTTTCTTCTATCTTTTCTTGTTTCAATTTGGAATATTCGTTGCCGTATGTTTTGGAAATTTTAAAGGGGTTTATGACAGCTTTGTTTTTTGTCTTCGCTGACTCTACGGCTTTTTCACCAACATCTTTAATCTTATTGTAAGTGGCTTCTAGCGCCTTTTCACTGAACCCATATCCAGCCCTCCTATCGTCGGCTGGATATTTTTCCATTACTGGTCTTAGCATTAAATATTGGAGGGCAGGAGAAGACTTATACGGCTCTTTGTTTAGTTCGTTAACCCACTCGTCAAATATAGCTTTCTTTCTGTCGTTTAATATAGTAAGAAGTTGTTTTTTCCCCGCCTCTGGTTCTTTTTCATATAACGGCTTTGTCGCCATGATTTCTTCATCATCTGGATATATTATGTCGTACATTTTCTTGACGAATGCTGGGTCTAAATCTTTTAGATACCACCCGTTTTCAGAGTTTAAATCTAGTCGAGAAAGAAGTTCTGGCATTAAAGTGTTAGAGACAAGGGCTTTAAGGTCGTTTTCGTTTTTTATAGCATTCCAAGGGATATCTTTGTCATATGTTGCAACAAAAAAGGCGATAAAAGGATCAGTCAATTTGTATTTTTTCATCGCATCATTGAAAGAGATGGCAAGTTTTATTAAACTAGATAATTTTATAATCTTCATAATTACATTATACTTCTTTTTATGTGAAATTTTACCTATATTTATCGAGTCCCAGTTTCTCGATATTAATCCATATACCAATATTTCTTTCTTTTTAGACAAAATACCTGTAAAATAAAACTTGATTTTATGTATAATTAAAATATTATCATACTTACTAGAGGTATTTAATATGAGTTCAGACGGTTCAGAAGGAATAGGCGTGGTTGGTTTAGCGTGGTTGGTGCTAATAGTCTTAAAGGCATTAGGTCACTTAACATGGGGATGGATGGCAATTGTCTTCTTCCCAGTATGGTTCACTATAGGAGTAGCATTAATATTTTGTTCCATAGGCTTGATAGGGCTTCTCTTTTTGATTTTAGTTTGTGCCATTCTGACTTTATGCGGAATTCGATAATATAAACAATAGAAGGAAATACAATGAAGAGAAGAAGTGGATTCGTAAGTAATAGTTCAACAAGTAGTTTTTGTTTGCAGGGCGCTTATCTCGGAGACTTCCTAGAAGCACTTGAGATGATTAAGAAGCAAGACCCTGAAGCCTATGGAAAAAAAATCAAAGAGTTTTTCGAAGACCAACTCAAAGAAAGTTTTGAAGGATATCTCAAAAGAGAGTCTAAAGCAGAACAGGATGAAGCAAAAGTTGACTGCGAAAAAGAAATCAAGAGGTTCATTGAGCTCAAAGATGAAGAAATTGCATACGATTACGAGTCGGCAGAACTTCTTCAGGAATTTAATTGGGGCGACCTTAGTATAGAAGTGGGCGAAGAAACATTTCTAGTCGGCCTTCCTTATTCTCAATTAGGAGAAAATGAAACTGGCGGCGAGTTCAAAAAAAGAGCCCAAAAAGCTATAGATGATGTTCTTGGAAAAGGCATCAAAGCAAAATTCTTGTGCGATTACATATCAACATAATACCAATAAAAAGGAAATACAATGAAGAGAAGAAGTGGATTCGTAAGTAATAGCTCAACAAGCAGTTTCACATGTGATATTTGTGGGGAAGCATATACGGGATGGGATGCATGCCCTTCTGAATTTGAATGCTCAACATGTGAATTCGAACACGTTATGTGTGATGAACATCTCCTCGATGCTGAAACTCCCATGGTAGATGGTTGCCAACATAAATTTGACAGAGAAGCTAATAAATTCTGTCCTGAATGTGGCATAGGAGCAAAAGTTGAGTACGACGATGAAGATTATATGAGTAGCGCCTTTTGCCCAATTTGCCAGTTTCAAACATATTCTGAATATGATATGGCGAAATATCTCGAAAAAACAAGAAAAATATCTCGAGACGAAGTTTTTGCCAAAATCAAAGAGATGAATAAAAGAAGAAAGAAGCTTTACAACGCTGAGTATATCACTCATGTCTGCGAAAAATTTGAACTTACTGATAAGATACTCTTAGATGAAGTCAAAGAAAAATTCGGCGAATACCAAAAATTCTACGATTTTATCTAGGTTTTATTACATGATAAAAATATTCAACATGAACGATGTCGATTGGTGGGCAGGCGAAACAGGAGAGGAATGCATGGAAGCTATGCAGGAATTTTCTGGATACGCTAAAGAAGAGATAGAAGAAATGATTGACGATGGCTATCCCTGCCCTGTATCCGAAACCGATTTAGATAGACTCACGTACATTGATACTGAGTCTACGGTAGGGGATAGTGGCGAACATGTGAAAAGGTCTTTTAGAGAGGAATTAAAACGCTTGGTAGAAGCTGAAGAAAAATTCCCCTGTTTTTTTGCATCAACGGAATGGTAGCTTAGTAATTATCTCTCATTTCATCACCTGCCATTTCAGCTCTATATTCATCAGCTCTGTCCTGAGAGGCTGCATTACTGAGGGATCCTTTTGTCTCATAGTCGAGAGTAAAAGTTACGGTAAATATTCTATTATCTTTTTGAACTAATGATTGAATATCAACAGCAATCATTTCTAATTGAGAGTCTTCGTCGGAATCATATAAAGCGCAAAGCTCTCCTTCTATATCAGGAATAGCTCCCTCTCTGCCGTATTCTTTAATAGAGTCTGTTAATTCTGTTTCTAATGATTTAACTCTAGCGTCGTTATCCATCGTTACCATTTCAGTAGGTAGGGTTATATCGCCACTTAAAAGAGCTATATATCCTTTTGTTATCTCTTCGCCATCGTCCATCTCTCTGCCTCCCCATGAACTACCGGGGTCTCTGACAACATGAGACATTGCTTCTGAGTCCTCTCTTGTGTCGCTAGATATTTCATTTATATTAGAAAAACTCTCAAGTAATGTGTCGTGCTCATATTCATCTTCGTTTTGAACGTTAAATATCTCAGCTGCTTCAGATTTTTCAGTTTGAGCACTTTTAATCCATCCACCCTGTATTCCAATATCCATCCAAGCTTTTTTTGACAAAGAGTATTTCATAATTGATATCCTTATTAAAGTATTATATCTATTTCTACAAGGGAAAAGCAATTTCCTTTAAGAAAAATTATATATGAGACTGCGTAAAATATCCCAGTATGAAGTGGAACGCCACCAGCCAACTCCAATAGGCGCACTCCCTAAAGATGCAATACCTGCGAGAGATAATGGCCAAATAGTCGAGCCTCTGCCAGATACTCCAGATGAACCTGAGCCTCTCGTAGATTTAGTTTTCGAAAATATGCATATCGGACATCATAACGACCAAGATGACTATAACCTCATTACACGGAGGAAAGAAGATAGTCAACCACTGGCCGCAATCGAATACACAGTACATAATGACAAAATATATATCAATAATATAGTTGTCAAAGAAGGCTTCCGTAGAATGGGAATCGGTACAGCTTTGCTACGGGAACTCCAAAAGCTTGATGACCTTAAAGGTATGCAAATTAATTGGGGACTAATGACAGACGATGGTTATGCCCTAAAAGAATCGTTGGGGAATGCTGAAAATAATTATTGGTATAAAACGGCCGCAGCGCTTCTCACAATTTAGACAAAATGCAGAGCCAACTCGGAGAAGCAAATGTTTTAGAATTTCCAGAGGAAGAAGAGCAACTTAAAGAAGATGAAAAAGAAGAGGGAAATATTACGCAATTCCCTCAACGGGCTCAGAATCCTCAACAAGAACTTGAACTTGAACTTGAACTTGCAGCCAAGGCTAAAAAAAGCTGGTATAAAAAAGCTAAACGATAAAATTATTGATTAGCTAAATCATTTAGCCATGCATCATCGTCATCTTCTTCTTCGCCATTGCCAAGATTTTCTGCAACGGGCTCTTCAGCGTCTTGCCAAAGCTCTACTTCTTCTACGTCTTCGATTTCCTTAATTTCATTGAAATAAGCCTTAGCAGCGTCAGGATTTTGAATAATAGACCTCATAACATTCGTGACCTTATCTGGGTCTTCTTGATTCAATTTCATTATCACTTCAGACATATTAACGCCCTGTGGTAGCGCTTCAAGCAGTTTACGCCATAAAGCAGGCCCAACAGTCATTAACCAAGGCTCATCTTCAAGCCTGTCAGCATAATGGTAAACAGTGCGTACTTCTTCTTCTGTAAGATTAGCTTCACCATGATGAGCAATGAGTTCCATAACGCCCTTAAATAATTCCTGACATAATATCGGGAAACAAATGGCCGAAGCTACAATTTTAGGCTCAGGAGCTTGCTGTTGTCCCTCTGGGCCTTCTGCTTCCCCACCTTCTTCCTTCTCAATGTGAGACCACCCAACGGCATTGTCGCCTAACTGTGCCTGCATCATTTGAATAATAGCAGGGATATCTATAATGTAGAATTGATGAGTAGCTAATCCTGACATACGAGTATATAAACTAAGTAATTCAGGAGATATGCCGTTGATTATGTCAGCGACCATATGATGTACTGAATACATAGCGTGAACTGATGAACCTTGAGTCAAGGTATTCATCATAATTCTCTTATCAACTTCCTTTTTTAATTCAGGAGTCATTGGTAAAAGATTCGCTTCTGGGTCTTCTGGATTGTCGGGGTCTTGGTTTTCGTCACCCGGCTCAGGGTTTTGACCGATATCTGCATTAAGCATGTTTCTGTCTATTCCCCATATTTCAGCAGTAATGTCTTTAGCGGCATTAACTAATTGTTCTTCGTGGGTTGCTTCGAGGTCAAATATTTTCTTCATAAGTCCCTGTACTTCCATCCCAGCTTCCATTTGATTTTGAGGAACTTGCCCGTCGCCTTCGCCCATTTTCCCAACGATATAATCATAACCGTCTCGGCTTAAGTTATGGCCGTATTCAGATAGGATAGGATGTTGAGAAAAAGGATGGTCTTGAGGGATATCCATCCAGAAATTACGCACTGGAGCTAGAGCGCCCTCTTCATATGTCTGAGAGATGCGGAGTATAGCACTTAGCCTGTGAGCTAAACTAACATCGAGAGAATCGTCTTCTTTATTCGTCAGTTTTTTTTTTGCCTTGGCTGGCGCAGGGGTAATCTTTGGTGGACGGAATGGGTCTTGCTTGCCGGGCTTTTTGTTAGGCGCTTTAGTAGGCGCTTTAGTAGGTGCCTTGACAGGTGCTTTCGCCGGTGCTGCTTGAGCTTCGGCCATCCATCCAGCTCTTTTGCCAATAACTTCCCAATCTTTCTTGGAAAGCTTTATTGTTTTTCCAGATGCTGTTTTAACTATTTTCATTTTATCTCCTATTATCTATTTTCAAATTAGTAATCGTCTTCACTCCAAGCTTCACCAGCGTCAGCCTTATCGAACCAAGAAGGAGGCGATGAAGGTAGTTCTTGTTTAACATAGCCACTTGAGTCTTGCATTTCTACATCAATGCCAACTTCATTTTTAATCTTTTCTATAGCTGCTTGGGCCTCATCTTCGCTGTCAAATCTATCAACTACTATTCTGCTTTGCATCCCTTCATTGACGCTATTTTTTGGATATTCTCCGTAAAAATACATAGTTGGGTCGCCGCTAGCATAAGTTTCACCTCTGCCCGGCTCAATAGTAACATAATAATTTGTGTTGCCATGGCCAATCTCTTCTTTAATAAGGCTTTTAAGATATTCAATAGCACGGTCAGATGCTTTTTTTATCCATCCAGCTTTTTTACCGATAGATTGCCATTCAGATTCACTCATCTTTATCGTTTTCTTACCACTTGCTGTCTTTGTGATTTTCATTTTATTTTCCTTTTCTAATGCCATAATTGGTTTTCATGAATCATTTCGTTAACTAACCCAGAAGACTCACTATCTAAAGATGTAACCTCTTCATCGCTTAAAGGTGTACCATCTTCAAACGTTGCCGAAGATATATAAGCATCGCAGAAATCAGGATAGTCTCTCCTATCTATTCCATCTATTTCAATAGATTTTAAATCAACTTTTTTACCACCTATTGCTACTTGAGCTTTTTTCATCCAACCGGCTTTTTTGCCAATAGAAGTCCATTCAGTTTTACTTATCTTTATTTGCTGTTTGCCGCTTGCTGTTTTTATAATTTTCATTTTGTATCTACCTCTAATCCCGTTTCAAAAACCACAACCACTGAATTATCATATGGATTAACTTCAACCCTTTCAATATAGTCTGGATAAGTTATTCTTAATGTTTCCAGCCGATTCCTTGCTTCTTCGTAAGTTTTTATGTCTATTCCACCCCACGCTTCAGATTCAGGATATAATCTAAGCTCATATTGGAATTCTTCTACCCATTTTTCCGCTGAAGATATCTTGTCAAGGTCTTCTCCGTAATATGCCTCAGAGAAAGGTAGTAACTGCTTAATAGCATCTACGTCTAGTTGAATAACACGGCATTTATCAACACTTATATCTTGTACGGCACATTCCATTTGAGCCTTTCTTATTTGACGTTGTTTCTCAGCAACCTTAACAAGTTGTTTAACGATATCGGATGCTTCTATAGTTTTATCCTTCCAAAAAACAAGTAATGTCAGAAAGGGTGATTTATTAGAAAACTGAAATGGATTCATATTAACATGTTTTATGACATCTATTGCATCGGCACTTTTAAGTTCTGCAATTGTCTGGAATACGTTCCCTCCAAAGGCGGCTAAAGCTTGTTCAAACGTTGGCGAGATGAAAAGCGCCTTTACTTGCCTGCTATCACTTATAAGTTCTAGCATTAAATGAGGGCATTCCTCAGAAGGTTTTGTAGATCCGATGCCCTTTTCGGGTTTGGCGTCATATTCATTAGTTCGAATACTTTTGTCACAGGTTGGACATTTTATAACTTCGTGATTTCCGAAGTCTTCATAATCAAGTTCGTCATCGGGCATATCGAAGAAGTTGTAAACGTCATCTTCGATTACCTTCTGACTTCCTAAGTCCTCTTGTGGCTCATCTAAAGCTATTTTAGTTGTGCTCATAACCAATAGTTTCTTTGTTAGCTGTTTATTTGTCTTTAGCTAAATCTTTAGTTAAGTCATCTTTTATATCAGACCTACATGGCTCACAAGTGCCTTGGTCTAAATCTAAGATACTAATAAGCGATTTGCATTTTTGACAAGCTTCTTTTCTGAATCCGTCTTTGTCTTCTTCGACTGATGCAATTTTAACTTGACCCTTAGAGAAGGATACAACAAATCTTTGATTGTATTTCTTGGCGAATTCCCTCAAGACCATTTTGAGCTGGTCTTCTGTTATTTCTTTCTTTTGGAATCTGTCAAGTAATTGGTTTTTAATCTCCGTAATTTGCCTTGGATTCGCAAACGACTTGTCGGTTAATATGCCGCTCTCTTCTCCTTCTTCAACCGCTACTGGCTGAGCTTCTGGCTCTGGCTGAGCTGCTGGCCCTAATGGCTCTAGAATTCCTGCTGGCGCTGCACCAACGGGGTCGTTATTGAGGAAACCCTGCGCCTCAGGCTCTTCTTCGTTTTTCATTTGCTGAAGTTTATCTTTGAATTTATCTTCCTCTGCGATATCACCTTTAAGCTTCATTATTGATTGTGCTATATGTTTTTGTTCTTGCTTAGAAAGCATGTCAAGAGTTGGTTCAACTGCTTTAAGTTGCAAAAGCATTTCTTTCAATTTTGCTTGACGAGCAGCAGGCGATTTAAAAGATTCACCTACTTGGAATTGCATATTATCCCAGAACGCACCCGGTTCAGTGACGAATTTCTTAAGCTGAGCTGTGATCCACTCGGGGTCATTTTTATCAGCATAATTAATATTCCATGGGTCATCGGCGGCAGTTGTCCAATTTTTTTCTGCGCCAATAGTTTGCCACTCTTTCTTGCTTATTTTAATTTGTTTTTTACCAGATGCTGTTTTTATAATTTTCATTTACATATCCTTTAATGTTTGAGTTAATTTTTCTTGATATCTGCGAAGAAGAACAAGAGCGTCGTATATATTACCCTCTTCTAGCCCTTCTATAAGCGCCCTAACATCTCCACCAACCATCTGAGAAAGGTAATCTTTCCCGTAGTAGTCATCGCCCTCAGGCCTGTTTTTGGCATCATTAATAATCTGTTCTTCTAATTCGAATATATCGTCAGCAACACTATCAATAGTCACTAATTCTGTTTTAGCTGAATCAAAAAACTCTTTAATTTTTGGATAAGCATATAAATGTGCGCCATCACTTTCGGGCTGTCGATATCGTATACTTCCACTCTGAGCCTCTTTTGTCCAACCAGCTTTCTTACCAATAGATTCCCATTCAGATTTACTTATCTTTATTTGTTTCTTACCGCTAGCTGTTTTTATAATTTTCATTTAAACCTTTTACCTTGGGTCAAAATCCTCACTGAAGAAATCACGTTCTTCCATCCAATTCTGAGCCGCAGCTAAAGCCGCTTCAGGAGAGTCATAGTAAGAACCACGCATAACTTCAGAACCACCATCATATACCTTAGGCATGAACTGACCGTTGTAATGATATAGGCCTATTTCATATTCCTTGTTGTTAGCCTGAGCCTCTTTCATCCATCCTGCTTGCTTGCCTATGTTTTCCCACGCCGTCTTAGTCATTTTCATATCAATCTCCTAATAAGACACTTAAAACTCTTATATTTTCCCATGACCTTTTAATAGCTCTTCAAGTAGAGCATCGGATGTGTCGTCACCCCTATTATCTTCTTGATGTCTAATCAAAGTACTTAGTTCGTCGCAGACGTCAGGATTGGAACGTAAAAGGTCTTCAAATTTCTGAGGGTTAGAACTAGCTAAATCTGTAATTTCACTAACAGGGTCATGAACAATACCGTCATCGCCGCCCATGTCATCTGTCATCCATTGAGCTTTTCTACCAATAGCTTCCCATTCTTTCTTGCTCATCTTAATTTGCTGTTTACCACTCGCTGTTTTTACAATTTTCATAACTCTCCTTATTATATTTAATCATTATAACTTATTTAAATGTTCTTGCTCTAATTCGAGATAAGCTTTTTCTTTTGCGGCATCTTCAACTTCTCGTTCAAATCCACCTGTTATTTTTTCTTCACCTAAACCACTTTCGGCTATTTGCGCTGCTAATTTATCAAGTTCATAATATATATCAGATTTTACAATTTGCTCTTCGAGGTCTTTAGCGGAATAATATCCAGTAAGTGTTTCACCTATAGCCTTGACGAATCTTTTTACTAATTCTTTTCTAATCCATTCGTTGTCGCTTTCAGCTTTTTTCATCCATCCTGCTTGTTTGCCTATATCTTCCCATGCCGACTTAGTTAATTTCATATTCTCTCCTTAATATCAGATTAATATTCAGATGCAAATTCTCTCATTCATAATTAATTCTAAATTTTGAGCGAATGTCCTACTTAAATTTTTACAAATCACAAGGAATTTAATGACACGATAAAGAAACATATCCTTATGAATTGGTACAAAATAGCTAAAATCGGCGACGAATATCTCAAAGCTAAAGGTGTACCCGAAGAAAATATATCTGATTTCACTAAATACCTCCACCAATTCCCCGACAGTATTCAAAAATACCTCATGAAAAACTTTATCATTAAAAACCCAAACATGACTATCGAAGAATTACAGGCTATACCTCTTGAAGTAGGCGAAGAGATTAAAATAAGTCGTAAAATGGAAAAACTCGTAAAACAAATAAGCAGTACTAAAGAAGAAAGACAATGGCTGAGGAAACTTGTGGAAAATGGAAGATTCCAAAAAGAAGATACGACTAAACTTCAACTCATGCTTAGCGAACTTAGAAACCTACCCAAAGAAGATAGAGACCCAATAGAAAAATTCAAAGACGATGTAGAACTATCTGAATATCTTAATCTTTTTAAAATGACACAGCCAGTAGGCGAATTACCTTCAGAAGGATGGGAACGCATAGAAAACATAGAAAGTGACGATAATATGATAGAAGTTTATCATATTACAAACCAAAAAGCGCTAGATGCCATAGGAAAAGGTGCTAACTGGTGTGTTCTATCTTCCAAAGGAGGAAGACGTTATCACCCATTCGAGTATTTTTGTTTCATTATCAACGGTCAACCAGAAATTCTCATACACTCTGGGTCAGGCCAAATAAAAGACCGAAACGATGGGGTAGTTAGCGATGGTTCAATTATTAAAGCAATAGACCCTGTAGTAAACGCATACGGGCTTAATACTCACGAAGGCGACTTTAGGTATTACGATCAGAAACTTGAGATGATTAAGAAGTTCGACCAAGAAGAAGGTAACGAAGAATATATTACAGAGGCTATAGAAAATAACGCTCCTAATTTTACATTATTAGATAAAGATAAATGGAGTAAATATGTAAGTGTTTTCGGGAAGAGCCTTTTGAATACCAATACTCGCCGCCGTCATGGAACTTTGCTTCTAATGGGAGGCATAGATGCCGTTAAAGAAATTAATCATGATGCACTTGCTTACCTAGCCACTCATTTTAAAATTAATAATCCGAGTGGATTTGCTAAAATGGAGAATATTATTATGGAATGGTTTGGCATCCAAGATGATAATTTGACTGTGGGTAGATACCGAAAAATGGTTCCAGAGATTTTACATACAACAAAAGTTAATAATTATTTTAAAGAGTTAAGAGAAGAAAAAATCATAGAGCAAAAGAATAGCGTTATTCGCTACCCTCTTAGGTGGGAACTTTGTCCGTTTGAAGAAGTGAAACGAGACCCCGAAGTAATAGAACGATTAAAAGATTATTGGAAAGGAGTATTCCTAAACGAACTACCTGCACAGTGGGACACTGTTTTTAAAGACTGCCCTCTAGAAGAATGGAAAAACGATCCTGAGACATGGAAAAACGTTATTATCTCGGGAGGCTTCTATGACAATTGGGATGAATGTCCCGTTGAAGAAGTAAAATACGATGAAGATTTCTGGAAACGAGTAGCTATAAAATATCCCGACTCTTGGGAAAAAATACACTTAGAGAATGTTAAAAACGACCCAGAAGTAATTCAAGCCTCAAAAAACTATTGGATAGATTATATAAAAGAGAAACCTATGAACGCTTGGAAAAACTGCCCCTTTAGAGACGTTAGGGAAATACCTGAGCTAAAACAAATGTCTATCGAGTGGTGGACAAGCTATCTAACGAACGGAGGAGGTAACGCTTGGAATATCTGCCCTCACCAAGAAGTTAAAGATAATTATGAGGTTCGTAAAAAGATGATGTTAAACGACCCAACAAGCTACAGACACTTTTATCCGTCTCAACTAAAAGAAATTGAATCAGACCCGGCGTATTGGAAAGAAAAAATGATTAAAGAACCCTCTCTTAGAATGTGGGATAATTGCCCTTTCGAAGAACTTAAACAAGATCCCGAAATTAGAGAGCTTTATCTTTCACATAGAATTATTCCTGCAAGCACAGAGAAAGAAGATAGGTTATGGGCTGTCTCTTTTAATGACAACTTCATAGGTAAATTCTAACCATTACGACATTTATCCCGACAAAATGACGGGATTTTACCCCATTTTTACTCAAAAAAGCCTATCACGCCATTTATTCCGACAAAAAACTTGTATTTCTGTATAATAGGTCTATATTGATTTAACTATGGAGAGGAAAACAATGGCGAAACTGAGAGCATTCTGGAAACCAGATATCGTTAAAGAAGCTAATGTGCTTAGAGATGGGACTGTAATAGAAACACTCGAGTCAGGCACAGTTGTAGTCCACAACGAAACTACCGTTAAAAGACCTATTAAGGAAAAAATATACGGACCAATATTTCCAGAACACTTTAATAGTTTTGAAATCAAACAACTAGATAAATGGATGCGCCCAAATGGAATGTCTCAAGATGGATTCCTTGCAAAAAGAGAACATTTACTCACCGTTGTCGAAGAAGATAGAAAAACACTTGAAAAACACGGAATTACTTACGACCAAATAGGCGATGGGCTTGCTGAAATCGTGAAAGCCGTAAATGATGCCCCATATGAAGAAAAAAACATTCATGATGAATATTGCTTAGTAATTAATGATATGACATACATTATAAAACAAATAGGCTATATGGGTTCACAAGAATGTCCTTTTGAAAGATTAGAAAAATGGGACGAATACAAGCAAGCCAATGGTAGTTCCGATTACTATATTACCAATAAGACTCTGGGTAAAACATTATTTATGGCCGAACTTCACCCACACCTTATTAAATACCATCATTTTTTCGAAGGTCATACTAAATATAGATTAGAACCTGTCGCTGCTATGGAACTATTGGGGTTAATAAAATGAAAACAAGAAATGGATTCGTAAGTAATAGCTCAAGCTCAAGCTTTATCTGTTGTGTTGCAAAAATAGCAGATAAAGAAAAGGCTCATGCTTGGATAGAGAAATTTACACTCGACAAGTATGACTACAAAGTTCAAAAAGTTAAAGATATTGAAAACGATACATATTCAGACTATGCCTATATAGACGGAAAAGGGAATGTAACAGTCGAAAGTTTTCAAACTTCTGTAAACATAAGCGAAGATAAACTGAAACCCGAAGATGAAATACTGTCAATTAATATTATGAACGACGAAGGCGACAGCCAATTCTACATTGATGATTATGATTTAGATTATGATATCGACTTAGACTTCTTCGACGATAACCAAATCGAAATATACACAGGCTTGACAAAAGAAAATGGGTTCGAAATGATTGAAAAAACATATGGCGCTGGAAGGAACGGATAATGAAAAAAAGAAAAGGTTTTGTAAGTAATAGCAGCTCAGCTAGTTATATCGTTGAAATTAGAGATATTAAAGAATCTACTTTCTTCGGATTACTACAGACAGCAGGGTATGCGTGGGATGAATTAAGCTTGAACGGCATAAAACATTTTATCTCTGAAAGAATTAAAGAATATAAACAGCACATAGAAGAGAATAAGGGTTCAAATAAAGATATGTTAGGCTTTTATGAGCGCCACCTAAAATCTCTAGAGACTTCTCAAAAAGAAGTTATGGCAGTAGATGAAGACGACATTGAAGAGTCTATAAAATATATCCTGAAGTTCAACGGCATTATGTACAAATGGACAGATGGTGATATAGAACTAGGAGATTTTACATCAATGCATAATAGCTATAGAGACGGCGTATCTCCATTGCTTCAAGAAATACTTTTATACTTTATGTTTGAAACAGACTATAAAATAAAATGCAGAGCGGAGCACGACTAAATGAAAAATCGTTATGGATTCGTAAGTAATTCCTCAGCTAGTTCTTTTGTTATTGCTAAAGCATATGTAACAGAAGAGCAACTAACAGCTATAAGAGTTTTTTGGGCAGAAAAATCAGATGGGAGCAACGACCCTTATAATCAAATAGTTGAAAACGAGAATTACATATCTTATGACCTCTATCATATTTGTGATGATTTTTTTAAAATGTGTGAGAAAAATGGAATCGACGAAGATAAAGTATTTATAGAAGAAACAGACGGTATGGATCATCCATAAATATTTGATAAAACAAAAAGGGACACAATGAAAACAAGAAATGGATTCGTAAGCAATAGTAGCACAAGCAGTTTCGTAGTAGTAATGAAAAAAGAACATTACGAAGAGGGACTTGAAAAAATTCATCCCTATAGTAAAGCATGTATTGAAGCCCTCGGAGCTGATAAAGAAACATTCTTAGGCGAAGAAGTAGTAACTCTCGGAACTATGGATACACAAGGTGGCTCTCAGTGGGAATGGATGACAATCGAATACGACACAGATTCGATAAAAGATAAAAATGAAGATGAAATTGCCGAACTTAGG
>Ga0114918_10001998_pt1 | contig 18310 bp, 20 predicted proteins | sample LantaG_FD_87015 | JGI IMG/M metagenome (GOLD analysis project Ga0114918, IMG submission 87015) | Deep subsurface microbial communities from Baltic Sea to uncover new lineages of life (NeLLi) - Landsort_02402 metaG | ecosystem: Environmental > Aquatic > Marine > Oceanic > Sediment | place... | reverse complement strand
TTGATACGTTGTAGCGTAACTGTTCCACCATCTGCAACTCTGAAAGCACCTTTATTAGCTGTTCCGCCTCCGTTTCCAGTATGAGCATAAGTAACTTTTCCAATCGTAACTTTTAGTTCACCTGCTCCTGTTAATGCTCCTACTGCTGGTTGAACTACTGCTGCAATGGCTACTGCACATGTCATAGAAAGGTTACATTCTTTAAAGGTACAACCACCTGTTGATCCTTGGACAGTATTAATTGCTGTTGTTGCTGCAGTACAGCTTATACCAAAATATTTATATTGGATTCCTGTGAATGTAGCAAAATCTACAACATTGGCGTCTGCTTGGGTAATTATAACTGTATTGGTCTTTCCTTCAGCTATCATTGTAAGATTATTAGCCGCATGAGTAATGGTTTCTGTGTACGTTCCAGGATAAACAATGATTGTGTCTCCTGCTACTGCTGCCGTAACGGCTGCTTGAATCGTTAGCTTGGCAGTTCCTGGAGTTGTTCCATCGTTAGCGTCACTACCATGCTTTCCAACATACAAAATATTATCAAGAGGAATACCTCCTGCTGATAGATCTAATGTTCCTGCTCCTGTAGTAAATGCTACAGAACCATCGGCTGATGCTAAGGTAGCAAAGACTGGGTCTGCTCCAGTGCTTCCTAATAAGACTTGTCCATCTGTTGCAACGGCCAATGCAGTCACAGCAGCAGCAGTCGTTGCTCCTACTAATACTCCATGGTCTGTTTGTACCCCTAGCTTGTGATTAAGCTTGTCTGGTGTAATTATCAGCGCATCAGATGTCCCTGTCAAAACTTCAGCATCAGTTGCGATCTCAGCACCACCAAGTTGAGCCTCAGTAGCCTGTGTTACGGTTAATCCTATGCTTCCAGGTCCATTAGCAATAGTAATAGAATTATCTGCTGTCGATAAAGTCGTAACTACTGGGTTTAATCCAGTAGCACCAATCAGCAATTGTCCGTCTGCAATCATGGTAGGTGTTACTATAGCATTTCCTGAAAAGTCAAAATTTCCTGCAAATACTGTGTTATTGTCATATCCTGGCATTGTTTACTCCTTATGTTTGTACTATAGAATTAAGCTCAGCTGACCAATCTACTGTCAAACCAGCGACACCTGTAACTCTAACAATAGCATCGTTCCCTACGACTACAACGGTTGCTAGACAGCCATTAAGAGCAACTTCTTCAAATGAGTCTGTAGCATTAAGACCTATAAGCGTTCCGGCTGCACCAGTAGTTCTAGCTGCCGCATTTACACGATAACCTGCTCCTGCTGGAGTCGTGCCTTCAAGTCCTGCGATCCTGACTGATAACTCATAAACAGCTGGTACCGCTCCAAGAGGGACCGTAATAAGGTCTGCATCGACCGCTCCGATTGTTTGTCCAGTTCCTGTGTAACCACCACTAACGTTGATCGTAATGGTATTTGTTAGTGGATCTCCGACTGTTGTTACGTCAGATCCTCCAACAACATTAATGTTAAATGCTGCATCACTGCTTACCGCGCCTCCGGCATCACCTGTAAGAGTTTCTAAACTCGGTAGAGGTGTTCCGCCACCCCCAAATTCACCTGCTTGGCTCATCTTAACCTCCTACTACTAGTTCTACCCAGAAACTGCCTGTAGTCGGCGCTCCGCCTACATGAGCTACATAAAAAACCTGACCTTCAGGAATGAAAAAGTTGTCTTTTGTAGTTTGATTTGTGCTTACGTCTAAGAGCATGAAAGATGCTACGGGGATTCTGAAATGATTATTTGTTCCGTCTAGACTTACGTATAGTTCCGAGTCTGTAGTGTTTACGAATCGAACGAGACGTCCTGGATTTGTAGTTGCAGCGCCAACGGCTGCCAAAGCTCCTGTGATTGCTCCAAAGGCTACTTCTCTTATAGCTTCTGCCCTCAAGCGAATTGGATATGCCATTTAATACCTCCTGTTAAAAGACTCCTGTCTTGTGCACTGGCAATTTTGGCCAGCATTGTTACTAAACATTTTCTTTTACGTTAGGAGGTTGAATGAATTGTTGCAAATAAAATTTTATTTTATGAAAATGATATTTTTGGCGCTCTGAAACGGAAGCTGCCAACTTTAACCAAAACATAGAGGAGAAATCATGTCTGAAGAGATCAAAGAAGAGGCTAAAGAAGAGGCTAAAGAACAACCAAAAATTCCTGAAAAGAAAGTCTTTGCCGACCACATTGGCCGTTACACGATGGTTGATGGTAGCAGAGTGTATCAACTGATATTTCCTATCGCTTCTACTATTGAAGAAAACTTCGCTGCTATCAGCTTTATGCGAGATGAGGTGCTTAAGGCTGTAGAGCTTAAGGTTGCTCAGGAGAAAGAAGCTGCTGAGAAGAAAGCAGAGGCTGAAAAGGAAGTTCCTGAAAAGGAAGCAGAAGAGGTTCCAGAGTCAGAAAATATAGATAAGAAATTTAAAAAATAACTTCGGTTCAAGCTTATGGAAGCTTGCCTATGAAGTATTCGCCCTCAGTCGAGAGATTGGGGGTTTTTCTTTACTTCCAAGTACGTTTATTAACGATATGCCCGATGGTTGATCCCCCACAATTAAACATTTTCGCTAACTGCTTATGAGAATATTTTGGATATAAACTACGTATTTTCCTTACCTGATCTTTAGTTAGTTTAGAAGGCCCTTTTTCTCCAGAACGGTTTTCTCTGAAAGCCTTCATCCATACAGGGTCTTTTTTCCTTTCTTTCCAGTGAACCTTCTTATGACAGCTTTTGCAAAGAACTTTCAAATTTTCTATTTCATTATTTGTCCTGTCAAAATCTATATGATGAACCTCTATATTTTTTATGCTTTCGCAGATAGAACATATTTTCCCATAATGATTTATGGCTCTTTCTACATAAGAACCATATCCATTTTTATAGGATAATTTTCCATTATGATTACAGATACATTGTTTACAAATGCTGGTCTTACATCTATGATTTTTTCTTCTCAAATACTCTCTTTTACAAATACTACATTTAACTTTTATAGCTCTAGATCTTTTTCTATCGCTCTCTAAGATATAAATTTCATTATCCTTAACATCAGTTTTCCTAGTTCCAATCATACATTTTTTGCAGAAAGTAGGATTTCGACTTGCACGTATAACTTTTTCTCTTCCACATTTAGGACAAATATGGATTTTTCCTTTGTATTTAGTGCCTTTTGAATCGTAATAATAAATCATGAGATCTCCTTGGTTCGAGATTATAGAAATGCTGTGAGCTCTTACCTACCAATTGGCAAGACTCGGGAGCTACCCTAACTCACAACATTAATTATCTAATATCCGAAGATATTTTTCAAATTATTTAAGCCTGAAATCCAATGCGCATTCTTCTAATAGCACAATCAGACACTGCAGCAGATTGACCAATTCTAATAAAAGGTATAATTACATCAGTATTGTCAAATTGGAAAGCCGCACTAGCGCTAGGAGCAACTCCATCTATGGTATAAGTGACGTTTCCTGTTGCGTCTACTAGCACTCTTAACACATGGTAAGAACCGTTTCCACCCCAAGCATCTGTAGTATCTGTTACAGTTTGTCCCCCACCATTAAGCTCTGTAGCTGTAATAATGTTAACAACTGAAGAAGCTGCTAGCATGCCAATTGTTGCATAGTCAGTGTAATTTGCCCATGCAGCATTGTTTGCTTCAGTTTTACGAAAACCGAATACCACGGGAGCCGCCATATCCATATCGTTTATGTAAAGGCCAAGCTCAAATGCAAATGCTGCACTTGTACCAATTGTATATTGAAGATATGGAAGATTATATTCCATTCCTTCCGTGTTAACTTCATCAGCACTAATTATAAGGCCATTTGCCCCCATAACAGGTTGTAAAATTGTCTGACCTGCACCAACTACAAAACCAATCATATTTACGCCAGTTTGCAACATAATATTATTGCTATCGCCTGTAGCACCTGTGGCAACACCGCCTGTATTTGCAGCAGTATTTACCATAGAATTTTGATTAATTGCAGGAATATAAATACCTGTTGTGCCAATCAACTCAGCATCGATTTGCTTCACAGTGCCAGTCACAGTGATCTCGCCTGTACCACCTTGAAGAACAAGACCAGCAGCACCATTTGTAGAACCAACAGTTACTGTTCTTTCTCCATCAGTACCAAAACCCATGTTCTGATCGACATCATCATTACCAATGTTGATCGTTCCACCAGTTGAGTTCATGGTCATGTTACCAGCGGCATCTATATCTACAGTAGTACTAGATTGAAGAGCCATTGCTGTAGAATTAGCAATATTACCAAGAGTAATCGCTCCTGTTGATGTGCCAGTACATGCTGAGAAAGCCGCATTAACATCATCATTGATAACAGTGATCGCATCAAGATTGACAGTAGTCAATGCATCCGCGTTACCAATATTAACAGTTTTTGTGCCTGTACCATCTGAGATATTAAGAGTTGCAGTACCAGCAGCTCTATTACCACAGCAAATCTCTGTAAGGTGTGTTCCAGAAGTTACAGCACCACAAGCAATGTATGTGTTGACTTCACCAACTGCTACTCCGCCATTGTTGATATCAACATGTTTGATACTATTAACATTGGTTGTTGCGCCACCATCTCCAATTGAGATGTCATCTGTGACTGCAGCTGTTACAACTGTTCCAGAACCAATTACGATAGTACGTCCAGCTGTAGGAGCAATATTACCAATAGTAATTCCAGATGTGTCAGCTTCATCCCCAATCAAGATGCCGCCAGTACCTGCATGGATCTGAACACCACCATTGGCTGCAGAGGCATTGATATGAATAGCATCATTTTGAGCTTCATCAGATGTCAAGTTTACAGCACAACCAACACCCTGAATATTCAAATCTAAACCAGCACTTGTTACTGTAATATTTGAAGTTCCTGTTGAATCAAGAGAGAAACCTCCACTACCTGCATCGAGAGCTAAACTACCTGCACCAGTGGCATCTCCAATTGAGATAACATCTGCTGTTGCAGCAGTACCAATATTGATAGTTTTTATGCCTGTACCACCTAATCCAAGATTGATTGTACGAGTACCTGTTCCACCTGCAATATCTACTTGTCCAGTGTTTGCACCAACATTAGAAATCGCATATGTAGTAGCAACATTTCCTTCCAAACTAAAGTTACCTGTACCAGCAAGCAAATCTAAAGAAGATGCTCCAGTTACTGATCCTATAGTTACAACTTTTGCTGCAGCTCCAGTTCCAATATTAACAGCATTTGCCGCAGCATCTGCTCCGATATTTGCAATACCAGCAGTTTGAGTAAATGCACCTGTAACAGTTAGACCTGCAAGAGCGCTCATTACACCTGTTGAATCAATAGTTAATACATCAGCTGGAGTAGAGCTTTGGAATCTAACATAGTTAGCACCTGCAGCATCACCCATTTGAAGGACAATGTCTTCACCTGCTTGAGCATTAATTTGAGTGTCTGTAGCTCCTATAGATGTAAATAGTATAGAGGATACTGATGTGCTTCCAGTTACAGTGGTAAAAGCACCTGCAGCAGGAGTGGTAGCACCAATGATACCATCCATATTAACAACTGTTAAAGTTCCGTTAGAATCTAAACTTGCAACAGTAGCACTTGCTGAGTCTTCAAAATCAATAACATTAGCACCAGCAGCATCACCCATTTGCATAGTGATATTAGAACCTGCAGCAGCGTTGATATCAATGGCAGCTCCTCCAGTAACAGTTAAAGCACCAACTGGGTTTATTGCCATCGCAGCCGCAGATGCGTAAATTGGGGAAGTAACACTTGTAGCTAGTGTGATAGCTGCATCTAAATTTGTTGTTATTGTATTACCAGCACCAGCAGTTGTGATGTTAGTACCACCTGCTAGAGTGATGTTACCACCGGCTGGAGAAATAGCTCCACCACCGTCTCCGGTTAGGGTATCTACATCTGAGGCCCCCGGACCTGACAAAGACCAAGTCGCCACCCCAGCAGCATCACTTGTAAGGATCCATGCCTGCGCTGTCGCAGTATCAATCCACACAGTACCTAAAGCAAAATTGGTATCTGTAACCGCAGGCACACGTCGTGATACTACGGGTTCTGGGTATAAATTGGGCATAGCGCCAGCTAGTCCAAATCCATACACCGATCTAGTATTTTTAGCCATAATTACCTCCTTATGGTAAAGGCTTTATTTGACTTTATGGTAAGAAAATCTTTTAACACAAATGGAATTGACAAATAGTACCGTGTTAATGTTATAATGGTGGAAAAGGAGAACGACATGGATAGATACCCAGGTAAAATAACTGTATATTTGAATCCACAGCAGCATCGAGAGCTAAAGTCCCTTTGCGCTCAGATTGATATGACTATGTCCTGCTTTGCGAGTATAGCGATTCAGGATAAGATCAGGAGAGAGATAGAGAAAATAAGGATTAATCAAAATCAAGGAGATCGAGAAGATGACTGACGAACTTAAAATTGTTGAGACATTTCGTTCTTTTTTAGAGAACGAGATAATGGATATCAAGAAAGATTTTTCGTCCTTTAAGGCAGCTCTAGATGCTAATTTCAGTCATTATCAAACGATGTCTTTTCATACTATCGAGACTTTAAATAAAGAAATTGAACGTCTTAAAAATGAAGTCGAAGAGTTATCACATGCTCTAATGTTTAAAAAAATAGACTACAAAAAATTTTACGAAGAACTAGAAAAAAACGATGAAAAAACCGAGAGATGTCTTGAAATTATAGATCGTTTTGCTTCTGAATTGCTGCAGAACAACGAAGCTTTTATCAATATGGATGCTCTTTGTATAAGGGCATCGAATGCCTTAAGAAGAAATGGCATTTATCTCCATTCACAACTTGAAGATGTCTTAAGCAATTTCTCAACCATAGATTTGAAGATTAATCGCAAGACAACTGAACATATAAAAGAATATTTAGAATCTCACAAGAAAAAATTAGAAGAAAATAAAACTACTCAAAATGTTGAGCAAAATTACTCACCAGAAGAATTGATGAAGTGTGATTTTTTAACTGACAGAGAAAAAATAGCCTATCGCCTAAGAAAAGAAGGCAAGAAGTTTCGTGAAATTGGTGAAATGCATGGCGTTACTGCCAATAGAGCTCGGGTAATATATAAAAAAGCTGAATGGAAAATTGCTAGGAATAAATAATGGAATGGACACAAGTAGTCTTTATGACTGTTACAATCTTTGGAACGTTTCTCTGGAATAGAGGAGAAGCAAGAGCTGATGCGCGCAGAGCAGAAGACTTAATATCTGCTATCCGCGATGATGTGCGTGATTTCCATGGGAGATTGTGTGCTATTGAGGAAAGGAATAGGAGGAAGTGATGGAAACATTTAGAAATGATTTTGAAGTAGATACAGAAGCAGAGCGTGTTCCTCAAGAGGATCACAGGAATGTAGATATTAATGGGATCGTTTATCGCATGGGTGATGAGATGGCCGGCTTAACGCATGCTATTATGCTGTTGGTCGATGCTGTGGATAGGAGAAGGCGATGATTATATTTTGGTTAATAGTAGATTATATTTTTGAAAAGATTTGTGGTGACTGAGATGAAAAAGAAAAAAGAAAAAGAGTTCACAAAAGAAGAGTTGGAAGAAAAAGCACGCGATTTACAAGTTCATATTCCAAAAATCATTAAGGACAAACAAGGGGAAATAATTAAAATTATTATTCCGTCTGTGCTGTTTGTGCTGCTTTCTGTTCTTGAAGATATTTCCTCGCAACTTTAGTTTTCTCAAGCTCTGATCTATACTTATTTACTGGTTGATCTACCCATCTTTGAAATTTTCTAGCGTAAACTTCATTAAGATTTTTTAGATAATCTTCTGGAGTCGGGTGCATTTTGTAGCTTTTCAGTTCCCTTTTTGCTAATTTTGACATGCCAGAAGGGTCTTTTCTAATTGCTTGCAAAGAATGCGTTCCTTCATGTGATAGAGTACTTTGTATTTTATGAGGTGATAGGTTGGATGTTATCTCTATTTTTATAGGCACAGTCTCGGAACCTGGGGAAGTTTCTGTTTTCGTTGTTCGCGAGTAAGCCCTTCCGTAGTACTTGCGTTTGAATTTTGGATTTATATAAACAGGAATATCTCGAACATCATCTAATGCTTTTTTAATTTTTGGGTCTTTTATTATATCACCAATTTTCCCTAAATATGTTTGCTTTGTTTTATATGCTTTATAATATTTTTCAAATAGATCTGGATTAAGATATTTATCCCATTCTTTTTTTGCTAGTATCATATTTTTAGGTGTGCTACTAAGAACATCCTCTTTTCTAAAATATTGAGTAGGTTCTTTTAGCAATTTTACTTCAACAAATTCAGGATTAACCTCCAATATTTCCTCTAAAATCTTCTTATTCCCTTTAGAGGGATTCGCTTTATTTAAATCTTCATAATATTTTTTAGTGGCATCGTACGTGCGTTGTTCGATGTCGTTTAAAGACTTGAATTCTTTTTCGGCTTCAGGCCATTTCTTGTTTTTTAAGGCATCAAAGGCATTTCCCCATGTAACACGGAATTGCTTATTGGCGAGCAGCGAATTGCGCAAATATTGATATCCTTCTTTAGCTGCTGCTGCTTTGCCCCATAATGGGCTAAACAACCATTTGCTCCCAAGTTTCGCTAACTCTCCAAAGCCAAAATCTTTTGTAGTCTTAAGGAGTGATAATGAGCGCTCAGTATCAAGGAGATCTCTAAATATTCCTTCAGCTTCTTTGAATCCTTCTTTGCCTAAGGTTTTTTCAAATGCCTCTTTGGCACCGCTCTTTTCGAGTAATTGCGATGCTTTTTTAAAGTTTATTTTCTTATCTTTGAAAATATCGTTCAAAAATTCATTTGTCTGATCGAAGCTTTTCATTTGACTAAATTTTTTGTTGGTATAGTCAAATAAATTTACAAACTCTGATTCGGGAAGGTTTTCTCGGAACGTTCCAGCAATTGTGCGATTATACTCTAAAAGAGCATCTGTTCTACCTCTGTTAACTGCTTTTGACTCACCTGGTTTGTAAATCTCCCCGTATGACTCGTTTGTCTTGCGATATTGTTTTACCCAATCTCCATAACCATGATCAGCACCACTTTCTAGCTCGTTATAAATTTCTTTTAAGCTTTTAGTATATGCTTTTTCTCGATCACTTTGCGTTACACCTTTTTTTACTTTAGCCTCTATCTTTTCTAACAATTTTTGCTTGACAGTATCAGTCGACATTTTCCCAGGCAGTTGATCGGCTATTCTTTCTACTTTTTCCAAACCCTTATAAATATCGCTTCTTAAATTTGGATGCGTTGCAATGTCTTTAGCAAATTCACTTTCGCGTTTCATGAGGTTTTCAGTCACCTTTCTGATATCACCCTCTACACGGGATGTAATTTTGCCATATTGAGCTTCAGTGACCGTTTTTGGTTTTGTAGTTTTTTCAAACTGTCTTGCTGGTAATCCTGACGGTTTTGTCACCGGAGTTATTTTTTCTACTTTTGGAACAGTAGCAGCTATTCCATAACCACCTAATTCTGCTAATGGTTCAGGCACTCCTAGTTCTTGTAATCCAACTTTTGCAACTGGCGCAATAACTGCTGCTTGAGCTTTAGGAAGCACACCTCCAGGCTGCATTTTTCCTGCTGCTCCAGCTACACGTAATAATTTTTGTAATTTTGTATGTGCTTCGAGAGGTGCTCCAGTATGTTTTTCTATAAATGATGCTATATTAGAAGGTGTTGGAATTCCTTTTCGAGCTTCTTCAAGTGCTCCTAAATATTTTTCTCTGTCAAAAACCTTTTCTTTGGGCCAGGGAGCAGTTGGAAATTTTTCTCTTAATTCTTCTTCTCTTCCCTCTTCCCACTCTTGTAATTCTGCTAATGCTTCCCCAGTTCCCAACAAATCCCATAGATTCATGGCAATACCTGGTCTAGTAACATCAGCAGCTCCAATAGGAAGTTGAGCGGCAGTACGGAATGCTGCCTTACCAATCCCCTCTTTTTGCGGCAATCCAGGTAAATTTTCCCAATTTATTTCTTGAGTAGAAGAAGCCTGTTCCCCAAGTCCAGGAAGTTCATCCCAGTTTATCTGAGTACTCATTGTATTAATTCTCCCCCTGCTTGCAGATACCTATTGATATCATTAGTTGGAACTTGTTTAGGTTCACCAATTTTCCCGTCTTTAGGTGGAGTTAGAATCCATGTGTAACCTGGCATTGGAGGGTTTCTAGAGATACTCGCTTTTATAGTTTGCATTTGCATATCTTCAGCCGAAGCACTATCAAATTGATTCATTTTATTTTCAACAATATCAGTCAAATCTTCATACTTAATATTTGGGCTTGCTCTTCTTATTCCTTTAATTAACCGACCTTGAGTTAGGTTTCTCTCTGCAGCATTCAACATCGCATTAGCAATATATTCGTTCGCTTCCTGACTTCCTAAATAAGATGGCATTGCTTCTAGCGCCATTAAAAACTCTCTGGTGGATGGATTTGATCCTCCTAATTCTTTTGGTTTTATGAAATCTTTTATTTTTGAATATAGTTTTTGTTGATCTGCTGTTTTGAATAATTTAGCAAAACTACTTTCTTTGTCTTCTGCAAATGCAGTCGTAATTGATCTAATCCAACCTGGTTTGTATTTTCCTTCTGCTACAATTCTTGCAGTTTCTTGTGTGTCATTGTAAAGTTTAGCGAGTTTAGTAACATCCGAATATGGTTCAGCCCATTTGTTTATTTCAGCTCTATTTGCTAGTCTTTCCTTGCTCTGAATTGATGCAGCTCGTGCTAATGGCCCAACTCCAGGAATATTTGGATCTCCGTGTGGTATTTCCCCTTCTTCGAAGTTAAATCCAGCAATTTCTATTGGTGGTTTTGGTGGTTGTCCTTGAGGTGGTGGTTGTCCTTGAGGTGGTGGTTGTCCTTGAGGTGGTGGTTGTCCAGATTGCTGACCGTATTGTGATAATATCTGAGACTCCAATATGTTTTTTAGAGCTGTCGGCTGATCCTTTGCATTTATCGAAGATAGTGTATTAATAAACTGAGACCGAGCATCTCCCTGTAAATTCAGTTGATCGGATAAAGAAGTTGCAGATTGCATGTTTTGCATCTGTTATTGTTGCTGTTGTTGTTGTCCTATTTCTGCTTTCTTCAGAAGTTGTGTAATCGCATCTTCTTGTTTTTGCTTTTGAAGTGCCATATCCATTTTCTGCTGAAGCCCAGCCTTCATCCCAGTCTCAACACCACCGCCTAATCCTCTCGCCAAACTAGCTAACGGGTGCTCCTGCGGTAACTGCACGCCTGGTGGCATTGTAATAGACATAATTTATCTCCTTGTGTCTCTAGTTCTCGTTAAAAAGCTCCAGCCCCAGCTGCGCCCATACCTGTACCAGCTGCTTTGCCTAGTGCTGCCATTAGTTGCTGCAGAATCCCTTCTATTCCAGGGATTTGTTGATATTGAAATGGTTTTGTCATCCCGGTACCTAAGAAGCTCTGTAATTGCGATGCTCCTCTCTCTTGAAGACCAGCACGCTGCATAGCAAGTCTCTCATCCAATCCAGCACCAGCTTGTCCGAGCATTTGTCCCATTGCTGATGACTGTTGAGAGCCTGCACCTAATCCGCTGAATCTCTCCATAATACCGGGTACAATTTGCTGATGGAACTGTCTCATAGCAGGTTTTTCATATGTACTTGCATCGCCAGATAACATGCTTTGTAGATTCTGCAACGCACTCTGTGTGGGAGCGCCTAACCCCCCAACAAGTCCACCTAGAAGTTGTTGCTGCTCAGGAGAATATGAAGGCATCGCTTCAATCCTACCTGGTTGTCCCATCATCAATTCTCCTATCCAATCCCTTCCTTCCTGTGTGAAAGGGCCTTTTTTCCCGGCGAGTCCATAACTGAAAGGCCCGCCTAATCCCTTAAATGCCATATTTTTCTCCTTTGTTTCTTTCACTCTAGTAAAAGAAATTTTTAATTAAAATGCAGCCTAATTTTTCAAATATTCCAATACAACCATCCCACTTGTGATTGGAGCTGCTGCTGCTCCGTTTATAATCACGATATTGTTTCCTACTACTCCTATCTGAATACACTGGTTTGCTGCAGCCACGGATACATAAGGAATAGGTCGATAATCCACAACATTAGTAATACAAGTTCCTTGAATCTTGGTAAACATAGTCTGTCCAGTTATACCATGAGGAATTGGAAATGGTAACCCATTCGCAGCAATCGCATCAAATCTAAACACCTTCCGAAACACACTTCTATAGGTTCTAGTATCCCCTACAGTGAAGAATCTCTGATCATTAAGTATCTCTAGTTCAAGAGGATAGATAGCTCTCTCCTTGCCATTCACCTTGGAAGCTACTTTCTTATATAAATCAGTCCACTGCTCTATGAACTGTTTGTGATCCTCAGAAAAGACCACATTCTCTGGAAGAGCAGTTTCTAACGTACTTGAAGGCTGAAAGATCATACAATCTCTCCGGCTTTTTGAATGTCTAAATTAATCGCATGCAACTGAAAGTCATAGGTTGGGTTATCCACTTCAGTCATCTGATAATCTGACATAGTAAATTGCAATTGAAGGAAATCACTCGTTAGATTAGAGAAGAATCTAGTCCAATGCTTCACTGAGCTGTTCCCCTTATAATCCTGGTTAGACTCATAAATCGTGTTTAGAACAGTAGAAGAGTCTTGATCTCCGTATATGTTCACCAGGAAGTTTCCATCATTTGTCTGTAGGAATGCGTCAAAATAAGACATCCTAAAGGCTGACCCCTCTTGGATAAGAGGAGCAAATCGTTTAGTCATGATATTGAAATTATCTATCACAGCCACCTGTCCTGATCCCTGATACGGAGCACCAAATCCAGCTAGCGGAACTGGTATAGTGTTTCCTGTTGTAGCATCTATATCATAGAGAGAGAAAGTATTTATACTTTCTACTTGAGCGTAGAAGTTCCTAAAATTCAATATGTTATAGTCGTAAGTTGATGTTACCGCTGTATCTACTCCAAGAGCAGCAAAGTTAACGGTAAATGTTCCTGTTGCATAGTTAATTGTAGAACCACCAGCACCTCCAGTTAAGGTACCATCACCTAAATCCGTAAAGATATTTGCTCCAATTGTTATCACAACTGTTGCAGGGAAAACTCCAATATTATCTAAAGTTCCAGTAAATGCTGTTGTGGCTGTAAGAGCTGTTCCGGAGTCTTCAGCAACAACATTTACAGTGAAGCCTGTAGTATTTTTAATCTTAACAAACTGACCTGTTCGTAGGTTGTGGTTGCTAACTTGACATATTGGAGGAGTAGCGTTAGAGATAGAATCTGGTATCGCAATAGTAGTATGTAGATCCAAGCTAATAGAGTTTTCAGTAGCTCCAGGACTTAGATTTAAAATAAATCCTCTCTGATTACCGGCTACGATGAGAGGAAAATAACTTTGTCCTACAGGAGATCCCCAAGGAATATTCCAATCTGCCCATGAGTCGTAAGGAAGTGTTTCCCATGAGTAATCAGTTGTATACTGCATCGTTCCGAAGCATGTAAAGGAATTATTATATATAGCGTAGCAACCTTCTTTGTAATTTAATGACAAAACTTTATTTGGAAAGATATTGTCAGTATCATCATCAGGAAAAGTCCAATATACCATTTCTTTATAGAAATCACGGATCCCATGAACTCGCTTCACTCCTTCATTGTCATTATGAAAGTTGAATACTTCATCAGGTATCTTTTGATCTATTCTTTCGACTCCCAACGTATTAGATGAAATAACGCCTTTATCTCCGACCGCTAGAATGCTCTTATCGAACTGAACTGGACTAAAGGTACTCTCGGCCCCTAACTCTTCGTTTATACGCTCCCAAACGAACGGGAGGAGCTCGCTACCGCTGTAACGTAGCTGCCAGGTCGATCTTTCAAAGAACACGATTAGAGCATCTTTTATATATGCAGCAGATATGATTATTTCGTTGGTAGGAGCATCGATATAACCTCCTCTTCCGATATCTTCAGTCCATGAATATCCTGGATTCGGTACTCCTGCGGCATAAACATTCGTGGTAGCGTAGAACGGTGTTCCGTTTTGACTCCAGCGAGCTCGTTGAGGGTGAGAAGCTCCCCCACCAAGGAAAGGCCTTTCTATAGTGTTTAATGCGATTAAACGGTCTTTAAATGGCAATACAATTAATGCACCCATTAAATAATCTGGTGTAGCCGAAGACTGCAAAGGAGGAGCAAAGTTTCTCCAACCAACTCCTGCTCCAAAGCCATCATAGTAGCGTATTCCATCACCAGCTATTGTTTGTGTTAAAGCAAATACGACACCACCAGCTGCGTAAGGTGTAAATGCAGCTGAATTGATATTAACCGTGATCGTTGCAGCACCTGTAGCAGTTACCGTTCCTGTCAATCCATTAATCTCTACCATACCAGTAACCTGGTTGATAAAAACTACATCTCCAACAATGAACGGATGACCAGCGCCCACAGTAATAACAGCGGCAGCAGCAACAGTGATATTAGTAAGTGCTCTTCCATGATTTCCCTCTATGTTATTTGTAGCCCAAAAAACATTGTAATAATTAGTCGTCCAAAAGAAATCACTACTCGTTCCAGTCCAAACAACAGGATTTTGAGCAGCTGCAACCATCGCATAAAAAGAAACGTCTCTGAACCAACCAGTAGCAGCATTGTAATCATAGGAATAGTCTTCATCAAATACGACCACTTCTTCACGATTTATAGAAGATTGTTCATATACACCTATTCCCATAACTGGGAGTCTAGGTAGAGTTAATGCTCCAGCCAAGAAAACAGCTACGGCACCTATCGCAGGATCAAAATTCAGAGTTATAGCACCAGTCTCATAATCAATTGTTCCATAGTTCGTATTCACAACGTTGGTAGAAAGCGTTCCGATACCATCATAGTTTTCATCAGGCCTTCCAGATACAGCATCTTGATAATCTGTAAATGTTAAGGCGCCAACAACTATACTTACAGTCCCAGGAGATATAGGAAGATAAGCAGCAGGTATGTTTCCAGCAAAGGTAGCTCCAGGAGCAACTGTATTGCCTAAAAATGCCGGTATCTTACTTGCAAGTATATGTAGTCTGCCTATGAAAGTATAAGCTTCCTTCTTTTTAACCCTTCCTCGCCATACGTAAGCATCTTCTAGCGTCGTGAAGGCTTCGTTTGGGAGCAACCAGCTCTCTACGTTCCTTTGTAAGCCAGATTCGTAAGGACCTATGAATAATTTAGCCATTTAATTTCCTATAGCTATATAATATATGTTTGTTGCGCCATCTGTAAACGCTGTAAATGTTGTTCTGCTATTGATCGTTACTCCAACTACTTTTTTTGTAGCGCGAGTAATAATTTGCACATTCCAACAATTTGTTGGAAACGCTACTGGAAAAATATTTGCTACTCCTGCAGTGCTCCCAGTGCCTGTTCCCCATTTTATGATAATCCCACCCTGTAATGTGATATATCCATTTGCTGCTGCTACTGTAGTCAATCCAGTGAGCTGACTAACCAAAGCAGAGTTCTCAAAGAACAGCTCTTGAGTTGCTCCACTAGTTTTTGAGTATATAGATGATTTTGTTCCACCAGCTCCAGGATTAGCTCCCAATGGTGCATTAAGTGTTACTTTCTCATGTTCTCCACCATCTACCGCATTAAAAGCTAGATGATCAACGGCAAACACAGTATTTAAAGCTCCAAAATTAGCTAGAATTTGTGCTTGAGACTGACTAGGTTTGTCAGTTGCGGCCGGAATATTTGCGTTAAAACTCATTGATTTCTCCTATAATGTTGAGCTAAAAGGCGTTATGCCTGTTGCCGTTTGTGTATAAATTGTTGCTACTCTCTGGTTCTTTATCTGGCATAAGGTCCTCCTCTCAACAAGGCTCTTTTGCTTATTGAATAAAATATCTATCTTGCCATAACTATCCATATCTAAATTATCAGCAAAGATCTTAAGCGCAGCTCCATAAGCTATAAGATTCCACCAGTCACGGATTCTAGGTTGATCCCCAGCTCCTAACTCATCTTGTACCTCATATACGACACAAGCCACTTCATAAGCAATATCAGGCACAGGATAGAATAATAATGCTAGATTGTAATATAGAACAGCGGTAGGACGACCAGAAGAATAAGTTACAGATTGTGCCCAAATAGGTTCTCCAGCGGCAATAACTCCTGTCCAAGTAAGACCAGCTACTGCTCCAGTTAGATAATTAATTGTACCTCCTGCAGCAACATCTCCACTCAAGACACCAGCATTATTAGCAGTGCAATGTAATGAGTTACCAGCATTATCTATAGTAGAAATAAAAATACCTTGCTGAAGTATTGGAGTATTAGAAACAGTTCCAGCATAAGGACCAGCAATACCTGTTCCAGTTGACAATTGTGTTACCCTGGTGTGAGTAGGGAAAATATTGAAAAACTGTTCCACATCTTGAAAATACTGAATCTCTTCTCCACCAACATAAAACGGAGGCTCTAGATTAGTATATTTATTGAAATCAACTAAATAAAACGCCTGACCAGGAATCAACGCATCATCAAGCAACGACGATATTGGTGATAACATCGTTTTAATATTCCAAAGCTTCAGATGCGCTGGAAGGTCATACTGATAAAAATCATTGATATAATTATCTAAGTCATCATCTGATAACTGACTTGTAGATAACATACCGGTGAGCTTACGCACTTTAGTCCGTATCTGCTCCAGAGTTCCTGTTACTGCCATATTTGCCCCTTGCTACGTAGCGATATTTTCTAAAATCTCCGTAATTGGTACCGCTTCGGCTCTAGTTAGTGGGACACCAGGCACCACAAACGGATCCATTAAAAGCGTACTCATATTCAAAAAAAACGTGTTCGCATTAATTACGGTTATTTGGGCCATCACACTTTCCAGTCTCATTCCATAATTAAGTGGCACGTTAATCCGCACATATTCTCCCGAGGTATATCCATGACTTGCAGCTGTAACAACAGCGTTCGGGGCATTCGTGATAGCTGTAACTATCACTCGCTTAGGTATATAATCTGCAATTGCCATGTTCCCTCCTTCTACATATAGTCTGTAGAGGTAAATTCGTATCTTTGAGTTGGTTTTCCAGCCCCAACTATAGGCTTTCCATCTTTATCTACTAGGTGAGCGCTTTCTTCGTATTTGCATTGTCTGTTAATGTGCTTAGCTACGCCTAGAGGTATAGTATATTCCTCACCATCATTTAGGGTGTAAACTCTAGTAGGTTCCCCTTTATACCCTCTGTAAGTAAAGGTAAGGTCTCCGCCACGTGATTCTACATTTTTAAAGACACCCTTAACCAATCTCGCATCTTCTACTCTTGCAGCTTCTACTAAGTCTGAAGCTTTCTTTTTTGCTTCGGATGAAAGTTTTTCTCTCTTTGTTGGTAAAACTTCTCTTACAAAACTCATAAATTTCCTTTTTAAAAGTAGGGGCCGAAGCCCCCACCTATGTTTATTAAATAGTTACCATATCACGGCTAAATGCAATCCAGTCCATTACATCAGTATTAGAACCAACAACGGCTGTATCTAGATATAATCCAGATCTCATGACATTGTCAGTTGCTTCTGTAAGGATTGTCGCAACTTCACCAAATGGAACAACAGCTGGGTGTGTTACCCCTCCTGCTGCTATTGCTGAAGTTGGATATGCAAATGCAGTGAATGCGGCTGAGTTGATGTCTGTTGTGATTGTATTCGCAGTCACAGCAGTTACGGTTCCACTCAACCCATTAATTTCTGGCATTCCAAAGTTAGCATCAGGATTATTAACTGTAATCCTAGCTCCTACGGCATACCCATGCGCTACGGATGTAGATATCACGGCAGCTGCTGCTGCAGTAATATTTTGTATCCATCTTCTTCTTGGGAAGAATCTAGCATTAGGGATTATTCTGTAGTCAGCATTTGTTGCTGCTGCAGCATAACCTGCCCCTACCATGTATCCCAAAGTAAAGTTAGTAGCTGGAGTTACTGCAGTTACAGTAAATTCCAATCCTGCTATTTGAAGCATGCCTGTTGTATTTAACATACGAACAACACTTCCTACTGGAGGAGGGTTTGCGTCTGTTACAACACCAGGAGTTGCATTAGTAATAGCAGTTCCAGTAGCAACTAAAGGCCCTGGAGCTATATCAGTAAAATCAACCTCGGTAAAGCCCGCACCAGCTGCCGCAACAAGAGTTGCTGACATAACACCGGT
>Ga0114918_10001997_pt1 | contig 18311 bp, 20 predicted proteins | sample LantaG_FD_87015 | JGI IMG/M metagenome (GOLD analysis project Ga0114918, IMG submission 87015) | Deep subsurface microbial communities from Baltic Sea to uncover new lineages of life (NeLLi) - Landsort_02402 metaG | ecosystem: Environmental > Aquatic > Marine > Oceanic > Sediment | place... | reverse complement strand
CGGTTTCTCCCTTGCTCTCTCGCTCTCTCTCTCTCTCTCTCTCTCTCTCTCTCTCTCTCTCTCTCTCTCTCTCTCTCTCTCTCTCTCTCTCTCTCTCTCTCTCTCTCTCTCTCTCTCTCTCTCTCATGGAGCCGTTGTCGTTATTGTTGTCGTCTTCGCCTTCGTCGTCGTCGCCTCTCTCTTGCTCGAGGGGACGACGGCGGAGAGGGGGTGACACAAAAAGGTGGGGAAAAATGAAAAAAAAACGGTTTTTTTATATCTAGTTTTTTTGGCAAAATAAAGAAATGTTTTGTTTTGTATCAAGGGGTGACGATGACTCCGGTCGCCGCCGTGCGCCCGTCCGGGATCGTGGTCAGGACGACGGTGGAGCTCATCGCAGGCTGTGGAGGAGGAAAGGAAGTGGAGGGGAAAGGAGGAGGAGAAGGAGGTGAGGAAAAGAAGAAGAAGAAGAAGAAGAAAAAGAACAACCAGACAGAGAGAGGAAGGATTCCGATCCCGTCTCCCTTCTCTCTCTCTCTCTCTCTCTTGCTGGCTCGCTCAGGGAGCACGAAAGAGAGATACGAGCAGCAGCACGAAAAGAAGGAAGCGAGAGGGAGACAAGAGAGAGAGAAGAACAAGAAGAGGAGGAGAGAGAGAAAAAAAAAACCTGATGAAGTTTCGCTCCTGGACAGGCAATAAGCAAGGCGTCCAGCGATGAAGTTTCGCTCCTGGACAGGCAATAAGCAGGTGAGAGTGAATGAGAGAGAGAGAACGAAGAGAGCGACGAGCGACTCTCGCTTCTTTTCGAAAAAAAAGGTTTCGCTCTTTCTTTCCCATCTCAAAATTACAATTCGATTCACATCAAATCCTCCTCCCTCGTCTCCTCGCCTTCCAACCAACCAGCAGCGACAGCAGCCCTCAGGCTCGCCGATCTCCAACCTCCTCCTCTCCACATCCATCTCAGAAGAAAAAGCCATGGCCTTTGCCCTGAAAACCTCCTCGCTTTCTTCTTCGTCGTCGTCGACGAAAAGCAGCAACGGCCGAATCGCATGCGCTTCCGCTCCTCTCCCTCGCCGCGCCGCGGCCGTCCGCACGTCTTCCTCGGGGCGCCAGGCCGATGACGACGACGACAAGATAGTCGCCGTCGAGTCCTCCGCCTCGTCGAAGAACAGCAGCGCCAACGCTGCCGCTGCCGTCGCCGCGGGCGCTTCGCTGCTGCTCAACGCCGGCGCCGCCGTCGCGGCGACGCGCGTCCAATCGACGCCGGCAGACCCCGAGGCCGTCGCCGCGGCCGTCCAGTCCGTGGCCGCGGGCTTCGCCTGGTCCGGCCTCGTGGCCAGCGCGGCCTTCCAGGTCACTTCGGGAGGCAAGATCCCGGGCTTCGAGGGCCTGCTGAGCAAGGGCAAGCAGGTCGTGATGAAGAAGACGACGGAAGCGTCGAAATCGATTTCGAAGGTCGCGGAGGGGAAGAAGGACGCTGCTGCTGTTGCCTCTTCTCCTTCCGCTGCTGCTGCTGCTGCTGCTGCTCCGGTCGTCAAGGCCGCGATCCAGTCCGCGGCCAAGGCCGTGACCTCTGCGGTCGAGAAGGCCGCGCCCGCTGCCAAGTTTGCTGCCGCTGAAAAGCAGCAGCAGCAGCAGGCCGTTGGCTCCGCCTCGGTGCCCAAGGTCGCGCCCGTCGCCTCGGCCGCTGTCTGGGCCTCTTCTTCCTCGACCTCTTCCTCGCCTGCTCTCACCACCGCCAAGCTCACCGCGGTCGTCAAGACCGAGCCCGTGCCCCAGCGCGTCAAGCCGGCCCCGCTCGAGTACGTAGACCCCGCCGCGGCGAAGAAGAGCGCATTTGTCGCCGAGGTTGTTGCTCCTTCTTCTGCTCCTTCTGCTCCTTCTTCGGCTCTTTCGGCTCCTGCTCCCGTCGTCGCCGTCGTCGCCGAAGCCGCCGCCGTTGCCTCGTACGCCACCGCCGTCGCCACCGCCACCGTTGCCGCCCCGCAGCAGGACGCCGCCAAGTACGAGGCCACGATCGCCAAGGTCAAGAAGGAGGCCGCCGCCCGCGCCAAGGCCGACGAGCAGGCGCTCGCCCGCCGCTCGGCGGCCCTGCAGGGCGCGCTGGCCGAGCTCTCCGCCGCGACCAGCGCCGCCGCCACGACGGGCGCCGCGCTCGCGAGCGAGGCCGAGGAGGCCGCCGCGGCGAGGGCCGACGAGCAGGCTGCTGCTGCCTCGCCCGCCTCGTGGTGGGCGCAGTTTGTCGCATGGGTTCGCGAGATCTTTGCCGCCGTGGTCGCGGTGATCGTGGCCAAGCTCGGCGGGGGTGGCTCGTCGTCGTCGGGCCCTGCTACTGCTTGGAAAAAATGAAAGAGAGAGAGAGAGAAAAGACGAACGATCGAAAGAAAAAATGACGATTAAAAAAAACAAAAAAACACAATAAACAAAAAGACGCGCGCGATGAGTTTCGTCTTGCTCTCTCCTGCTGCGTGATCAGCAGTAGCGAGCGAGAAAGAGAGAGGACGTGACGACGACGCGAACCAGTTTCCCCCCGGCTTCTGATATGTTTTCCTTTTTTTAAAAAAAATGCAACAACACCAATAAGAAGAAAAAAAAGAACGAAAAAGTTTTCACAAGATGTTTTTTTTTCTTTCTCGAGGGGTAGGAATAACACGGCTTTCTCTCTCTTTTTGTTTCTCGCTCTCTCTCGTGCGCCCGCGTGTGTGTCGGAATTGATGTGTGGATCTGTGCGTGCGTAGAATTGTTGTTCATGCTGTTGCTGTCCCGAAGAAAAGAGAAAAAATGTTTTCTCTCTTCGTTTTTGTTTTCTCTCTCTTGCTGCTGTCTCTCCCTTGATTCTCTCCCTCTCGTTCTCGCAATCCCCCTCCCCCCCCCACACACACACACACACACTTCTCTGTCCCTCCCTATCAACCCGCCCCGCGCCAACAGCAATTTGGAAAAAGAATTGGTAAAGTAAGAAAAAAAGAAAAGAAAAAGAAGAAAACATTCTTTTTTCGGCTGTCGTTTTTTGTTTTTGTTTTTTGTTTCGAGGCCGTTTGCTGCTACTGCTGCTGCTGCTGCTGCTGGCTCTCTGTTGCCCAATGAAACGGATTCAATGATGATGATACTATTCGCGCGTGCGAAGATCGAGAAGAAGAAAAATGGAAGACAGACGAGGCGGAAGGAAAAAGAGGTAGAGAAAGAAAGGAAAAAAAGAAAGAAGAGAAACCTTCTCTTTTCTTCCTCCACCTCCTCACCTCACCTGACCTTTTTTTTTTCTTCTACCTCTTCCCCCCCGCCGCGGGCCTCCACGTCGTCCTCGCCCTCACCAGCTCGTAGCACCTCTCATCGTCGCACCTCCTAAGTGTGTGAACGAACGCCTTGGCCCCCGGGGCGTCGGCGGGGGCCTTCCTGTCGCTCGTCGAGGTCCCTTTCTCCCTTGTCGTCGGCGCCGCGAGGCACTCGACAGTCTGTCCGGCCAGGCACTCGCTCTTGTAGTCGATCTCGACCTCGGACAGCGACATCCCGTCGTAGACGTCCGAGGGGACGGTCTCCAGAGCCCAGGCCAGGAAGGTGACGTTGTTGATGTGGCCGTTCATGTCCATGTCGGCCCTGCGAGCCACCTGCTTGGGGCCCTCGATGATGGAAGAGTCAGAGGAAGAAGAAGAGGCTTCGCCGCTGTCGCTATTGCTGCTTCCTCTTTCTCCCTCATCTCCGCCTTCCATGTCCAAAAAGGCAAGGTCCGGGATCTTCAGCCTCGCCTGCGAGCTCGGCACCGAGTCCCTGGCCGGGTTGGGCGCCAGAAGGTCCATCTTGGCCCTCATCTCGTCGGGCATCTTGGCCAGCCTTCGGGTCTTAGTGTTGACCATCACCCACGTCGACGTCGCGCGGCCCAGAGGTCTTCCCGAAAGAGCGTCTCTGAGAAGCCAGTTCCTGGTGGCCGCGACCCGCCCTTCCTCCTGGAACCAGGTCTCGACCTGGACCATGTCGCCCCATTTCGGGTACTCGTCCATCTGGATCTGGATGCGCGTCGCTGCAAAAATCAAGTTACGAGCGACCATGATGGGGTCGGTCGCGTAGCCCGCGTCGGTGCGGCCCCACAGAGCGACGGCGTGGTTTCCCGCGACCTCTTGGAGGAGGTTGGCGATCGTGGTGATGGAGGAGCCGCGGTCGGGTCCCACCTCGTAGCCTCGGACGCGGTGCTCCTCGATGAAGGAGGTGGCGCGGTTGGCGAGGCGGCCCGGGGCCGGGCCTGGGATGGAGGAAGAGGGTGTTTTGGGAGGAGATGAAAGGAAAAAGAGGGGTGGTGAGCTTTTTTGTTTTATTCTTCGATATGCTCTTCTCCATCGCAGAAGCTCAGCTCTCTCACTGCGCAATGACTTGACGAAATTGAAGGAAGGGCGCGGATGAAGAGAGCGGAAGAGAGCGGAAGAGAGCGGAAGAGCGAGAACGAAAGAGAGAGCGAGAGAGCAAAGGAAGAGAAAGACTGCTGTCCTCTTTCTTCAAAGCGCGCCTTGAGCAGCGCCCCGCTGCTTCAAGGGGAAGAAGAAAACTCCCGCTCCTTTTTTTGTTCGTTCTCTTTTTTTTCATCCGCGATCTACGCCTCCGTCGCGTTGGCTTCGACGTGCCCACACACCGCACAAGCAGCCACACGAGCATTGAGATCGCAATGCGGGTAGAAAGCTGACTGCTTGCAGCGCTTCTCAGGGAGAACGGGGCGTCGCCATCTCGAGCTTTGCACGAGAGCCTTGCGTTTTTTTTCTTTTCGTTCCTCTCGACTCTCCAAGACGAAGAGAAAAAGAACAAAAGAAAAAGATCAACACCGTACCTGCCAACACCTCCTGCGCAAACAGCCTGGGCTGCGGCCCCGAGGCCTGCAGCGACGTCGCCGAGACGACGTTGGAGCGGACGCTCGCGGCGCCCACGGCCGTGGAGGACGAGGACGAGCTCGAGCTGGTCGAGGAAGGGCTGGGAGCGGCTGTCGTGGTCGCGGCCGACGACGATGATGTCGAGACGACGCCCTTGCGCTGATGCGTCGAGCTACTCGTCTTGCGCCGCGGCGACGCCACCGCCCTGGCGACCATAGTGCCGCGTCGCGGCTGGAGAGGCGGAGAGGCGGTCTTTCCGCTGGTCGTGGCCACGGCCGCGAAGCAGCCGTGCGAGCTGGTGCGCGCGAAAGAGGCCATCTTTTTTTGAGGTGAAAAGAAAAAAAGAGGGAGGGAGAGAAAGAGCAGGAGCGGTCGAGAAAAAAAAGAAAGAGAAAAAAGTGAAAGTTTTTTCGGAAGAGAGAGATCGAGAGAGAGAGACTGCCGTCGACCTCCTCCTCCTCCACTTCCTCCTCCGCTTCCACCTCCACCTCCATCACCTCCGCCACTGAATCGAAACCCCCATATCTTTCTCTCTCTCTTTCGTAACACACAAAAAACGATCCCCCCTCTCTCTCTCTAGAAAAGTAAATTGTCTCATCACCCAAAAGGAAAAGCATAAGGAAAAAACATCTCTCTCACTCTCTCTCTCTCTCTTTCTTTGTTCTCTTTTTCTCCAAAAAAAACCTCTTTCTCTTTCTCTTTTCTCTCTCTTTTCTCTCTTGCTTCCCTCCCCGCCACAAACACACCCCCAACTCTCAATAAATCTCCTCCTCGCCCTCTTCCTCCTCACCACCTCCCCTCCTGTTCGCCACAGCGTTCCACAGGGTGCCCAGCACGGGAACCAAGAAAGCCAACCCGAGCTTGGGCTTGTCGGTGCTCGTCACCCGCAGCGTCAGGCCCCCGGCCCCCTTGTTGTTGAGCGTCGCGTTGGCAGCCACGGTCGTGCGCTGCGTCGGGCCCCACTGCGTGCCCAGGTTGCCCTGTAGCCCTAAATCTTTACGGAAGTTCATAAAAGAGCCCCCAACGGTGTACTGCCCCCCAAACTCGGGAGCGAAGTTGAGCTCGGTCGAACCGGCCGTCGCCGTCTCGCGCCCTCCCCTCGCCGTTGACGTCGTCATCGCCCCGAGCGTCATCCCTGCCTCGACAGCACCCTGCAGCACGCCCATCCTGGTGTCCACTTTCGCGCCGTAGGCGATGGGGCCCTGGCCCGTTGGGGCACCCCCACCTTCGACCAGCCTCGAGGCGCTGACCCCCACCGCGGCTTTGGCAAGAGGCAAGCCGGGCACGTTGGTCCTCGTCTCTGCTCTGGCGGTATAAAGCATGTCGCGCTGGAAGGTCATCCCTTCGACTCCCAAGGTGGTGGTGACCGTGCCTAGCAGCGGGGCGCGAGGTGGAGGTGGGGGAGGCTGGTGTGCGCCTCCTCCCTTGCCGTTGCGTGAAGTCGGAGGAGGAGGAGGAGGGATGTCGTCATCGTCGTCATCGTCGTCGCCGGCTTTCCCACCTCCTTTCCTCTTTTTGTTCTTGTTGTTCTTCGCCTTTTTCAGCTTCTTCTGCCTCTTCCTCTCCTTGGCGGCGGCGGCCACGGCCTCATCCATCATGATCCCCTCGGCGAGCCTGTGCGTCAGCGTGGCCTCGGCCTCGGCGTGCACCGTCGTTTTTTCTTTGTCCTTCTGGAACTGGCCAAAGACGCGGCAAGGGACGCCGTCGATCAGCTTGTTGCGCCGGCGGAGCATCAAGGTCCTCTCGGCCTGGACACCGTCGATGCCGTCGTCGTGGTCGAGAGGGGTGGGCTCGATGAAGGGCCTGGTGATCCAGCTGCCCTGGTCGTCGTAGTCGCGGTACCTGGGGTGGGTAAGGGGTGGTGGGGTTGAAGGGAAAAAGAGGAGGAAAGAGTTTTTTTTGAGTGAGTTTTTTTTACGTTTTTCCGTTTTTTTCTTTCGCGGGTTTTTTTCTTCTTTTTCTTCTTTTTCTTCTTCTTCTCTTCTTCTCTTCCTCTCTTCTCTCCCACTCCAACGACAACTAACCCAACATACCTGTACGCGTGCTCGGGCACCTCATCAAAAGAAGCGGCCAGCGGCGGCTCCGGGGAGTAAAGCGGGCACGACGACCCGGCCCCCTCGCGCTGGCGCTCCTCGCGCCGCTTGGCCACCAGCTCCTTGCGCCTCTTGAGCTCCTCGTTGCGCTGCTCGTCGCTGCGCAGCTTCTTGATGTCCCCCAGGGGGAGCACGTCGGCGTCCTCGTCGGGCTGGGCCACGGGGTTCTTGCCCTTGTTCAGCTTCGAGAGCAGGTGCGGGATCGGGGGCAGGCGGGACCCGCGCATCATCGCGGCGATGCGCTCCTGCATCGACTCGGCCGCTCCTCCGCCGCTTCCACCACTCTTCTTCTTATCCGCGCCCACGTGAAGGACGTCCTCGGCGTCAGCCAGCAGCTTAGAGGCCAGGCACCACATCACCAGCGAGGGCCTCCACGCGGCACCCGAAGGCAACAAAGCGTCGCCGGTCTCCGGGTCGACGCGGCAGCGGGGGTGGCAGTCGACCAGCGCCGCTGGGTTGAACAGCCTCCCGTCGCCCGCAGCTGCTCGCACGCCCTGCTGCAGCAGGTGCATCCGGTTCTGGGAGAACGCGTCGTGCGGCAGAGGGGTGCCAGAGGCTCCGTCGGGGGGCGCGGAGGCGGCGTGGGTCAGCACCAGGATCGTGTTGAACCACACGGCGCGGCCCAGCGCGTCCGAGACCGACTTGAGCATGGCCGCGTCGGCCGAGCCCCCTCCTCGGGGAGGGGTGTCCATCCTGTCGACGTAGAGGACCATCGTGGGTCTATGCTTGGCCTGGGCCGCTCTTACCCCCTTCAGCACCTTGAGGTTGTGGCGGATCCCTTCGGGGCCTCGCAGCAAGCCCGGGGTGTCGATGAAGTTAAGGGTGCAGCCTGCGACTTTGCCCGAGGTGACGACGACGGATTTCGTCGGAGGAGTTGGAGAAGGAGTTGATGCAGCAGTTCCAGCAGCTCCAGCAGCTCCAGCAGTTCCATCTCCTTTCTCAACAGCAGGGCCGGATTCCCTCAGCAGCGCCTTGATCATCGACGTCTTCCCTGCCCCTGCGGGCCCCAGGACCAGGACGGTACAGTCGAGCGGCAGGTCCTCTTTCGCGCCGGCGCCGTCGCCCCTCTTCTCGAGCTGCTCCGCCTCCTCGGCGGCCTTCTGCGGGTCCAGCCCTTTGTTCGCCGGGGCGTTGCCCAGCCTGATCCTCTCGGCCATCATGAGCTTGGACATCGTGTTGCGGGCGATGGGTGCCGCGGGCGGCTGCTTCAGGCGCAGGCAGAGGCGGAAGAGGATGACGACCATATCGCGGATGCGGGCGCGGAGCGCCGCGGCCTCGGCCGGCTCGTCGGCAGTGGAGGATTCGGGGGCGGCGGGGGGCTGCTGGTCTCCACCTCCGCCTGCTCCTCCTCCTCCAGCAGCAGCAGTAGCAGCACCGCCGTTGGCAGCAGGAGCGCCAGAAGCGTTGGAGGCGTTGGGAGCGGCCTGCGAAGAAGAACCTCCTCCAGCGCCGCCACCAGCACCGCCGCTCGTCGAGGGCGTCGAAGCGGCAGCGCCGGCAGAGGGGGCGCCTCCACCTCCGCTTCCGCTTCCGCTTCCGCTTCCGCCTCCGCCTCCGCGAGGGGGCAGCGCACCCACGCCACCGGCGGGGCGAGGGGGCAGCGATCCCAGGCCCCCGGCGGGGCGCGAAGGGGCAGCCTGCTGCTCTGAATGCTGCTGAGAGGAAGAAGAAGAAGTGGAGATGGAAGAAGAAGCAGGAGCGGGGCGAGGAGGCAGGCCCGTGAGCCCGCCCGCAGGAGCAGGAGCAGCCGCGGGAGGAGCAGGAGCAGGAGCGGCTTCGGAAGAGGCCCCTCCCTCCGCGGCCGCCGGGGCAGTAGGAGCAGGAGCAGCCCTGCGGGGCAGCCACGGCAGCGAGCCGCTGGCCCAAGCAGAGGTCGCCGGCGCCGAGGCGGCGGCGGCCTGGGCAGCGGCGGCCTGGGCAGCGGCAGCAGCGTCGGAGGATAGGGAGGGAGCAGCCGCCGGTGTCGCAGCTGCAGCAGCGGGGGTGCTCGCATCAGCAGCAGCGGCCTCGGGCGCGCTCTCGGCCCCGGTCACGCGACGCATCAGCGACGCGACGAGCGATGACGCCGCCGAGGCGGAAGAAGATGAGGAAGGAGGAGCTGCTGCGGCAGCAGGAGCGGGAGCTCTCTCAGCAGCCTCCGGACCGTTCGCGTTCGCGTTGGAGCGCTCAAAGGCCGCGGCGGCTGGCATCGGCGGCGCCGACGCGACGGCGGCCGCCGCGGCTGCGATCTCCGCTGTGCCCTTCTCGACCTCGGCCAGCGCCGCCGCGGCGGCCTCCTTCGAGGCCTCGAGCGCGCCCGAGGCGGCGGCGGCAGCGGCCCTCTCCATCTCGGCCTGCCTCTCCTGGACGGCGGCCTCGAGGGCCGAGGCGGTGGCAGAGGAGGAGGTGGAAGAAGACGTGTTGCTCGCTCCCTCGCTGGCGTCGTTGAAGGAGTCGGTGTCGGAGCCGTCTTCGTCTTCGTCGTCGTCGGAGGCGCGGGCAAATCCCGCCTCTGCCGCGGCGTCGTCGACGACCTGGACGACGTCCTGATGTGGTTGTTTGGTTGTGTTGAAGGTGGAATTGGAAGAGGAAGAGGAAGAGAAGGGGAACAAGGTGAGGTTTTTTCCTGTTCTTTTTTCTCGACGGCCGTCGAAAAGAGTTCGGGATAAAAAAACTCATCCTCAAAAACAAGCTTCCAATTGCCGACTCGTTCCACTGATTTTCTTACCTCGCCCTCGTTATCAGAGCCTTCAGACATATCGGCGTCGTCGCTGCTAGTAAAAAAGGGGATTGGGATTGGGAGAGGGGTGGAGTGAGAGAGAAAGAGAGAAGAGAGAAAGGATTGCTTTTCAAGCCGTCGTTTTTGACGTCCTCGTCGTTGTTGCCTTTCGGCATTGCATTTCCGAAGCTTCGAATGCGCAATCGGGGAGTCTTTTTTCGCATCGACACTCACCTGTCGTCGAAGGTGACCCTCTCGGGCGCAGGCGCCGGGGCAGAGGCACCTGACGTGAGGTTAGGGTCGGGGAGAAAGAAGGAGGAGAAGATGGGGGGGGTGTGAGGTGTCGTTTGTTTTTTCGTTTTTTTGGCCAGCGAATCATCATCGGCGGCTGAATGGTTCTATTGTTTTTCTTTGCTTCTCCCGCGCCATGATCTTCCTTACCGAACCCGGTCAGGCGGGCCAGCGTCTCCATTGGTGTTGTTCTCTCAAAAAGGGAAAAGAAAAGAAAAAAAATGGTAGAACCAAGAACGACGGAAAGGAGAAAACGTTCGAAGCCGTCAAAAAAAAAAAGAGAGTGAAAAAGAGGAGGAGGAGAGGAAGCGATTTTTTTTCGACGCTGCTCGCTCTCTCGCTCTCACTTTTTCGCTTTTCTGCCTCTCGAAACGCGCCTTCCGAGCGCTTTTTCTCATCCCGATTTACCTACTCAACCTCTCGTCGCCACCATGGTCGCCAAGAAGCGCACCAAGCTCGTCGACACGCGCAAGCCGACGCACTCGCTGGACGCCGCCAGGCCGAGCAAGGCGAGCAAGGGCGGGCGAGATGCGGCGACTGTAAGATTTTGTAGTTTTTGTGTTTGATTTGGAGGTCGATGGATGGCGTGGGATGGGAGCGATGGGAGCGGGGTGATGAGTATCGGTTGATTGGCTCGCTGGGATGTGGCGATCGAGGATCGGAAGGGGATCGAGAGAGAGAGAGAGAGAGAGAGAGAGGGAGAGCGGAGACGACATTTGATGGCATTGAAAAAACTTCGGCGGCTAGTTGCAGCAGCAAAGGCGGCGGCGGCTCGGTTTTCTTCCTTCCTTTTTCTCTCCTCAAACTCACCACTCTCAACCTCCCCCCACCTCCATCCATCCGCCATCAACCGAAACAAACAGGTCCGCCGCCTCAAGATGTACTCCAAGCGCGCCAAGCGCGACTCCAAAGGGCGCGTCGTCCACGAGGACTTCCAGTCCAAGGAGCTCCCCTCGACGCGGATCCAGCCCGACCGCCGCTGGTTTGGCAACACGCGCGTCGTGGGACAGAGGCAGCTCGAGCAGTTCCGCGACGAGATGGCCAGCAAGGTCGACGACGCGTACACGGTGCTGCTGAGGCAGAAGAAGCTGCCTCTGAGCCTGCTGCAGGATGAGGACGGAGGCGGTGGAGAAGGAAGCAACAGCAGCAGCAAGAAGAAGAAGAAGCACGCTCCGGACGGCGCGAGGTCGGGCTTGCTGACCGCGGCGCCCTTTGCCGCCACCTTCGGGTCGAAGGCGACGAGGAAGAGGCCGAAGCTGTCTGCCGAGACGTACGGGGACATGGCCAAGTCTGCCGCTGCGGGCAAGGCGGCGACGACGACGACGGAGGCCGGTGGCGCTGTTGCCCCTGCGACGCCAGGAGGAGGACGAGGAGGAGGTGAAAACAACGAAGGCGACGATAACGACGACGACGGCCAACAACAACAACCCCCTCCTTCCTTCGCCCTCGACGACAGCCCCCTGCTCACAGACCGCTACAGCCTCGCCAACCAGCGCGAGACTAAGGACGCGCTCTTCGACAAGGGCCAGTCCAAGCGCATCTGGGGCGAGCTCTACAAGGTGCTCGACTCGAGCGACGTCGTCGTGCAGGTCCTCGATGCACGCGACCCGCAAGGGACGAGGTGTGCTTTCTTGGAGCAGCACCTCAGGAGGAACGCGAGGCACAAGCATTTGTTGCTGTTGTTGAACAAGTGCGACTTGGTACGCTGGGAGTTGTTTTGGTGTTTCTGGGGGGCAGGGAGGGGAGAGAGGGGAAGAGAAAATGAAAGAGGCGAAAGAGAGAGCGAGAGAGACCGACCGCAAGCGCGTGCGAAGAGAGAGAGAAAAAAAAGGAAAAAACATCAAGGCCGGTGACGACCAACAATTTGTCCGTACCATCCGATTCTGAGGGCGAAGGCCGGGAGAGATCCCGTCTTTTCCCTAATGGGGAGATACTTCAGTGAATCTCGTTAGACCGAGGCCTTGATGGAAATGTTTTAGAGAGGAGGCGTTTTTTTTTCTGGAGGTCTTTCAAATTTTTTTCTAACCCTTTTTCTTTTTTATTATCAACTCCCAACCTAAAAAAAAAAACTTTTTCCTTTTTCAGGTCCCGGCCTGGGTCACCCGCAAATGGCTCGCCGTGCTCTCCAAGGACTACCCCACCCTGGCCTTCCACGCCTCCATCACCAAACCCTTTGGCAAAGGGTCGCTGTTGGGCTTATTGAGGCAATTGGCGCGATTGCGGTCGGACAAGAAGTACATCTCCGTCGGTTTTGTCGGCTACCCTAACGTCGGCAAGTCTTCGGTCATCAACACGCTGCGCACGAAAAAAGTCTGCAACGTCGCGCCCGTTCCCGGAGAGACCAAGGTGTGGCAGTACATCACTCTCACCAAACGCGTCTTCCTCATCGACTGCCCCGGGGTCGTCTACAACCGCACGCAGGACACCGCGACCGACGCCGTCTTGAAAGGCGTGGTCCGGGTCGAAAACCTCGACGACGCGACGGAGCACGTGGGCGCTGTCCTGGAGAGGGTGAGCCCCGCTGCGCTTGCGAGGGCCTACCGCCTCCCGGCGTCATCGTGGATGAAGGCGAGCGACGAAGAGGAAGAAGAGAAGGATAAGGGAGACTCCCGCCCGGTTTCGGCCGCGATGGCGGAGCGCTTCCTCGACGCACTGGCGCGGAGGTGCGGCAAGCTGGGCCGCGGGGGAGAGGCCGACGCCAACACCGCGGCCAAGATGGTGCTGTACGACTGGCAGCGCGGCAAGATCCCCTTTTACGTGGAGCCGCCGAAGGGTAGCGGCGGTGATGCTGATGAGGTGGAGGAGAAGGTGGAAGAAGGAGACGAGGAGCAAAAGAAGAAGAGCAAAAAGAAGCAAAAGGTCTCTCTTCCTCTCAACGCCGTGACCGCCGAGGACGCCGCCGGCGAGGCCGGTGCGAGCGTCGAGGCTGCCGCCGCTGCCGCAGCCGCCGTGGTGGAGACCGTGGCCGCCGCGGCGGGCAGGCAGGCATCGGAGAAGATGCCGCTGGCGGCCGGGTTGTTTGACGACGAGGACGAGGAAGGAGGAGGGGGGGGTGAAGATGAGGAAAGTGACGAAGAAGAGGAGAAAGGAGAAGGTGACGCCGACGCCGACGCCAACTCCGACGACGACGACGACGACGACGACAGCAGCGACGACGGCGACGAGAGCGACGGCTACGGCGAGGAGGGCCTGTCGTGGGAGGCGGTACTGGCGAGCGTGCAGGAGGAAGGGGTGAAGAAGGGCGGAGGAGGGAAAGGGGAGAAGACGGAGAAGAAGAGGTTGAGGGAACCGACGGCGACGAAAAATACGCTCGCTGCCGCGGCCAAGGCCGGAGGAGGGAAAGGGGAGAAGACGGAGAAGAAGAGGTTGAGGGAACCGACGGCGACGAAAAATACGCTCGCTACCGCGAGGAGGAGATAAAAAGGCTCGCCGGTGATTGTTTCTTTTTCTTCTTTTGAGTCCTTCTGATGAGTGGGGGGGCGCGTGTATTTTTTTCTTTTCGTTTGAAGGAATGGAAAAATGACGAAGAGAGAGAGAGAGAGAGAGAAAGAGAAAGAGAGAGAGGACGACCCTGTTTTCTCATTTTTCACCCTTTTGCTTGCTCGCCCTTTTTTTCCCAGCTGCATCAAAAACACAATTCGCTGCGGCTCTCTCCCGTGGGGCACGATACACCCCTTTCGTTGATCCCTTATCACTCCAGACACCTGCTTTGTTTCAGATCGGATCCGAAATGCGACTGAGCGCGACCAATGCGCGGCCCACGACGGCCGTGGCAGCGTCGCGGCATTGTTCGGCAACGACGACTTCGCCGCCGTCGTCGTCGACGACCTCGCTCGTCCATTGCCGCCGTCGTCTCCCTTTGAGCGCCCGCGCTGCCTCTCTGCCTGTTCTTCCGCCTCTCGTCACCAGCATGCAGCGTTCTTGTGGTCGTGTACCGACCAAAGGGGCTGGCAGGCGCATCGTCAGCGTCTCCGCGACCCCGGAAGCGGAGGCATCGCGGCCTGCTTCTGCTTCTCCTGCAGCAGCGCGGCCGCCACCGCCGCTGGTCGGCGCTCTCGCCGTCGACAAGTCGCTCGACGACCGCATCAGTAGCGGCGAGTTCACAGACGCCGGGTCGACGAAGGAACGCGCATCAAGGCCAGTTCGCAAGTTTCTGGCCAAGGACCCTGTCGGGCCAGGTGAGCAAGGGGATTGGTTGGAGTTGACTGGGAATGAGAGAGAGAGAGAAAGGGGATTGATGACGATGGCTATTAGCTAGTTTTTCTTTTTAGTTATTCGTTTGGACAAGAACGAACGAAGGAGAGAAAGAAGATAAGAGAAAAACAGGTGGAGCGTGCCAGGTCACGCCTTTTGCTTTTTTTCTTCTCTTGATGGCGCGGAGCGGCGCGGCTGATCGGAATTGGGAGAGGCTGGCGGTCATGAGAGAGAGAGAGGATCGAGGGCGGAAGCAAGGCAGAGGTGGTTGTGGTGGTGGAGGTTGAAGGAGGGCTCGACTCTTCTCCTTTCTCACCCTTCGTTTTTACCCTTCTCGTCTCTTTCTCGTCTTTCTTCCTCCTGCCCGCGCGAGCGATTGCGATACAACAAGAGAGCCGTTTTTGCTCTTGTCGCTCTTCTTGCGAACGGTGAAGAGAAAGCCTCTGTTGGAGAAGGACGAGCCGGAGAGAGAGATATATATCGAAAAAAAACTCTCACACCTTCTTTGTCTCTTTGAAATTCAAACTCGAACTCCCTCCTCCCAACCCCCACTCCAGGCCGCGCCGTCGCGCTCTGGCTGGCCCAGCTCGGCATCCAGTGGCGCACCGCGGCGGCATCTCGCATGCCCACGGCCACAGGAGACATCCGCGAGATCGTGGGCCAGCCCGTGTTCGTGCCGCTGTACCGCCTGTTCCTGACCTATGGAAAGGTGAGTGAGATGTTTTTTTGATGTTTTTTTCTTCTCCTTTTCAGATTCTTGAGCTCGCGGCTCTGTGCGAGTGCGGGTGGATTAAATAGGAATTGAGGAGCGGAGGCAATGGGCTGCTGCGAGACGTAGGCATTGGAGGAGCGAGCGAGAGAAACAAGCGCACACAAGGAAGCAAGCGAGAGAAACAAGCGCGCACAAGGAAGCAAACAAGCGATCGAGAGAAAGAGAGAGAGAGCAAAACTTTCGCGCGCGAAAGAGCCGAAGCCTCCTCTTCTTCTTCTTCCTCTTCCTCCACGACCTCCTTCTCCATCCAAGCGCATCCCTCTGCTCCGCCGCTGCTCGATCGATGGCCTGTTTTTGTTCGCCAGGAGCGCGGGAATGGAGCAAGAGAGCGCGGGAGGAAATGAGCAAGAGAGCGTCAAAAACCGAACAAGCTCACCTCTTTTCTTGAACCTCTTTCTCCACCCAAACCCCCCTCCCCCAACCCCCACTTCCCCCTCCCAGATCTTCCGCCTCGCCTTCGGCCCCAAGGTCTTCATCGTCGTTTCCGACCCGGAGCTCACCAAGCAGGTCCTCGTCACCGACGCGGCCAACTACTCGAAAGGTTTGCTGTCCGAGATTCTGGACTTCGTCATGGGCCAGGGCCTGATCCCGGCCGACGGCGAGGTCTGGCGCGAGCGGCGCAGGGCCGTGGTCCCGGCGCTGCACCGGAGGTACATCGAGTCGATGCTCGGCATGTTCGGGGACAGTGCGCTGCACGGCGCGTCGGTGCTGGAGAGGAAGATGAGTGCAGGAGGAGGTGGTGGTGGAAGTGGTGAAGGAGGAGCAGCGGCGGCTTCGTCCTTGCACCACGCACCTCCCTCTTCCTCTTCCGGTCCTTCTGTCGTCGTCGAGATCGAAAACTTCTTCTCGAGGCTGACGCTCGACATCATCGGCAAGGCCGTCTTCAACTACGACTTCGACTCGCTCAAGAACGACGACCCGTTCATCCAGGCCGTTTACACCGCGTTACGCGAGGCCGAGTACAGGAGCACGGCGTTCGTCCCCTACTGGAACTTTGCGCCGCTGCGGTGGCTGGTGAGGAATTGTTTTTTTTGTGGGGGAGGAGTGAAGCGAGCGGAATAGAGTGCGTTTTTCTGTTTCCCCTGCTTGCGAGAGATCAAGGGAGCAGTTAAAACGCCGGCAGCTGCGGCGAATCGCTGCGGGAAGAAGAAGAGAAAAATCGCAGGCGGAAAGCGAAAGGTGAAGAAGAAGAAGAAAAGTACTCTTTTTCTCTCTTTCGTTTTTCCTCTTGGTTTTCTCTTTGCTTCTGCTTCTGCCTCCCGCCGCCAATCGATGCCGTTGCTACTTCTGCTGCTTTGTCGCAGGTGTCTTACTCTTGCGTTTACTTTGGTCTCTCGACCCGGAGACATCCAACCACAAAACAAGAACAACAAACTCACGAACCATTCGAGAGAGAAAAAAAACCACCACCTCCCTCTCTTCCTCCTCCCCCCTCCACCTCCACCACCACCAACAAAAACCCAGGTACCGAGGCAGCGCCGCTGCCAGGAGGCCCTGACCATCATCAACTCCACCCTAGACGGCCTCATCGCCGAGTGCCAGCGCCTGGTCGACTCGGGAGAGGAGGAATTCGTCGACGAGTTCCTCAGCGACCGCGACCCTTCGATCCTGCATTTCCTGCTGGCGGCCGGCGACACGCTGGACTCAAAGCAGCTGCGGGACGACTTGATGACCTTGCTGGTCGCAGGGCACGAGACGACGGCCGCGGTGCTGACGTGGACGGTCTACTGCCTGATCTCGAGGCCGGAGTACGCCGCCAAGGTGGCGAAGGAGGTGGATGAGGTCTTGGGGGTGAGTTTTTGAGAGGTTCTAAGTTTTTTTTTGAGAGAGAGGAGTTTGAAGAGAGAAAAAAACAAAAGCTCTCACTTTCTTCTCCATTCCCTCCACGCCCCCCCTGCCACCACCAGGACCGCGCTCCGACTCTCGACGACATGCCCAAGCTGCGATGGACCACGCGCGTCATCAACGAGTCGATGCGGCTCTACCCGTAGCCGCCGGTGCTGATCCGGAGGGCCGCCGTCGAGACGAAGCTGGTGAGAGGAGTTTTGTGAGAAAAAGTTTGGAAGGACTCCAGTTGTTTCAAAACTCGATGGTTTCATTTTTCTTGTTGCCGCCGCCGCAGCAGCTGCTCCGCTTTCGAATCAAGATTGAAAGAACGCTAGTTCTTTCAAAACTCGATATTTTCTTTTTTCTCGATCCGAGAAGAAGAGAGGGTGTCGAAAGAGCGAAAAGAGAGAAAAAAGTTATTTCTTGCCTTTTCTCTTCGACCTTTCGACAAACGCGGAGAGCTTTCTTTCAAAACTCTCGTCGTCTTTCCCTCTCGCTGCAGCAGCTGCTCCGTTTTCGAATCACGTTTTGAAAGAATGGAGTAACGATCCTTTTTGCTCCGACCCCTCTTCTTCGGAGGAGGAAGAAGGGCCGGGAAAGAGAAAGAAAAAGAGCTCACATTTTTCCCCTCGAGAAAAAAAAACACGGAAAAAACCCGGAAAAAATATTGACAGGGCGGCTTCGTTATCCCGGCGGGCTCCGACCTCTTCCTGAGCGTTTGGAACCTCCACCGCGACCCGCAAAGGTGGAAGGACGCCGACAACTTCATCCCGGAGAGGTTTGGCCCCGTGGACGACGTCGTGGTTGGTGGCGGCGAGGCCGCCGGGACCAGCGGCGCGGTCGGGTGCCCTCGCTCCGGCGCTGCTGCCGCTGCTTCGGCTTCTGCTTCTTCTTCGTCTTCTTCCTACGTCGTCCCCAACGAGATCACCGAGTCTTTCTCCTACTTGCCTTTCGGAGGAGGCAAGCGCAAGTGCATCGGGGACCAGTTTGCGCTTTTTGAGAGCGTGTCGGCGCTGGCTGTATTTGCGAGGAGGGTGAGTAGACAGAGGAGATTTTTTTGGGGGTCGAGATTTTTTTTCTTTCGCCCGCCCTCGTCTGCTGCTGCTGCTTTTTCTTCGTTTGTTGCTTCGCTTCGGTTCGCACGCATCTGCTGCTGCCTTTTCTTCGTTTGTTGCTTCGCTTCGCTTCGCCCGCCCGTGTCTGCTACTGCTTAAATTCTTTTGCTTCGAATCAAGCACGCGCGGGCGGGGAGTTTTTTTTTCAAAACTCTCACCTTTTTTATTTCCTTCATTCTTCTTCTCCTTCTTCCCCCTCCCAAAAAAAACTCCAGTTCGACTTTGCCCTGGCCGAGGGGGCGCCTCCCGTTGGGATGACGACGGGGGCGACGATACACACGAGCGGTGGTTTGATGCTGAGGCTGACGAAGAGGGAGCACGGTGGGAAAGGAGGTGGAGGAGGAGGAGCGGAGACGCCGGTCTCGGCGGAGGCGGCGGTGGTGGTTTGAGAGAGAGAGAGAGAGAGAGAGAGAGAGAGAGAGAGAGAGAGAGAGAGAGAGAGAGAGAGAGAGAGAGAGAGAGAGAGAGAGAGAGAGAGAGAGAGAGGGTGTG
>Ga0114918_10001996_pt1 | contig 18314 bp, 10 predicted proteins | sample LantaG_FD_87015 | JGI IMG/M metagenome (GOLD analysis project Ga0114918, IMG submission 87015) | Deep subsurface microbial communities from Baltic Sea to uncover new lineages of life (NeLLi) - Landsort_02402 metaG | ecosystem: Environmental > Aquatic > Marine > Oceanic > Sediment | place... | reverse complement strand
ATGCATCGACTCCTTCTCCTCGCAGAAGCAACGAATTCCGCTCTCCTAGACCGCAGTCCGCGGAGCAGAAGCTTGCCAAGTTCAAGGTGTGTGCGACTTCAAGGAGGAAAAAAGAGAGGCAAAGGACGAAACCAGTTGAAATTGATTGTCGACATTCCAATGCTTTTTTCTTCTTCTTCGAAAGACAGCATTTCGCTCAAAACCTCTCTTTTCGAGAAAAAAAAACTCTCCACCTCCAACTCCACCTCATTCTCAACTCTTCTTCAGGACTCGTGCTACGGCTGCGGCGCCCCCATCCAGACCCTCGACCCCTCGCTGCTGGGCTACGTCGACCCCGAGGCGGCCCTGGCCAAGGCCCCGAGGAGGCAGCGCGGCATGCTGCTGTGCGCCCGCTGCCGCGGCCTCAGCCACGGCAAGCTCACCCCGGGGGTGGCCGAGCCGTGGATGGACGTTCTTCCGTCGTCGCCTTCTGCTTCGTCTTCTTCTGTTGTCGTCGCGGAGCCTTCTTCTTCGACCGAGAGAATGGAGGAAGACCTCGAGGAGGACCTCCAACTCGGCGACGTGCGTTCTTCCACGGCAGCAGCAGGAAATGGAGCTCCCCCTTTACGGCGACTCGCGACCCCGGAGCAGCTCCGCGCCGAGCTCGAAGGGCTCGAGGATTCCGCGTCGCTCGTCGCGCTCGTCGTCGACTGTTTAGACGTCCCGGGCTCCCTGCTCTCGGGAAAGTCCCTGCGCTCGCTCGTGGGCAAAAATCCCGTTTTCTTGATCGGCACCAGGGCGGACTTGCTGCCTGGGTTCAGCGACGGGTTTGTCAGCGACGCCAACAAAAGCGGGAGCGGAGGAAAAGGCAAGGACAAAACATCCACAGCAAAGACCAAGGCCGACTTTTCCCTTGCTTCTTCTTCCTCCGCCCTTCCTTCCGCCATCATCCGCCCGCAGGCCCTCTCGACCTGGCTCGCCGACGCCGCCGTGCGCAGGAAGCTCAGCGTCGCCGGGGCCGCGGCCGTCAGCTCCAAGACGAGGGCCGGCGTCCCTTTCGCGGCAGCCAGCCTCCGCAGGGCGAGGGCCGGGCGCGACGTCGTCGTCCTCGGGGCTGCAAACGTGGGGAAATCGGCCTTCGTGCGCGCGCTGGTAGAGGAGATGCGGAAAGCCACGGGCCCGCAGTTCGACGCGGCCGCCGCGAGCGTCGCCAAGAGGCTCCCCGTGGCCTCTGCGGTGCCCGGGACCACTCTTGCGAAGATCTCGCTCGCGGCTTTCTCTGCGGGGGGGAATTTGGTCGATACCCCCGGTCTGCACCTCCACCACCGGATCGTCCACCTGCTGAGGCCGGAAGAAGTAGGGAGGCTGCAGCCTACTGGCCCCCTGAAGGCGAGGAGGCCGCCGGCACCGAGGAAAGTGAAAGGAGGAAGAGAGGGGGAAGCTGATGGAAAAGTTAAAAAAGCTCTTCCTCCGAAATTCGCGAGCGAGTCCGCGACCTACCTCTGGGGAGGCCTCGCTCGATTTGATCTGGAGCTCCCCTCCTCCGTCGACATCCAGTTCGTCGGGCCCGCGGTCCTGCCCATAGCTGCCCTGCCCATCGTGAGAGGCGGGAACGAGGTCCCGGCCGAGGTTGTAGATGCGGAGGTGGCGTTTGCCGCCGCGGCGGTGAAGGCTCGAGGAGGAGGAGGAGGAGGAGGGAGGAAAGAGGGAGGAGAAAAAGACGAAGATGATGGAGAGCAAACTTCTTCTTCTTCTTCGACCGGCCCCCCTCCTCCCGCGTTCGGCCGCGAGTCCGTCGACGCCCGCGGGGGCCTCCGCGTCTCCCGCGTCATCGACCTCAGGGGCAACGGGCTCGACGTCTGCGTCTCGGGCCTGCCCGGGTGGGTCGCTCTGAGGCCGGTCGAAACTCTGACGACGAGCAGCAAGAAGAAAACTAGTAACGACTATCTGAAGGGCTGCTCACTGGAAGGGAGGCTGACGGTGTGGGTGCCTAGGGGCGTCGAGGTGTTTGTGAGGCCGCCGCTGCCCGTGGAGGAGCCCCTGATGGCGGTCGCGAAGGGGGAAGGAAGCGGAGGTGGGGGAGGAGTCGGGCTGGAGGGAGGGGAAGGGTGGTGGTCAAACGTGTAGAAAAATTCGGACAGAAAAAAAAAACGACAAAAATTTCAGAACACTTTTTTTTCAATTCGCTCTCTCTCTAGGCTGAGTTGCTGCGTCTCTCTCCTCCTGCTTCTTCCTTCTGTTTTTTCCCTCTCCTCAGAGCACGAAGAGGAGACACATCTCTGTCTCTTCTGATAATAGCGTTGGAATCAGAAGACTGGAAAAGCAGCGGAGACCGTTGCAATCTTTGATTGGCTAGGCAAGCGTCGTCGAGCCGCCGACGAAAATTTCAATGCGACGCCGGGGAGGAGGAGGAGGAGAAAGGACGCTCGCCGACGAGCTCGCCGACCTCGCAACGGCCGCTCCCGAGCAAGGTAAGGATCATGAGCGATGTTTCTTGCCTTTCGTGCATCGAAATCGGATCGAAATTAAACAGAAAGAGGCGCGCGGGAGAGGCGCGAACGAATGAGCGAGTGAGGCATCGGTTTTCGATGGCGGCGGCGGCGGTGCGGCATGTGGCGCTGCCCCCTCTTCTCTTCTTCTTCGCTCCGCCGTTTCTCACCTTTCTTCCTCTTTTTCTTTGATCAAACTAAACTCCGTTACACACAGAGTACGACTTCGACGCAGACCTTGACCTGGGAGCGCGAGAAGGGGGGACCACGCACGGCGCGGGCCTCGACGCGTCCGATGGCGAGGACGGCGATTTCGGCGCCGCGGCGACGGCCGCGGAGGCCAGCGGAGGAGGAAAGAGCCGCTCGAGGCACCCCTCTCTCCGCGCCGCCCCAGAACTGGGCAAGGAGTACGCCGGCAAGCGCGTGAGCATCGCAGAGGCGTTTGAACAGGAAGAAGAAGAGGGGATCGGGCGAGCGCCCTTCCGCGAGGAAGAAGAAGAGGAGGAAGAAGAGGTCGAAGAGGAGGACGACGACAACGACGAGGAGGAAGAGGAGGAAGAAGAAGAAGAAGAACCCGAGCGCCACCGCCGCCGCAGCAGCCCTCCCACCAAAGAAGACGATGAGCTCGCGGCCCTCGACGCCGAGTACGCCGCCGCCGACGCCGCGGCGCTGGGCTCGCGCGAGGCCCTCCGCGAGGCCGCGGCGCGCGACGCCCGCAAGGGGGCAGCGGTGGCCGCGCAGCGCGCCGCCTGGGACCGCGCCCTGGAGGCGAGGATCATGCTGCAGAGGGCGCTGGGAGGGTGCAACAGGCTTCCCAGGCCGGAGACGATGGCGCTCGTCGCGCGGCTTGGAGGAGAGGGAGGAGGAGAAGAGAAAGGAAGCGACCCTTCTTCTTCTTCTTCTTCTTCTTCTGTCTCCGAGCTCCGAGTCGCGGCGGCGGGCGTGGCGCGAGAGGCCGCAGCGCTCGCCGTGAGGCTTGCCGAGGCTGCCGACGTCCTATCCGCTCGCGCGGCGGGCAGGGAGGCCGGGAGGAAGCGGAAGCAGGGAGGGGGAGGAGGGAGCGACGAGGAAGGAGAAGAAGAGGAAGAAAGCGAAACAGAAGACGACGACAACGACAACGACAACGACAACGACAACGACGACAACGACGACAACGACCTCGACCTCAACCCCGAAACCGCCGCCCTCTGGCGCCGCCTCGAGCGCTCCCTCCGCTCCTTCGAACCCATCCGCGACGCCGCCTTCGACCGCTGGCACCGCAAGGCGGCGCTGCTGGCCGGAGGCGGCGCGGCCCTCAGGGGCGGGCTGCGGGTCCTGGACCAGCCTCCGTCGAGGCAGGTCGCCGCGGCGATGGCTAGCTCCTTTGGCTCTGGCTCGACTAGGAATTTCACTAGTAAAGCAGCTGGCGGCGAGTCCGAGAACAGACTGCTGTCGCGGTCGAGGCTGCTGCGGTCGGACGCGCCCAAGAGGCTCGGGGAGCCCTCTGTTGTTGCGAAGAAGGCGGAGAAGGAGAAGAAGAAGCAAAGGTCGTCGTCGTCTTCTTCTTCGGACTCTGACGACGCTTCTTCTTCTTCCTCCTCGTCCGGTGAAGAAGAGGAACAAGACCCCGCCTTCTTCGCCAGCGACGCCCGCGACCGCGACACCTACGACGACGGCGAGTTCTACTCGCAGCTCCTCAAGGAATTCGTCGAGGCGAACGCGACAGGAGGATCCGAGCTTGCCGCCACCAACAACAACAGAGCGAATAGCTCGAGCGTCAAACGGAGGAAGGTCGTCGACCGCCGCGCCTCGAAAGGCCGCAAGCTCCGCTTCGACGTGCAGGAGAAGCTGGTCGGTTTTATGGCCCCCGTGGAGGAGGAAGGGGAGGAGCCCACGCTGGCGAGGCAGCTGGCCGGGTGCTTGTTCGGGGTGGTGAGGAGCAGCAGCAAGAAGAAGGGGGGGAGCAGCAAGCGATGAGGTTGAAGAATTTTTAAAAATCGAAAAAAATGAAATGCCAAGAAGGAAAAAAACTCAAGACTTTCTGTTTGCAAGAAAAAAAAAGTGGGGTGCTCTCTTTCTCAACGTTTTTTCTCTCTCATTTCATTTCGACTCGCTCCTGCGGGGCTTGGAGGAAGCGCGCTCCTGTTCGAGCCCTGCGCCCGCGGCGTCGCGCTTCTCTCCCACGACAACAGGAGCAGCAGCGGGGGCGGAAGCGGCGGCGGAAGCGGCAGCAGCGGAAGCAGCGGCAGCTTGCTTTTCCTTCTCCGCCACCGCCGCCGCCGCCGCCGCAGCAGCAGCAGCAGCAGCAGCAGCCTTCGCCGCGGCCTGCTGCTGCCTCAGCGCCAGAGGGACGGGCGGCACGGGCGCCGTAGCCCCGGCGCTGCCGGGCACGGCCCTCATCGCTGCGCGGCCCAGGTCGTCGGCGCCCCCCTGCGCCTCCGAGACGCCGACGCGGAACGGAACCACGACGACAACGGTTTCGTCTTCTTCTTTTCCTCCTCCTTCCTTATCTGCCGCGGCAGGACTCGCCACGACGCCCAGGGACGCGCCGTAGTGGAGCCAGCAGTAGGCCGCGTAGGCCCTGCGGAGCAGCGCGTCGAGGTCGACAGCAGAAGAAGAAGAGGAGGAAGAGGGATCGCGGTCGTTGTTGCCGCCGCCAGCCCTTCCTCCTCCGCCGCCAACGCCACTTCCGCTTCCTCCTCCGCCCCAGCCGCCGCCCTTCCTGGCCGCCGCAACGGACTTGAGCACGGGCCACGCGCTGGACAGGGGGAAGCCCAGCTCCGACGCCGCGGCGATCCCGGCGCTGCGGGCGGCCCTGGCGGCGTCTCCGGGGGCCGCGGCGAGCAGCTCGATGGCTTGCTCCGAGGTCAGTTGTTCCTTTGCCGCCGTCGCTGTCGCCGCCGCCGTCGAAGAAGAATCAACGCCGCCTCCACCTTCACCTCCTCCACTTCCGCGCAGCAGCAGTAGCGCCTCCACCTCGGCCCTGGCCCCCGCGGCCGCGGCCCTCTCCATCGCCGCCAGCTTGCGCACCACGGCCCTCGAGGCCCCGGCGCCGGCCTCGGAGCACAGCACGCGCACCGCGCGGGGGGCGTCCGCGAGCCCCGAGGGGCGGTGGCGCTGCCGGATCGAGGCGGCGAGCGACGCGAGGGCGGCGAAGTCGCCGAGGGCCTCGAGCGCCGCGGCGTGCGCCCGCGCGGCCGCGGAGAAGGCCTGCTCCGTGGCCCAGGGGTCCGGAGGCGAAGAAGCGGCGCTGCTGTTTTTGTTTCCGACGACGGCGGAGGCGGCGGCCCCGGCGAGCTCGCGGAAGCCGGAGACGTTGCCGGAGTTGCTTCCTCCGCCGGCGTTGTTGTTGTTGTTGTCGCCGTCGCCGCTTCCGTTGGTGTTGGTGTTGCTCGCGCCCCCCCTGCCCGAGCTCGGGAACAGCACGTGCGCGGAGTAGAGCGCGAACGCCCTCTCCAGGGCCTGCTGGGCCTGAGGGGAGGGCTTCTCGCTGCGGGAGGTGGCCGCGGGGCCCAGCTTGATAATGACGGAAGAAGAAGAAGAAGAAGAAGCAGAAGCGGAAGCAGCAGAGGGGGCAGCTTCGACGAGCCAGTCCCCTCTCGCGTGCTCCCTGAGAGAAGCCGCCACCGCCCTGAAGTGCAGCCCCAGCACCAGCCTCGCCGCTGCCTCCAGCCCGGGAAGGCCTTCTCTGTTGGCCCTCGACGACAGCCACCACGAGGCCGCGGCGAGCGCGTCGCCGTCGCCGGCCGCGAAGGCGAGGCGGGCGTGGAGCCTCACATGAGAAGCAACACGACGGGCGTGGCCCCTCCAGGTCTCTGCCTCTCCCGCGCCGCGGATGCCGGCGTGGCCCCGCGAGGGCTTGGCGCCGTAGAAGGGGTCCGCTGCCGGGGAGGAAGGGGGAGGAGGGAAAGTGAAGGAGGAGGAGGGAGAGGTTTTGGTTCCTTCGCCGGTGTCTCGTCGCTTCTTCGCTCCTCCTTGTCCTCCCTCCTCTCCGTCTTCCTCATCCTCGACGCCGGCGCCGCCGCCGCCCCCTTCCTCCGTGATCTGGTAGGTGGCGATGGAGTACTTGTTCCTGGCGGCCGTGCCCGTGAACAGGGGCTTGAGCGCGGCGAGGGCCAGCGCGGCGGCGGAAGGAGGAGGTTGTTGTTGCTCTTCTTTTTCTTCTCCACCGCCGCCGCCGTCGCCGCCGCCGCCGCCGTCGTTTGACTTTTTCGCCGTCGCAACTCCAGCACCTCCTCCTCCTCCTCGCGCCGCGAGGCCCCTCGCCAGCCGGTACCGCGCCTTGTGGTAGTACCTGTCGGCCTCGGAGCACCAGGCCAGGGCCTCGAGCGCGTCGTCGAGGAGGAGCTCGAGGGATTCGAGGAAGGAAGAAGTCGGGGAAGTTGAAGAAGAAGAGAGGCGAGGGAGGGAGCTCGCTCTGGCATCGTCGTCGGAGTCGGCGCCGTCGTCGGCGAGAGCGATGACGCGGGAGAGAGGGACCGCCGCCTCTGCCGCTCCTCCTTCTTTTTCTCGCTCCTCTTCCTTCTTGGCCTGGGACAGCAGCGGCCCGAGCCTGGCCGCGATCTCCGAGGAGAAGCACCAGCGGGACAGGGCCTCCAGGAGGGCGAAAGGCGGAGGCGAAGAAGAAGAAGTTGACGAAGAGTTTTCCTCTTTCCCTTCCTTGCGGCAGGCCTTTTGCGCCGCGAGCGCGAGCTTGAGCCGGCAGGCGTGCAGCCGGTAGAGCGGCTCGAGCAGCGTGCGACCGGGCGTGGCATCGGTGTCGGCAGAAGGCTGAAGAGCGAAGCCGCTCTCGGGGTCCGTGGCGGCGAGGGCGCAGGCCCTGGCGTAGAGGGGCAGGGCGGCGAGTTTCCCTTCTTCTTCGCCGCCGCCGCCATCGCTCGAAGAAGAGCCCGCATCTGAGGCTGCCGCCGCCGCCGACGCCTTCTCCAGCGCCCTGCCTTTCAAAAATGGAGCGCGCCAGCTCCCGGGGTCCTCCTCCATCGAGCGAGCGAAGGCGGCGGCTGCCAGCGAAGCCGAGGCCCTGGTCGTCGGGTCTCCGCGGCGGGAGGCCCGCGGGTCCGCCGGCGGGTCCCTCGAGGCGGCCGACAGCAGGGTCCGGCCGGCGACCTCGTCCGCTTCCGCCGCGTCGGTCAAATCCGACGACGAGAGCGACAGCGCCCGCCAGACGAGCGCCGCCCGGAAGGCCCTCCTGCGCCACAGCTCCAGCCTGAGCCGGGACCTCTCGTCCGCCCTCCACCTGGCCGCGGAGGCCCTCGAGGCGTCGGCCAGCAGGGCCTCGGCGGCGGCGGCGTGCGCCAGCGCCAGCGCGCGCCAGGGGCGCGGGTCTCTCGGGCGGTAGCGGAGCGCGAGCAGCGGCTGCCTCGTCGCCCTGGCCAGAGCGGCGACGCCGGCCCCGCCCGCGCCAGACAAAAACGCCCCCGCCGCGGCCGCGGCCCCGGAGGAGAGCAGGGCGTCGAGAGCAGCCGGGGAGGAGGCCAGCGTCGTCATCCTGACCAGGTGGAGCGAGGCGCGGATCGGCGACGAAGGGTCCGCGGCGACGGCGCTCGCCAGGGAAGGCGGGATCCGCAGGAGCGCGTCGAGGGAAGACTTCGAACTCGCGGCGTTGACCAGCTCGCGCTCGCTGGGCCACTGCCCCTCCACGGCAGCGCTGTTGTCCAGCAGCTTCTCCGGGTCCCAGGCCGAGAGCACCTCCTCGCTGGGCGGCGGAGTCGCCTCCTCCAGGGCCCGAAGGGCAGGGTCGAGTTTCGCGAGCGGCGTCCGCCGGACGGCGCTCGCGGCCTCGGCCCTCTTTCCTGTCCTCCTCCTCCTGCGTCTCGCGAGCCTCTCGGTCTCGCGCGCCTCGAGCAGCGCCGCGGGCTCCAGCAGCCTCCACGCCTCGAGGCAGTCGCCGAGGGTGGAGAGAGGGGCGACGCCGGTGGAAGGGACGGTGGAAGAAGAAGAGGAAGTTCCAGCTCCTCCCGCCCCCGCTCCTGCCGCGCCTCCTGCTCCTGCTGCCACGGCCGAAGAAGGGCGAGACACGAAGAGGTCCTCCGTCGCGGGCCACGCCGGGTCCCTCCCGGGGAGGTCCGCGCCGTAAAGGGCGCCCAGGGCGGCAGCCAGAGCGCCGCGGAGGTCGTGCGGGTCGTCATCATCTCCATCGGCGTCTTCTTCTTCTTCCTCTTCATCATTATCATCTCTCTCTCCCCTGTCGATCCGAGCGACGGCCGGCGCCAGTGCCCTCGCCGCGGCCCGGAGCATCGGCGCCCTCCTCAACCCCGGCAGCCCCCTCGACCTCGCCAGCTGGCCCAGCGCCCGCAGTAAGGAGGCCGTCCCTTCGCTGGTGCGGTCGGCGCGCGGGTCGAGGCGCCAGAGCGAGATCAGTGCGGCGGCGGCGGTGCCGAGGGCCCTGCGAGCGGCGTCGAGGTTTTTGGCGGCGGCCTTGGCGGCAGCCGACAGAGGGGGTGGAGGAGGAGGGGCGTTGTTCCCCGTCTTCGAGGTTACGGCATTTGCGGAGCTCGAAGCAGCCTTTTCCTTCTTCAACGCGCACTCTGCGATGCCGCAGGCCCAGAAGCAGCGCTCGAGGTGGGCAGCAACGCGCCAGAGAAGCTCGTGGAGCTCCTTGGCAGCTGCGGTTCTGGGCGCGACGAGAGACGAAGATTTTTTGTTTTCTTTTTCTTCTTCAACTTTGTCCGCCAGCGTCAGCGCGAACCGCGTCAAGCTGCCCAGCAGGCGCTCCAGCTTGGGGCCCGCGGCCCTGGTGGGGTCCGCGGTGCCCGGGGGCGCGCCGTCGGAGGCGTCGAAACGAGCGGCGTGCCTCTCTGCTGGTCGGTTGAATTTTTTCGTCTTTTCTCCTCTTTTTTTGCCGTCGTCGTCGTTTCCACCACTTCCACCAACAACGCTCCCGACGGAGGGCGGCCGCGGCAGCATCGAAGACGGATCAGCATCCTCGCCCGCAGCTGCGTTGCGTCGTGCTGCTCCCCGGCGGCGACGGCGGCGTCCTGGAGCAGCAGCGCGGCCTCCGCGAGCTTCCTCCGCGCCTCGCCCGTCGCTGCCGCCGCCGTCGCCGCGGGGGAGATGACGACGGCGACAGCGGCAGAAGAAGCGTTGGCGGTCGCGTTCCCGTTCGCGTTCCCGTTCGCGGTCGCGGCGGCAGCATCCGCCACGGGGCACGGGGGCAGCACCCTTGGAGCTAGCTCCGCGACCAGGGCGGCGGCCCCCTCGCTCCCCCCTTCTTCGAGCCTGCTCCTGCCCGTCTCGAGGGCAGAGAGCAGACCCAGGGCCTGCACGCGCGCCGCGGCGGCCGCGGCCGAGATCGAGGTGGCCGCCTCGGGCGCCGCGGCCTGCCCGACGAGCGAGGCGACGAGGGGCAGGCGGATGACCCGCGAGGAGAGATCGGTGGCGGTAGCGGTGTCTACAGGAGGAGACGGAGGCTGCGGAGGAGGAGGCAGGGAGGAAGATTTAGAGCGCTTCTTCCTTCCCTTGCCGCCGCCTTCGTCTGCAGCAGCGGCAGCAGCGGCAGCTGTGGCTTCCGCGCTCGCCTTCTTCTCTGCTTCTCCGGTTTCCCCGCACGCGGCCTGGCACGAGCCGTAGTGGGCCGCGGCGTCGGCAGGGGACCTGCGGAGCTCGGCGAGGCGCCCGGCCACCCAGTGCCAGCGCGCCGCGAGCGAAGAAGGGGAAAGAGAAGAGGAGGTGGAAGGCAACGACGACGACGACAGCGACAACGACGACGACGATGAAGGAGAAAGGAGCAGCATCGCTGCTTCCAGGCACGCCGCGGCGGCCTCGCAGTGCTCGTGCTCGGCCTTCTTCATGCTGGTGCGGATGGCGAAGGCCGGCGGGAACTCGGGAGAAGAGGAAGACTTGCTTTTGTTTCCAGCGGCGTCGGCGTCGTCGTCATCGTTTTTCTCGTTTTCTTCTTCTTCTTCTTCTTCGGGGCGGCCGACGAGCGTGTCTGCCTCGACGGCGACCGCCGCGTGCAGCTCGGCCAGTGCCAGCGCCGCCACGGGCGACCTCCTCCAGCCTCGCGCGAAGGGCTCCAGGGAGAGCAGGGCGTAGGCCGCGAGGCGCGTGAGAGGCAAAGAATGAGAATGAGAAGAAGAAGCGGCAGCGGCGGCGGAAGCGTCGACGGTCGCGGCAAGGAAAGTGCCGAGGCTCGCCCCCGCCGCCGTCGCCGACCTCGCCAAGGTCGAGACCGCCTCCGCCTCCTCCGCCGGGGGCATCTGCTTCTTTCCCTGCTGCTCTTTCTTCTTCTGCGGGGTCAGAGAAGCTGCTGCTGCTCCTGCTGCCGTTCCGGGGGTGGGAGGGGCGAGCGGCGGCTCCCCGAGCCAAGGGAGCACCTGCGACAGAGCGTCAAAGGGCGCGGAAGAAGAGGCCAAGGCGCCTCCGCCTCCGCCGTCGTTGTTGCCTCCCGTCACAGCCCGCGTCGGCGGAGCCATGGGCCCCCTGATGGAGGCGCTCCCCGTCCTCGTCGCGGACGCAGGGACGGAAGGAACAGCAGCAGGAGGAGCGGGGGCTTTCGCCTTTTGCGGCGAAGCGGCGGCCTCTCGGATCTGCCGCACCCTCCTCTCGACCTCACCTTCCTCCTCTTCTCCTCCTCCTTCGCCGTCGGTCGTTTCCTTCTCCAGAATCTCGACCTCGACGGGCAGGCTGAGGAGCAGAGCAGAGGGAGAAGGAGAAGAGTCGTCGTCGGGCTGTTTAAAGACGGCGTCGGCGAGGGAGCAGAGCAGAGAGGACCAGGTGGCGGCCTCGACGCGGAGGGAGACCTTTTTCTGTTCTTTTTCTTCTTCTTCTTCTTCCTCGTCGTCGGCAGAAGCTGAAACAGCTCCTCCTCGATCCCTCGCCGGGAAAGCGAAAGGCTCGCACTCCATCATCGCCTCCTTGTACTCATCGTCTGACGACGCAGCTGCCGCCGCTTCGCACGCGCGGAGGATGCAGCGCGCCCCCTCGTGCCCCGGGTCCCTGTCGAGCAGCAGCCTGCCCGCGGCCGCCGCCGCGGCCCGCCAGTCGCCCAGCCGCATGCACAGAGAGGCCAGGGCCTCGAGCAGTAAAGGGTGCGTGGGGTTGACTCGGAGGCCGGCCTCGAGGGCCTGGCGGGAGAGGGGCCACATGCGGAGCTCGGCGGCCTGGGGAAAGAGAGAGAGAGAAAGAGGGGGAGGAGAGGAGGTTTTTGTTTTGGGGGTGTTGAGAGAAAGCGTCGAAGAAAAATGAAACGAAAAAAGATGGGGGAAAGATTTCTCTCTCTCTTTCTCTCTCCTCTCTTTCTCTTCTCTCTCTTTCTCTTACCAGCGTCCCGAGCCTCTGCCAGCTCACGACGTCGGTCCCGGCGCCCCCGGGCGCCGACGCGGCCAGCGCGGCCTGCGCGAAAAGCCCCAGAGCCCTCCTTGCGTCGCCCTCGTCTGCTGAGCGGGCGAGCAGCTCTGCAAGGTTCCGCAGTGCCGCGGAGCGGACCGAGACGGCGAGGGCCGAAGTGGTGCTGGTTTCTTCGCCGCCGCCGCCGCCCTCGTTGGCGACGGCGACCATGAGCGGCTCGGCGAGCAGCGCCTCGAAGGCCAGCTGTTGATGTGCGTTCGGGGGGTTGGGGTCGAGGTTTGAGGTTGAGAAGAGAGGGCGAGCGGAAGAAAGACGAAGCCGATGCCTCTTTCCAATCGCATCGAAAAAGCAAAACAACCAGCTCCCTCTTCCCGTCTCTTCCGCTCGCTCTCGCCGTTCTCTTCTCTACTCCAGGGAGACTGCGACAACGCTCTCTCTTGCTCTCTACTGTCTCTCGCAAACTCACCTTGGCCTTGTCCGGCTCGGGCTCGACGAGCGCCAGCGCCGACTCGAACGATGCGACGCATCGGGCCTCGGCCGCCTCGAGCGTCTCCTCTCCTCCGTCGGGAGCGCCCGCGCCGCCGTCGCCGCCGCCTCGCCCTCCTGCGACGGGCACGGAGGCAGGGGGCGGAGCCTTGGGGGCGTTGAGGGCCGCGATGGTGAGCATGGTGGTCGTTTTTTCCCTTGCGCCTTTCGGAAGAGAGAGGGAGATAGGGAGAGAGAAAGCGACGAATGCGCCTCGCCTCTCGCGAAAACGGGGGAAAAAATGGAGACGAAAATCACTTCTCGGCGGCCTCGAAGAAAGCGAAAGAAAACGAATGCTCCTCCATCTCGCGCTCCTCGCCGCTCGTCGTTCCCGAACTAGTCAAGCCTCGACACGCGCGATTCCGATGCGAGCGACTCGCCCCTTCAGTGCCGCCCTCGGCTGGGGCTCGGGGAAGGGAAACGGCGGAGGGAGCCAGAGGGCCGGCGATGGCGAGCGGCGGCGACGGCCGAACACCAATGAAGGTGGCGGCAGCAACGGTGGCGGCAGCAGCAGCGACCGGAGGAGGACCTTCGAACCCCGACGCTCTCCTCCGCCTCCTCCTCCTCCACCTCCGCCTTCGAGGCCGCCAGCTCCCCATCCGTCGATTTCATCTTCCTCTTCATCTTCCTCCCACGCCTTCGACCACACCGGACGCTTCTTCGCCACCTGTCACCCGGGGCTCGAGCCCTTTGTCGCCGAGGAGTTGCTCTCGGCCGCCGTCGGCGCCTCGGGCGTCGAGCAGGGCCGAGGGGGGGTCCACTTCCGCGGGTCCGCCGCGACCTGCTACGCGGCCAACCTGTGGCTGAGGACCGCGATCCGCGTGCTGCACCTGGTCGGGGAAGGGTCTATCGCCCCTTCGAGGTACCGAGGCGGGAATGGAAATTTCAGCGGCGGCAACGGCGGCAACGGCAGCAACGGCAACGGAGGTGGCGGCGGCCGCGCTGGCAGCGAGCGCGGGGGCGACAGGCTCTATGCCCTGACGAGGAGGGCCGTCGACTGTGAGTGGGAGTTTTGGCTTTTTGGGAGGCTATTAGAGAAGAAAACGCGAAGAAGAAGAAGCGAGAAAAAACAAACTCACTTTTTTCTCTCTTTCGAATTTTAAAAAAAAAAAAAACTTTCACAGGGCCCTCGCTGCTCCCTTCGTCCCCCTCCTCCTCGACCTCCCCGGGCACCATCTCGGTCGACGCCCGCGTCGGGGCCTGCACCGACCTGGCCGGGTCCAGGCTGGCCGCGACCATCGTGCGGGACGCGGTGTGCGACGCCGTTCGCGACGCGACGGGCCGCAGGCCGCCGCCTCCAGACCTGGATTTCTTTTCGTCGTCCTCCTCTTCTTCGCTCACCGCTTCCGTCGACCTCCCGATCTTCGTCGCGGCGCACCGTGACGTCGTCTGGCTCTACCGGGACACCTCGGGGGACTCGCTGCACCGCAGGGGCTACCGCACGGGCTCGAAAGTCCACGCCGCGGCGCTGAACGAGGCGGCGGCCGCCGGGGTCCTCGCCGCGGCGGGCTGGCCGGCGCGCGTCACCGCCGCAGAGAGGGACTTTGTCTCTTCTAATTCTTCGTCTTCCATTCTCTCGCTCGTCGACCCGATGTGCGGCTCGGGAACCCTGCTGATCGAGGCGGCCCTGGCGGCGACGCACACGGCCCCGGGCTTGTCGAGGACCAGGTGGCCTTTTTTAAGATGGAAAGATTTCGACCAGGGCCTGTGGAGGTCCGTGAGAGAAAAGGCCGCCGCCGCCTTCAGGCGAGACGGGATGACTGTCCGGGGCTCTGATTCGTCAAAAAAAAGGCTCTTCCGCCTGGCCGGAAGGGACTGCCACGAAGGGGCGCTGGCGCTGGCCCAGAGGGGTGCCTACGAGGCCGGAGTCGACCACCTGATCGACTTTGACCTCGGCAGGTGCGGCGGCTGGAAGCCCGCGGGGCCGAGGCCGACCCTGGTGGTGACCAACCCGCCCTGGGGTCGCAGGCTGATGGGGGCCAGGGACAGGTTCGACGCGCCTGCGTTTGCGAGGAGAGGGAGAGAGGGAGAGAGGGGTGACGATGGAGACAGGAGGCACTTGCGGCACTCCGAGGTCGACGATGACGGCGTTGAGTCCCGCCCGTGGTACGACGGAGCCGCCGCCGGCAGCGACGACGAATATAGCGACGAAGAAGACTCCTCTTTTTCTGACCCCGAGCGCAGCGAGCAAGCTCTCCAAGAAGCCTGGAGGGAGCTCGGCGGCTTCCTGAGGGAGAGCGCGTCGCCCGGAGAAGCAGTGATCGTCTGCGGCAACCCCGAGGCCTCCAAGGGCCTCAGGATGAGGGCGTCGAAAAAGTGGCCGCTGACGGCGGGAGGCGCTGACGTTCGGATCTTGAAGTACGAGGTGCTGCCTCCGCTGCTGGTGGTCGAGGACGACGCGGCGGCGGTGGGGGAGAGAGAGAGGCGCGCCGGGGCGAAGAAAGGTGCTGCGGAGTGAAAAAGAATCGAGTTGCTAAGAAAACTTGTGTAAACTTTTTAGTCAAAGGTTTTAGGGTTGAGAGTCGAAAGCAAAAAATCATGCTCTCTCTTTTCTTCTTCGCTCCTTCCATGCCACGTTAAAATCCTCGGCCCTCTCGACGCTGGTATCACGATAAAAAAAGAGAGTTCAAAATCTCTCTGTGGCCTGCCGCCACAGAGAGATTGGAGTTACAAAGCGACCCCAAACCCGGTCTCGAGGGGGTCGAGCTCTTCCCCTCCCCCTCCTCCGATCCTCTCCACCTCCACCGGCGCCCCGCTGCCCTCGCTGGACCTCAGCATCGCCTCTATCAGGCCCAGGTCCCTCGCCGCGGAGGCAGGGGACAGGGCAGCCGCGTCTGCCTTCGTCCCTCTGCCACGAGCGAGCCTCAGGAAGGACTCGAGCTCGCCCTCGAGGCCGCCAAAGGGGTGAAACTCGGAGGCGGTTTCCGCCTCCGCGCCGCCGCCGCCGACGGCCGTCACCGCCACGTTGTAGCCCGTGCCCCTGCCGCCGTTCCCGTTCCCTCCTCCGTACGCTCCCCTGCTCAGCTCCACCGCCCCCCTGCGAGTGTCCAGCGTCAGGGCGAACCGCGGCGCCGCGCCGGCAAACGTCACCGAGACGGCGCCGTTGGCGGTCCCCTCAGCGTTTTCAAACTCGAGCCACGAGACGAGCGTGTCGGGCGCGGGAAGGTCGTTCTCCTCGCCGTCGCACCTCGAGCCGGCCCTGGCGCCCACTCGCGCCACCTCGCCCAGCCCCGCGGCGGCGCTCACACTCCTCAGGGCGGCGACGAAGTGGACGCACGAGTCCATGAGGAAGCAGCCGGGGCAACCCTGGGCATCCCTCCTCCACTGCGAGCCGTGGTAGCGGTTGCTGCGGTTCATAGGCATGTTGCCCACCAGAGAGACCGTCGTGACGTTGTTTCCTTTTTTGCTGGTGGGGTCGGAGAGCTTGCGGGCCGCGTCGGCGGCGGCGAGCACTCCCGGTTCCGACCTGTAGTTCTCGGCGAGCGCGAAGACCGGGAAGAGGTTCGAATTCTTATTTTTCTTCGCTGCCGCTGCTGCCGCTTCCCGCGCCGCCTCCAGCGTCTTGAGGGCCTCGGTCACGGTCCCGGCCACGGGCTTCTCCTGCAGCACGGCCTTGCCCGCGGCCAGCGCCCTGCGAGCGACAGAGGGCATGGCCTGCACGGGCAGGATCAGAAGGACCGCGTCGACCTCTCCCGAGGTCAAGACTTCTTCCAAGGCTCCTCCTCCTTCTTCTCCCCCGAAGGTGGCGAGGAGATCGGGGGAGGCGGCGCTCAGAGCGCTCGCCAGGGCGTTGGAGGAGACCTCGGAGCGGGACCAGACGCGGGTGACGGAGAGCTTGCCGCTGGCGGCGGAGGAGCTGGGAGAGAAGAGATGAGAAGAGAAGAGAGGAGAAGGTTGATGAGGTCGAGAGGTCGAAGAGGTCCAAGCAAGCAAGTGATCGATAGAAAAAAAGAACTCTTCTCTCTCCTTTTTCTCTTTCCTTTTCCCGCCCTCCAAACCCTCTCAATGCCTCCCTCCCTCATCGCGAGAGCAGACTCACTTGAGCAGAGGAGCCCACGCGGTGAGGGCAAACGTGCCAGCGCCGAGGACGGCGAGGCGGAGCGGAGGGAGAGCTTCGCTCTCCATCTTGCTTGCTTTGCCTTTTTTTTGTTCAATTCAAAAGTGAAGGTCTTCCGACGTCAGAATTCCTTTAAAAAGAAGAAGAGAGCGTTCTTCACGCCTCTCTTCTACCTCTGAAGCCATGCGTCGAATCCCCTTGTTCAGGTGAGAACCCGTCACAATCGACCTTCCCACCCCGTCTCTTTCGAACGGAGGTTGCCCCATGGAGTGTGTGCAGCAGCCAAGCATAACCAAAAAAAAGGGAAAAGAGGCGCAGGGTCCTTTCGTCGCCATTCTTCGACGACATCGAAGCTTTTTTTCCAATCCCTCATTCCGGCACGCTTCCCTTCTCTTGCCTGCTCCAATTCGTCCCTTTGGAGGGAGTTTTCGACAGTGTTGGGCGCTACCCTGGAGGGGAAATCAGATTACATAACGCCAACTCTCACGACTCTCAAAAACGGACGCTTCGCGTTTCAAAATCAATCGAAAAACAGGCAGAGGTCTTCTTCCTCGGTCGGTGCGGCGGCGTTTCTCGTCGCCGCCGCCGTCGCCGTCGTCGCTGTCGCCGTCCTCACTTCCCTCTTCTCCACCCCGGCCTCCGCGGCCGCCTCCTCACCGTCAGCCCAGCTCCTCAACCCGCCGCACTCTGTAAACGGCACGCACACGGTGAAGGGAGAGCTGAACGCGTTCCTCAACACGGTCCTGTCGCAGCCGGTGAGTTTTGGGGGAAAAAGGGGGGAGAAGAGAAGAAGAGGGAGAGAGAGAGACAAGAGAAAGAGAGGTCGACGAAACCTCTCTGTTCTCCTCTGTCCTCTCTCCGTCGTTTCGCAGCAGCGACTACAGCAGTGTCGACAACCCTTTCAATAAAGACCCAGGATGATTGATAAGCAGAACCCTAGCAGAGAAAAGCAAGGAGAGCAAGAAAGAAAGAAAGAAAGAAGAAGCTCATCCTTCTCTCCCTCTCTCTTTCGTTAAAATCGAAAACCCAAAAACCGAAAAAAAAAACCTCTCCTTCAGCCCTCCTACCTCCCAGCCACGAGGATCTCTTCCCCCTCTTCTTCTTCCGCGACCTTCGCCGCCTCCATCAACGCCACCTCCTCCCTGGAGTGCTTCAAGCGGTGCGCAGTGTCCATCTCCTTCAAAAACGTCAGCCTCGCCTGCTACGGCGCCACTTTTACTCCGGCGACCCGCCTCTGCACTCTGCTCGCGAAAAAGCCGTCGACCTCTTCCTCTTCTGCCGCCTGCCCCTCTCTGATCCTCGCGGCGGACCCGACGGCGACCAGCGCCCTCTTCCCCTCTCGCTACTCCAGCGTCTCCGAGTCCTGCATCACCTCGGGGCCACGGTTCAAGGACGGGCCGCCCTTCGAGGTCCCCACGGCCCAGGATGGCATCGACGCCGCCGTCGGCATCGCGCTCGAGGGCGCCGCCGCGGCGGTCGTGCAGGGCGCGACGATCCGGAAATCCTCTGCTTCCTCTCCGTCGGCAACCACTCTTACCTACCTGGGCAGCGTCGCGCAGAAGGTTTCCCCGGCGGTGTGCTCGGGCATCTGCGCCAGATACAAGACGGGAGCCAACTGGACGGATGAGCCTACGGACTTTGCGGGGGCGCCATGGGCCGTCGCGGCTGGGTTTTCCGGGATCCCGCGCGGCGTCGTGATTTCCGAATGCGTCGCGAGCTCGCACTACAGTACCGCGGCGGCCTATCAGCAGGCCGACGACCGGTTCGAGTACGTGTGCGACCTGTGGGGGTTTCCCAGGCAGAACTCTGGATTGCTCCCGTCGTTCGAGCTGAGGCCGCAGGAGCCAGGAGGGAGGAACTCGGCGAGCATACTGCTGACCTCGAGGTGGAAGCGGCTGCCGAGGAGTTGAGATTCCCCACCCCACCCCCCCCCCCCCCCCCCCCGTCTCCTCTTTTCTCTTTCTTCCCTCTCTTTTTTTTTTTTTCTTTACATTCTT
>Ga0114918_10001995_pt1 | contig 18322 bp, 14 predicted proteins | sample LantaG_FD_87015 | JGI IMG/M metagenome (GOLD analysis project Ga0114918, IMG submission 87015) | Deep subsurface microbial communities from Baltic Sea to uncover new lineages of life (NeLLi) - Landsort_02402 metaG | ecosystem: Environmental > Aquatic > Marine > Oceanic > Sediment | place... | reverse complement strand
TGCGGGAGCGAGCGCGCGATCGTGAGCGCCGTCGCCGGGACGACGAGGGACGTCGTCGACGCGCCCGGGCTGCTGCCCGGCGGGGTGCCAGTGACACTGCTCGACACCGCCGGAGTGCGAGACGCGGTCGCTGCCGCTGCTGCTGCTGCTGATGCGGCGGCGGCAGGCTCTTCTTCTTCCTCCGCTGGGTCCAGCTCCGCTGCGCTCGACGCGGCGCGGATCGAGGCGCTCGGCGTCGCCAGGGCCGCCGAGGCCGCGGCGGACGCCGACATCGTCGCGCTCGTCTTCGACGGCTCGAGGGGGTGGACGCGCGGGGACGACGAGGCGCTCGCCGGGGTCCGGCGGGCCCTGGCGGAGAAGGCGACTTCGCCGCCCCCGGCGGTGCTCGTGGCGAACAAAAGGGACGTTTGGTTCGCCGGAGGAGGAGCAGCAGCTCAACCTCTCTCCCCGCCGCCGCCGGCGTCGCTCGCGCTCGGCGGGCCCGCGTTCGCCGCCGCCGTCTCCGTCTCTGCGGTGACCCGCGAGGGGCTCCCGGAGCTCGGCGCTGCCCTTGCGGCCGCCGTAGGCCTCCCGACCGTGCCCCCCGGCGGCCACTCCGCGTTAGTGAACGCGCGGCAGGCCGAGGCGCTGACGAGGGCGTTGCACGCGCTGCGGCGCGCCGCCGCCGACGCGCTCGCGGGCGCGCCGCCCGACTGCTGGTCCGTGGGGCTGCGAGAGGCCGTCGAGGCTCTCGGGGAGGTCGGGGGGGCCGGGGTCCGCGAGGAGGTTCTGGACGCCGTGTTTTCGCAGTTTTGCATCGGGAAATGAGGGAAGGAGAAGCGGCGAAAAATGTAAAAAAAGGGAAACGGAAACGGTGATGATGATCAATATTTTGCGTAGTTTTTACTCTCTCGTTCGCTCTTTTCTCTCTCCCTTCTCTCCCTTCTCTCTTTTCGCTCGCAACTCTCTGTTCTCTCTCTACGTCGTCCTCCTCCTCCTCCCTCGGATGTCAGCCACCAGCTCGTCCGAGAGCACGCCCGTGCGCTGGAAGTGCCGCATGTGCAGGATAGGGGCGCACCCGACCTCGGCGACGGTCGCCGAAGAGGAAGAAGCAGCGGAGGGGCCTTCGCTCTCGCCGCCGCCGGCTCCGACGACGACGCTCGAGAGCGCCTCGCCGTGCCGCGTCGCCCTCCGCGCCGCCAGCAGCCCCTCGCTCCCGCCGACGCAGGCGCACACGTCGAGCAGCGCCGAGAGCGTGTTCATCTTCATGTAGGGGCAGGAGGCGCACCCCCCCTCGGCGGAGCAGCCCTCGCCCGAGGCCGGGCCCGGGATGACCGCGAGGCCCCCCGGGAGCAGCGAGGGGCCTGAGAAGCTCGAGATCGTCTCGGCGGTCGTCACCGCGTCGGCGGAGACCGGGAAGATCACCTCGACGTCGACCGCGTCGCTCGGGAGACCGGCGGCGGAGAGGAGCCCCGCGAGCCTGGCCGAGACGGCGTTGACGATGCTCGTGGCCATGCCGCTCTCGGTCCCGAGGATCACCCGCACGCGCTCGAGCGGCAACGCGACGGCGGCCGCCGCCGGCGCCCCTCCTTCCTCTCCCTCCTCCCGCCCTTGCTCCTCCCGCGCGGCGCCCTTGGCCCTGGCCACGGCCTCGTCCACCTTCCCCAGGATGAAGTCGAGGATGTTCTGCGTCGACCCGACCACGCCGCCGACCTCGGGCCGCTCGCGCTGCGCCCTCAGCGCGAGGCGGAAGAGCTCGCCGGGGACCTCGAAGTGCGCCGCGACAGCCGCGTCGCCGTAGAGCGCCTCGACCGTCGCCGGGACCGTGCCGCCAAACATGTGGTGGACCGCGCACGCGCCCTCGCGGAAGTAGTCGAGGTTGCGGAGCGTGCGCCGCAGCGACTGCGCCGTGTGCAGGGGGTGTAGCCGCCGCGCGGCGGCGTCGGTCCCCTCGGCCTCGCACGCCGCGACGGCGGTCGAGAGGAGCTCCTTCAGGTTGGCGCCCATCAAGCTGTCGGGCCCGTAGAGGACGCGCACGCCCTCAGGGACCTGTGCCGAGGCCTGCAGCACCGTGGCCACGACGTTGGAAGACGTGCATGTGACCGTGGGGACCGCTGCGTGCGCGGCGGCCTTGGCGCGGAGGCTCGTGTTGATGTAGACGACGTGGAGCGCCGCCTCCGGTGCCTCTTCCTCTCCTTCCTTTTTCCCCTCCTCTTCCGCCTCCTCTCGCGCTCTCTGCCCGCCTCGTTGCCGCAGCCACGCGTTGTACTTCGCGTCGTCGGCTGCGTCGGCCAGCGTGCACCCGATCTCGTCGGCTGACATCCTCAGAACGTCAACCCCCTCGAGGCCCGCCGCGTCGAGGATCGCGCGCACGTTCTCCGACATGAAGTCGACGCCGAGGACGGCGACGGCGCGGCATCCCGCCTCGGCCATGGCCACGGCGGCGTCGGCCATCGCCAGCGAGTCGGAGATCTTAACATGGGGCCAGCCTTCTTCGTCGTTTCCCTTCCTGGCGTTCTCGGCGACGGCGGCGAGGCAGCCCTGGACCTCCGGGTCCATGTAAAAGTGCGCGACGACGCCGACCTTCTTCTCCCTGAGGGCCTTCGCCAGCTCCCGGACGACGGCGCGGTCCGGCTTGAGGAAGCGGACCTGGGCCTCGGCGAAGGCTCCCCGGGGCTCCAGGCGGCCGGAGGCGCCGACGATGAGCGAAGGGAACGGGGACAGGGAGGCGGCGGCGGCGGAGGAGGACGGAGAGGCGGCGACAGCGACGGCGGCCCTCGCCCGCGACTTCAGGGAAGCCAGGAGCGACGCGGCGCCCCCGGCCCTGTTGGAGAGGCCACCACCGGCAGCCAGCAGTGACTCGTCCGAGAGCCCTGCCGCGGCGACCTCAGCGGCGGTGAGAGCCGCGACCGCCGCCGGGCTCGCGCCCGAGGCCGCCGAGCAGAGTACCGCCGCGGCGCCGCGGGTCAGGGCCGCGTCCGCCGCCGAGCGGAACGTGAGGAGCTCGCCGCCGCCGCCGCCGCCTCCCACGAGCGTGGCGTCGATCCAGGCCGCGGAGGCGCACCCGGGAACGCGCCTCTCGGGAGTGCGGAGCGAGGCGGGTAGAGCGGAGGAAGAAGAGGAACTGGCTGCGGCGAGGAGCGCAGAGGCGAGGGCGCGCCTGGGGTCTTCGGACGCTGCTGCTGCTGCTGCTGCCTTGCTGCTCTTCAAAGCTTCGCGGAGGCGGTGGAGGATCGCAGCCTTGGAGGACGCGGTCGAGGCCTTTAGAGTTTTTTTTTGGGGGGGGGGTGATGGGGAAAAGGCGAGGAGGGGGTGAGGTGAGAGAGCGAGAGGTGGTCGGTCGTTTTCGTCGCTGCTTGCCACGACAGCCGTCGCCGTCGTCGTCGCCGCCGTTTGTCGATTTCTTCTCCTAGTTTCTCTCGATATCGCTTACCTCTGTCTCCGCTTCCGTGACCGCGGTTGCAGGCACTGCATCGACACGCGTCAGCGACTTGCGACGCCGCGCGATCGGCGTAATAGAGGAAGACGAAGAAGAGGAGAGAGGCGAAAGAAGGGGTGACACCAGCGCTGCGATTGGCGGCGACAAAGAAGCAGCGCCGCTAGTTCGCCCTGTTGCTCTCGCAGCAGCAGCAGTTCTCCGTCGGCTCAACGGCGCCGCCGCTGCCGAAGCCAGCGATGAGGCCCACTGCTGCTGCGCCCTCGAGGAGGACGCGATGCCGGCGTCGATCGCGACCATAGATTTGCGCGTCGAATCGAGAGAGAGAGGTCAAGTTAGGTTTTTTTTCGAGAGGGGGGAAAAAGAGTGAAAGAAGGAGAGGGCGCCCGGGGCGAACAGAGTCTCTCAGAGAGAAATTTCTGAGTCTCACAGAGAAATTTCTCACTCTCGACGAAAAAGGGCGGAGCAAGATGGATACGGCAGCAGACCCTGCTGCTGCTGCTGCAGCTCAGCCCGGGCCCAGCGGCGCCTCCAACAAGCGCCCGGCGCAGCATCCCCCTCCGCATCTCACCCAGGCGTCGCGAAGGACGAAGAAGAACGGCCGCGGGCGGAGGACCAGCCAACAATCCAGGCCAAACGGAAGAGCGGGAGCAGCTGCAAACGCCGCAGCAGCGGCGAACGCCGCAGGCGCTGCTGGAGCAGCAGCCGCAAACGACGACCTCGTGCGTGTCGTGCCCGTGCCCCCGGACTCGGTGCTGCTGCAAGAGGTAAGAGACGAAAAACAGGGAGGAAAAGAGAGAGAGAGGAGATCGCCGACCTTCTCGATCGAACGCCCGGAAGAAGAAAAAAACCAAACTCACTCCCCCCCTCTTTTTTCCCCTTTTTTTCTTTTTTTCCAACCCTCTCAACAACACACCAAAGGACGGCTGGCGCCCCGTCCGCCTCTCCGCCACCGATCACGCCCCGCAGGCCCGCGTCGACCCAGAATCGGGAACTCTCGCCTCGACCAAGGGCTACTGCACAGCCAGGGGCACGCACGGCGCCAGCGAGGGGACGTGGTACTTCGAGGTCGAGCTGACTGCCCTCGGCGGCGTCAGCGCCACCGGGCCTTCAACCTCTTCGTCGCCGTCGGCCCCTCCTCCGTCTTCTTCGTCGTCGGAAGCCTTCTACCTCGGCGCCGCCCGGGTCGGCTGGGCCACGCGCGCGGCAGAGCTGCAGGCCCCCGTGGGCTACGACAAGCACGGGTACGCGTTCCGGGACCGGGAGGGCTGCAAGGTCCACGACGCGCTCCGGGAGCCGTACCTTCTCTTGGAGAAGGCCGGGGGGACGCCGGCGCCGGAAGCGGCGACTGCGGCGACAGAGGAGGAAGGAGAAAAGCAGAGGTCTGTTCTCCCCGTCGTCAAGCAGGGCGACGTTGTCGGCTGCTACCTCCACCTCCCCCCGGGGGGCCGCGCGCTGGAGAGGACGAAGGAGGACATCGTCTCCTGGAAGGGCGGGCTCTACTTCGTCGACAGGCCCGAGGCGCCCGCGGCCGCGGTGCCCGGCTCAGCCGTCGCGTTCTACCTCAACGGGAGGAGGCTCGGGGTGGCGTTCGCCGACGTCCTCGAGGGGAAATACTATCCCGCGGGGTCTTTGTTCACCCCGCCTCCACCGAGGGGCGGACGGGGACCCCCCGCCGAGGCGGCGGCGGCGGCGGCAGCGAGCGAGGCGGAGAGAGAGCGGGAGAAGGGAACGACGGGACCGGGGAGGAGGAGGATGGCTCTCGGGGCCTTTGACGCGGTCGCCTCGTTCAACTTCGGGCCCCGGTTCAGGTTCCCTCCGTCGGAGACGCCGAGGGAGGGCCTGCCTGAGGCGAGGCCGGCGTGCGAGATGGCGGGGCCGCCGCCCTGAACGCGGATGAAGAAAAAACGAGGAGTTCGGAAAAACATGTGAAATAAAACGACTGAACAAGAAACAAAAAAAAACTGTTCATTTCCCACTTTATTTTTCTTCCCTCTCTCGAAAGAAAAAAGCCCGAGAACGAGAAATAAAAAAATGGCGGCTTCTCCCTTCACGACGGGAGATGTGCGTAACAGCCTCTGGGCGGCCCGTTCGGCGCTCAGGCGCCTGCGGGCCCCCGCGGAGGTCGTGGAGGCGGGCGGGTGAGTTTGCGAAAAGAGAGTCGCTCTCGTTCTCCTCCTTCCTTTCGCTCTCCTGGGAGACTCACCTCTTTTGCCTCTGGAGAAAAATAATCCTGCTCAAGTCTGCTCCACGGCGAGCCCTCCGCTGTCCTCCAGGCCCTCCGCTTCGTCTTCAGCCGCTACCCTCGATCGCTCGAGCGCTGCGCGACCGCCGCGGCCGTTGGCGGCGGCGCCTGCTGCGCGTCGGAGCAGGACGCCGCCGCCGCCGCCGCTTCCGCCGCTTCCGCCGTCTCCGTCGCCGCCGCCGGCAACGGCGACGCCGCTCCTTGCTGCGCTTCTTCCTCCTCCTCTTGCTCTTCGTCCGTCTCCCTCGCGGGACGCGCCCTGCTCTCAGCGGCGTGCCCTCCCGCGCGCTTCGCGACGGCGGCAGTGCGGGCCCTGAGGCACGGCCTCGGGATCACGCGCGTGGGGCTGACTCCGGCGCAGCTGCTGGAGAGGGTGAGAGGAGAAGAAAGAGAGAGCGAGGAAATTCGGGCAGTTTTTTTTTCCCTTTGACGAACGAGGAGGGAGAGAGACGGACGCGCGAAAGTTCGACGGTCTTCTCCCGACTCGAAGAAACTCAAGAAACTCCAACAAAACTCACCCGAAACCAAAGGGATACGCCGAGCGCAAGCTGATCCTCATCTCGGAGGCCGCGACGGCCGCCAGGAGGCTCGAGGCGCAGGGCGCCGCGGCGGCGAGGAGGGGCTGCAGCGACGGGGGAGGAGCTTACCAGGAGAAGCAGCGCGGCGTCGCCGTCGGCGGCTGGCCCGTCGCCGCCGGCGCCCGGGGCCCTGGGGCGGCGAGTGCGAGGGGGGGCAGAGCGGCTGCTCCCTTCGGCGCTGCTTCCGGGGGACCTTCCGAGCCCGTCGAGGAGCACTTTGAGCGCTCGCTGCGCTCCGAGGGGCGGCGGGTCCCCGATCCCGCTCCCGCCCCGCCGCGGAGGAGGCGGCCGCTCCGGCCCCCATCGCGGCTCTCTTCCGGCTCCGAGGAGGAAGGGGGAGAAGAAGGAGGGGGAGACCCCCTCCCGAGGAGGGCCCCCCCGCCGAGGCCCCTGTCGCTGCCTCCCGCTGCTTTCGATGCTTTTCGATCTCGCGCGGAAGATGCAAGAGAAGAGGGAACGTCCTCCGAGAGCGACGACGATGACGACGACGGCGGAGAAAACGACGGCGACGGCGGCGGCGGCGACGACGACGCGCCTCTCTCGAAGCAGAACAAAAACAACACCTCTTCCACCGACAGAGATGGCTCCTCCTGCCCCGTGCGGAGAGCCGAGGCCGCAGCCTCTCGCGCGGTCTCGGCGCTGGGCTACCTGGGGGAGAGAGTGGCGGCGCTCGAGGGCGCGGTGCTGACGCTTCGGTCCGCGCCGGCCCCGTCTCCGGCGCCGCCGCCGCCGCCGCGGACAGAGCCAGGCGCGAGGGAACAACCAGGGCGAGGCTTCTCCGACGACGACAGCGACGAGCTCGAAGCGCCTCGCTCCCCGACGAGGAGGAGGCACGGTGGAGGCGGCGTCGGGAGCAACAGCAGCAGCCACCTGCTGCGCTCCTCGCCCCCGCTCGAGGAGAGCAGCAGCGGGAGCAGGAGCAGGCGCGGCGGCGGGGCGGGCGTCCCGCGGCTCTGCCTGCCTCCTCCTCCTCCTCCTCCTGCGCTGCTTCCGGGCAACACGGCCTCGTCGTGCTCCTCCAACGGCAGCGGCGGCAGAGACTTCGCTTCCGGCTCGGACGCGTTCGTAGCGGCGCTGGAGGCGCGGGCCGAGGCGGCGCGGTCGTGGCTCGAGGCGGTGTCGCGGGTCGACTAGGATTTTTTTTTTGGGGGGGTGGGGGGGAGAGAGAAAGGAGAGAAAGAAAAGATGAAAAGAGCTGTTTGATTTTCATTTCTTCCCCTGAAAAAAAACAAATCGAGAGAGAAAAAGGTTTCTCTCTCTCGTCTCTCTCTCGCTCATGCTCTCCAAAATCATGGAATCCCCCTGCGACTACGAGGAAGAGCGCTCCAGGCGCATTGCCGAGAACATGAAGCGGCTCGCCGAGCTGGGCGTCGTGGAAGTGAGGCTTGATTTTGAGAGCTCAGCTGCATCGAAGGGATGTTTGGAGCAAAAACGACGTCGAAAAAAACCGCCGTCAAATCCCTTTCGAGTTTCGACCGCCGATTCGACCTTCGAGTCTGAGCGTGTCGACGTGCGCAGTCGTGAATCGCGATTCTCGATCGCATCGGTGACGAGACCGCGCGATCCGTGAATCGCAAGTGCTTCGAGCAGGGCGGCATCTTCTTTCTTAGTTTTCTTCAAAAGCGCGTCGGCTTTTTCATCGGCGTCGAACCGAAATTTGACCGTTTGGAGAGAGAACAAAACTCAACCTCCCCTTTCCGTTCCCTCTCTTTCTCCTCCCTTTCCAACCAAAAAACGCAGACCGCCTCCCAGCTCGCCCCTCCCCCAGCTCCCTGCCGCAGGCTCAACGCGAGCGGCGCCCCCCGCTCCCCGAGGCCGCGGAAGGTGAGCGCCGCAGACGGGCCCGTGCGGAGGTCGGGCAGGCTCGACGGCAAGCCTCCGAGGTGCTACTCGGAGGACCCGGCGGCGACGAACGCGGCTGCGAGCAGGGAGGTGCGGAAGCTGAAGAGCGGCGGCGGCAGCAGGAGCATCAGGGAGAGAGGTACGGGGATGGTTTCGGGGGAGAGAGGAAGGAGAGGAAGAGAAAGCGGAAGAACACGAAAGAGAGAGAGAGATGGGGCTGACCGAACAACGAAAAAAATCCCCGAAAAAACCCCCCTCAAAAACCTAGTCACCTCAGCCGACGAGGTCTACACCCAGGCCCACGTCGACTCCCTGGGAACCCACTCGACCCCCTGGGAGCTCTTCGTCGACGGCTACGACCTCCAGAGCGGCAGGCGCCTCTACGACGCGGTACGGGGCGCGACCTGCCACCAGTGCCGCCAGAAGACGCTCGGCATGCACACCTCGTGCGACTGCTGCGGGCGGCTCTCGGGGATCTTCTGCGGGGACTGCCTCTTCATGCGGTACGGGGAGAACGTGCGGGAGGCGAACGCCGCGAGGGAGGCCGCGATGGCGAGGAGGGAGGCGAGGGCGAGGGGCGCGGCGGCGAGCGGGAGCGGGAGCAGCGCGGCGGCATCTGGGGAGGACGGGAGCGTCGAAGACCGAGACGACTACGGCTGGGTCTGTCCCCCGTGCCGCGGCCTCTGCAACTGCTCGTTTCACCGCGCCCGAAGGGGCTGGGCACCCACGGGCTCTCTGTACCGTTACGCTTTGGCGGAGGGGTACGCGTCGGTGGCGCACTTTTTGGTCCTCACGAACCTGGGCGAGGGAGGGGCCGGCGTCGTCGTGCCGCCAGGGCTGCGACAGGCGAGGAGGGAGGGAGAGGGCGCCTCTGCCGCTCACGCCGCTGCTCCTATCCTTTCGAGGCCGGCCTCCGCAGCCGCCCTCGGCATCGTCCCCGATCCTCCCGTGACGACGACGGTGGCCCGCGGGGGCAAGTCGAGATCGAAGCAGCAGCAGCAGCAGCAGAAGCAGAAGCAGCAGCTGAAGAGCCCCCCGCAGGCACCGGGGTCGCCGCTGCCGTCGGCGCAGCGGGCCAAGCCGTCGCGGCGGCGGTCGCTGGGGTCTTCGCCGGACGACGCCGAGGCCCGGCAGCTCACCTCTCCGACGCTCGAGCCGGCCCCCGTCGTCGCCTCGCTCTCCCAAAGCCTCCTGCCCAACGGGAAGAGGCGGACGGGGAGCTTCATGAGCCAGCTGCGGCTCAACCCCGAAGCGCTGAAGAGGAGGGGCGGCGGCGGAGGAGCGACGGCAAAGGCAAGGAAGAGGGGAGCTTCCGCGGTGCCGAAGAAGGGTGAGAGGCCGGCAGCCAGCAGGAAGGCAGTCATCTCTGTCTCCCCTCGCGCCACTCGCGTCTCGAGGCGCACCGGGAGGGGCGCCGAGGTCGCGGCGGCATGCTGAAGAAGAGTAGTTCTTGTGTTTTTTCGTTTTTGGTGTCGAGAGAGAGGAGTTTTTTTCCCCTCCCGTTTCTTTGTTGTTCAAAAACTTGAAAAGCCAATGACTTTTCCCCTTTTTTTACAGTGAGACAAATGTTCGCGTTACGTTGGGCGCGAGGCGAGGAGGAGGAAAGAGAAGGAGGCACAGAAGAAGGAGGAGAGAGAGCGTGAGAGAGAGCGCCGCGTCTCGAACTCGTCTCTCTTTCCCTCTCGCGCGCTCCTCCTTCTCCCTGAAGGATTTCATCAGTCGATCCGCTTCCAGTGCCTCCCTGACCGGGTCCTTCGCACTGTGTGGGCCCGGGGCGCGACGAACGCGAGGTTGCAGAGGTCGAGGCTTGAGAAAAAGTCGACGATTTTCTCCCAGGCTCTCTTGAGGAGGCGGAGGATCATCTTTTCCCCGTTTTTTGCTGTACTTTTCTGGAGTTTATGATTATGAGGGAGTCTCGAAGAGGAGGAGGAGGAGGAGGAGGCGTGCGCGCGTGGCAGGGTTCGGTCGCAGGAGCGTGGAAGCTGGAGGCGGGGTTCGGAAGGAGAAGAGGAGAGAAGGGGAGTCAGACGGAGGTCGGAAGGAGCGAGAGGTTGTCTCGATTATTGAAGCGAATTGTTTTTCGGAAGGCTTTGCCCAGCTCACCCGTCGCTCTGCCTGTGGGGCGAACGGCGGCTGAGCCTGCAAGTCGACTCGGACGAAGAGCGACGCGCTTGTCACAGGGCAGAAAAGATGGCAGGAAGGCGCTGCGCGAGACGCGAGACGCAAGAGAATGAGAGAGAGGGAGATGTCGAACCGAAACAAAAAGTGGACAGCACTCTTTTCTTCTTCGACCTCTTCTTTTTTTTGGCTGCTCCCTCTTTCTATATTTTTGCATGGGAGGAGAAACACGAAATCGAATCAAACAGGCAAGTTTCACGCATTCAAGGGCATTATATAAAAAAGGAGCATCGAGGAGGAAGAACGCGGCTTTAGGTCTTTTTTGGGGATTGAGTAACTATCAAGGCAAGAGGCAAAAGGGCGCGGTGCTCCCTTCTCTTTTTCGCGTCCCTCCTCTCTCTCTCCCTCTTCAGCCGGAAGCGCTCGCCGCCGAGCTCGCAGCAGCCGCGCCGCCGCCGCTCGCGGCAGCGGAAGAGGAAGCGGCAGCGGAGCCGCCGCCGCCTCCCCATCCGTTGTTGTAGTTGTTGTAGCCTCCTCCCCTGTGCCGGAAGTGTAAGAAAAAAGGAAAAAGGAAAAAAATGTGAGCGAAAGAAAAAAGGAAAAAAAAACCGACCTTTTTTTCAGAGAGAGAAGGAAGCGAAGGGAAGGATAACTCAAGACCTCACCAGCGGTTCCAGTTGTTGTATCCCCACCCTCCTCCGCATCCGCCCCAGCAGCCGTTGTTCCACCAGAGGAGCTTGCGCGCGGCCCCGCGCGGGGAGCCTGGTGGGGAGTTTTTTTTCCCGCGCCGATGTTGAGAGACAAAAGAGAGAAGAAGAGAGGAGAGAGGGACGGTAAGAAGGGAACGAGAAAGAGCTAGGAGGGCCAAGGTCGAAGGAGGACGAAGAGAAAGAAGAGAAAAAAAAACAAAAAAAAGAGGCCCGACTCTTCTTTTGCTTGATCGAAGCCTCATTCGCAAACTTGCCCGTGGAGGAAAACACACTCTCTGTTCAGCTCCATCACCTCAAAATATCCTCAATATATCAGAGAGAGTCGTGTCACGCGGGGGATTGGTCTTAATTGCAGGAGAAGCGGCGGGGGCTGGGGGCCTCTGCGTCTCATTTCATTGCGAAACCATTCCCTCTGAGAATCTACAAAGCTCTCACCTTCAGCAGCCGCGGCCGCGGAGACCGCCACGGCGAGGCAGAGCGCCAAGAGGACCAGAGAGCTGATGGAGCGCATAGTGATTGGAGCGAAGCGGGAGGGGGAGAGGGAGCAGGGCTGGGAGAAGGGGAGGGAGGGAAGGAGAGTTGTGAGTTGAGATAAAAAAACTCCACGACGAGAGCAAACGTCTCCTCCGAGCAGCCACCTGTCGAAGAAAAGCTTTGGGCCTCCCTCCCTGACGGAGCCTCCATGCCTCCGCCAGGGAGGGAGCCCCTCGGTCGCGTCGCCACGATTTCTGCATCGGAGGAAAATTGAAAGCGTAAAAAAAAAAAGATAGTCTTACACGCACCCCTCTCCTCCCTCTTCTCCCTCTCCTCGCCCTCCCTTCCCCTCTCGCCTTCGTCTCACCTCCGCACAAACCCTTCCAGCACCTCCTCCCTCGAGCGAGCGGGGCCCCCGTCCCCTGCCCCCCTCCTCCTCGCCCGCTCGACCAGCTGCTGCTCCGGCGCCCGCATCCCCCGCCGCTCCCTCCTGCGCACCAGCGCCTCCTCGACGGCCCTGCTCGCGCGCACGGCCCGCGGCTCGCCCCTCCCCGTCTTCTCGACGGGGTCGACACGCACGGTCAGCATGCCGAGCCGGTTGCCGAACGCGACGTCGGTGAGGTAGCGGTCGCCGACCATCACAATCTCCGAGGGGGAGACTGCGAGAGAAGGGGAGGAGGAGGAAGAGGGAGAGGGAGGCGAGGCCGGGCCCGCGCCGACGGAGAAGTGCCGCACGATCGCCGCGGCGTCCCCCGCCGGCTTCTTGCTCGAGTGCCGGATGACTGCCACGCCCAGCGCCGCCTCCAGCGCGTCCGCCTCGCGCCCCTCCGGGTCGAACTGCCTGAGCCCCGCCGAGTTCGAGAGAAGGGCGAGGCTGGACCTGTTTCCACCGCCGCCGCCGCCGCCGCGCTCGCCGGCCGTGGCCTCTCCAAAGGCCTCGGCGGTGTCCGCGAGGGCCGCCGTCGCCTCCGCCGTCAGCTCGAGCGAGTAGGGGGCCGTCAGCGTGTTGTCCTTGTCGAATACCGCGGCCCTGAATCCCGCGGCGGCCAGGGCCCTCCAGTCGAGGCGGGAGACGTCGCGGACGGTGAGGTGCGGGAGCAGAAGCGGGGCGGAGGAGGAGGTCTTTTTTTTGTGGAGGTTGAGGAAATTGGAGTTGAGAGTTTAGGTTGTTCTCTTTGATTTCGAGACGGATTTTCTTCTCTCGATTCGAGCACACTATATGCTCCTCCTCACCAGAAGGATCTTGCCGAAGAGCGCGATGCCCGAAGGATTGAAGCTCTGTCCCAGGCGGGCGACGAGCGAGCGTTTGCGCTTCTGAGGAGGAGGATGAGGAGGAGGCTGCTGCGATCCCGAAGTCGGTGATGCTGCGGCCGAGACGGATCGGAGATTCCTACTAGCCTGCGCAGCAGGTGCCGCCGCTGCTCCCGACGAAGAAGCTGGCGCCTTTCCTCCCGATGAAGCCATCCTGCTTCGAAGCAGAGGAGAAGACATCGAAGGAGGGCACATAAAGAAAGAGAGAGAGAGCAAGAGAGAGAGCGAGAGAGAAAGAAAAAAACTGAAAACTTGTTCTTCTTTTTTTCATGGACTTCGAAAACAAAAAACTGCACAGAAAAATCGTCAGACTAACGCGGAACAGAGAGCGGGACAAGATCTGGGCGCTTGAGCCTGAACCGCAAGGGGCGGGGAAATCTGGATGGCTGCAACGAATCATTTCGGCTAGGAACGGGGAAGTTGAGGCTCATTGTCGCGGCCACAGCACCCTGCGGCGGAGTCGAAGGAGTCGCTCTTGTCCTTCCTCTTCTTCTCCTCCTCCTCCTCCGCCTCCTCCTTGCCGCCGCCGCGGCCCTTGTTGTCTCTTCCTCGCCCTCCTCCTCGGCGACTGCCGAATCCAGGATCTCCGCAAAGCTTCTTCGGGCTCAATTCAGAAGCCGAGGCAACTGCGCAAATGCCGTACTTGTCATCCTCTTCCAAGGAGGCCCTCCCTTTCGAAGGGAGAGCAGCCGGAGTCTTCTCGACGTCGCCGCCGTGGTGTCCCTCTCCTCCTTCTCCTTTCACTCCTCTCTTCCGGAGGACCACCGCCGCCGCCTCGAACAGCTTGAAGCCGTAAGTGCACGTCAGCACCGCGAGCCCGGCCCCCTGCATTTTTGTTACGAAGAGGGGTGAGTTTTCGTTTTTGAAAGTCTGTCTCATTCCCGCCCCCGCCCCGCCGTCGGAGACAAGAAGCAAAACTGCCCCAAGGCGATAATGTGAGAACAGAAGAAAAATTAAAAAGAAGCGAAAGAAAAAGAAAAGAAAAGAAGGAAAAGGAGCGAAAGAAAAAGAAAAAGAAGCAAAAGCAAAAGAAGAGGGCACATCATCGCAAAAGCAAAAGAAGAAGAAACATAATCGCAACGCACCATTATCGCCGCCGGAACGCACCGAGGCTGCATCCCCGTCCGCCGCACGCCGAGATACCCATCGACGAACGCCGCGGCGACCGCGGCGAGGCCGCACGCCCTGTGGCAGCCCGCCCAGAGCCTCCTCGCGGCGCCCCCGGGCCCAGGCCTCCACAGCGCCGCCGTCAGCGGGAAGGCCGCCAGGGCGAGCGTCAGGTAGCCCACGCACTTGTGCGGCGTCCTCCCCGTGACAGGGAGCAGCAGGCCCAGGGCGAGGCCGACGCAGGTGAGCAGGAGGACGGAGGCCTGGATCGCCGCGTGCGGCAGGAAGGCGCGGGACCTGAGCCTGGCGTTGTTTCTGCTCAGGGCCATAAGGGAAATCGCGACGGGGGCCAGGAGGCACCAGGCCGCGAGGAGAACGATGCCGTGGGCCTGGGGGGGGGGGCGGGGCGGAGGACGAGCGAAGGGGGGCGGGGGGGGGGGGGGGGGGGGGGGGGGGGGGGGGGGGGGGAGAGGAAGGAGGGGGGGGGGGGGGGGGGGGGGGGGGGGGGGGGGGGGGGGGAGAGCGTGGTTGGCAAACGTTTCGAGGTCGGCGTTGGCTAATCCTTGAGAAAAGGCAGGCTTTTCGCCGCCGCCGCGGCCGGCTCCCGGCTCGCGCCGCATGCGGGCTTTTGTCAAACGTTACCCTGGTGAAAGGCACAACAAAATTAGCGATGAATCCTTGGGGGAGCAATCAGAGCTCGACTCACTCTTCGCATCGCGACGACGGTGTGGCTCATGGAGAGGGAGGCGGCGACAGCGGCGTCGCCCGCTGCGGGCTCCTCCATCGCGATTCTTACTAGAAGAGGCCCTGCCCCAACGTGGTTACTGGCGAGAACGAGCGAAAAATAAACCTAAAAAACTTCCCTTTCTCGGTCGTGGGGTTTCCCCTCCTTTCGATTCCTCCTCTGTCTCTCTTTCCACGCGCGCGAGGCTTTTCTTTTTTACAAAAAAACGCACACGCGCTCCCACGTGTCCTTTCTCAAAAGAACATGGTAAGTACCTCATCTTTCCTCTCTCCTCTCTCCTCCCTCGAAAAAAACTCAATAATACGCCCCCTCCCCGCCGCCAAACCGCTCGCGCACGTTGCGCTCGAGCTTTCTCATGTCGGCGGCCGACAGCGGGCCGAGGCCCTCCTCGGCTCCTATCCTGCTCCTATCTTGCCGCTGCTGCTGTTGCGGGCTGGCCGCATGCTTCTGCGGAGCTCCAGAGAGGACCAGCGGGGGGAGGGGCTGCTTCCCGCGCTGCAGGAGCCGGAGCTGCTGGTGGTGGTGCTGCCAGGCGGCCTCTCTCTGGAGGAGGGCCGCCCCGCCTTCGAGGTCCTCGGCCTCCCTTTCGACCTCGGCGGCGCCGGCGGCGACAGCCTGGCCTCCTCCCTCTCCCCCCGCGCCCGCGCCCGCGCCCGGGAGCAGGAACTGAAACTGCGACAGGGAGACGGTCGCCGCCCGGTAGACGGAGCCTCCCGTCCCGCTCAGCGGCCTCGGAGGCGGGGACTTGTACGGCGTGAAGCCCCTGCGGAGGCGCGCCGCCGCTGCGGCGCCGGCGTCGTTGGTTGCCGGCGTCGCGGCCGTCGCCGCGGGAATCGTGGGGAGCCCGGGGGCGGCAGCAGCCCTCGCCGGCGCGACTCCTCTCCCGCCGCCGTCGCCGGTCGGCTTGGCCCTCGGAGGGGAGCAGCCGGCCTCGGGCTGCAGCAGCCGAGGCCAGCGCTGCGTTGGCGCGTCCTCCGCGCCTGCTCCCTCCCCGAGCGAGTCTGCCGGCGGCGGAGGGGCGCGAACAGCTGCTGCTCCCGCGGCCGCGCCGCGCCTCCCCCCCTCGGCGTCGTCCTCGGCCCAGCGCCAGGGGCTCTCGACGGGAGGGGCGGACCCTGCAGCAGCAGCGCTGATGCTCCCGGCTGCTCCTCTGCTCACGGCGGCGGCGGCGGCCGCGGTTTCGGTCGTCGCGACGGAGGGGGGGAGCTGCAGCCTCGCCGAGGCCGCGGAGACCTCCCCCGCTGCTCCGGCGCCGCTCCCGCTGCTGCTGCTCGAGCAAGAGGAAGCGGCTTCGTCCTCCCCGGAGGGGGCGCTGCTCCCGCTGCCGCTCTGCCGCCTCGCCGTCGCCGCTGCTTCGCGGCTTCCGCCGACGGCAAACGCGGTCGTGGAGAACAGAGGCACCGTTTTGTCGTTCGCGCCTCTTCCTCCTGCTGCTCGCCTCCCCGCGCCGTCTGGGGAGAAGGCAGGGTTGGCCGTGGCGACAACGAACGAGGCGTCCGCGGTGCCGGAAGGAGCAGCAGCAGCGGCAGCGGCGGCGGCAGAGCCAAAAGCTCCCGCCCCCGCGCCCCCTCCTCCTTCCTCGAGCTGCTCCTCCTCCCTCCGCCGCCTCCCCGCGCCGCAGCACGACAGCCAGAGCTTGACGGCCCCGGCGAGCAGCAGCGCTCCCAGCATGGCCCCGGCCGAGGCCGCCGCGGCGGTGCGGATCCACCCCGAGGGGTCCCGGTATCCGTTTTCGACCACCTTCTTCTTCGCCGCCGCAGCAGCGGCCTCGGCGGCGAGCCTCTCCTCGCGCTCGGAGTCCCCCTCCTCGATGGCCGGGGCGTCCGAGGTGGGCCTCCCTTCCCCGGCTGGTCTGCCGCTGCGGCGGATAACAGGCTGGTCGGGGGCAGCAGAGGAGGAGGGGGCGCCGTTCGCGGGAGCGAGCGCCTCGTCAGAGGCGGCGAGCTGCTGCCCCCGCTGCTCCCTCTGCTGCTGCAGCGCGACGTCGTTCGCGAGGCCCGGCCCCTCAAGCGCTGCCTTTTCCGTGGCCTCGGCCGCCGCGCGCTTCTTCTCGGCGAGCACGGCGGACGCCGTCGAGCCGCTGATCTCGCCGAGGAAGGAGGTGGCGCCGCCTTCGCCGCCCTCGAAGGGCTGCTCCCGCTCGACCGCGGCTGCGGCAGCGGCCGGAGCCGAGGGGGGCGCTGCTGCTGCCGCCGGAGCTGGCGCCGGAGAGGCCGCCGCCGTCGCGTTCCTCGCCTCGGCCACCGCCGAGGCGACCCCGGAGCCGGCCCTCTCGAAGAAGGAGCGGAGCGAGGCGAAGGGGTTCGAGTCGGTGGCGGCGGGAGCTGCTGCAGCCGGCTTTGCTGCTGCCGCCGCCGCCGCCGGCATCGTCGTCGCCACCGGAGTCGACGTCGTCGCCGCAGGAGGCGCCGCGACCACAATGGCGGCAGCAACGGCAGCAGCGGGAGCAGAAGCAGGAGCGGGCGAAGGAGCAGCCTGTGCCGCGGGTACTGCTGCTGCTGCTGGAGCTGCCATTGGCGCTGGAGGCGGAGCTTTCCCCTTCTCTTCCTTCTTCCCCTTGCCCTTGGCGGGCGAGGGCGCCGGAGGGAGCGAAGGAGGAGCGGCGGCCGCTGGGGCTGGAGCTGCCGCCGCTGGAGCCGGTGCGACGACGGCAGAGGCAATAGCAACAGGAGCAATAGCACCAGCGGGCGCGGCAGCAGCAGCAGCGGCGGCTTCGGCCTCAGCGGCGCGAGCGGCGGAGACGACAGCCGCCGTCGCCTCCGTGTCCGTCGCGAGCGCCTCGACGAGCGAGGCTCCAGCCCCGCTCGCGGCCTCCTCCAGGGCGTGGTCTTCCTCGGCCAGGGCCTGGATGAAGGCCGCGGTGTCGATTTCCTCGGGGGTCGCGGCATCAGCAGCGGAGGAAGAAACAGGGGCGGCAGCAGCGGCTGCGGCGGCGGAAGAAGCAGAAGCTGCCGCCGCCGCAGCCACCTCCTGCAGCCTTTGTTCTTCGGCCTCGTCGGCGGCGAGCGACGCCTGGAGAGCTCTGACGTCAAGGTCCTGCGGAGAAGGGGAAGAGGAGGGAGCACGGACAGCTGCGGCGACGGCGGGCGCTGCTGCTGTCGCCGCCGCCGTCGAGTTTGTGGCAGCAGCGGCAGCGGCGGCGGCAGCGTCCGAGGCCTTGGCCCTCTCGAGCTCGCCCACGAGCTGCCTGGCGCCCTCTGCCGCGGCCTCGTCCCGAGCCAGCGAGGCCCGGAGCTCCTCGGTGGAGAGCGTCGTCATCGGGGGCGCAGCAGCAGGGACGGCGGCGGCGGCATTGGCAACGGCCGCGTCGCTCGCCGCCGCCTCCCGGAGGGCCAGCTCGAGCTCGCGGGCCCCCTCGACGTGCGCCCGGAGCTGCTCGAGCTCGCTGCCTGCGGCCTCGGCCTCGGAGAGCAGCTTCTGGACCTTAACGGCTTCCTCCTCCACCTCAGAGACAGAGGGAGCCGCGGCAGGGGAAGGAGCCGCGGTGGCGGCAGTGACCGCGGCGGCAGGGGAAGGAGCCGCGGTGGCGGCAGTGACCGCGGCGGCAGGGGGAGGAGCCGCGGTGGCGGCAGTGACCGCGGCAACAGGGGGAGGAGCCGCGGTGGCGGCAGTGACCGCGGCGGCAGGGGGAGGAGCCGCGGTGGCGGCAGTGACCGCGGCGGCAGGGGGAGGAGCCGCGGTGGCGGCAGCGACCGCGGCGGCACGGGGAGGAGCCGCGGTGGCGGCAGTGACCGCGGCGGCAGGGGGAGGAGCCGCGGTGGCGGCAGTGACCGCGGC
>Ga0114918_10001994_pt1 | contig 18323 bp, 33 predicted proteins | sample LantaG_FD_87015 | JGI IMG/M metagenome (GOLD analysis project Ga0114918, IMG submission 87015) | Deep subsurface microbial communities from Baltic Sea to uncover new lineages of life (NeLLi) - Landsort_02402 metaG | ecosystem: Environmental > Aquatic > Marine > Oceanic > Sediment | place... | reverse complement strand
TCTTTTATTAATTCTAAATGTTCTTTTTCACAAATATCACTATTACCGCTTGACCAATTTTCTTCATGTCCATAAGTTTGTACTGCTTTTTCATTAAGATTTACCCCATAAGGAAAATTACCATCATTGCTAACTCTATCAATATGAGCTATTACACCAGTAAGACCTTCATTATATCCTACTATTATTTTAACTTTATCGCCTATTTTAAACTCTACATCTGTTGATTTTGCTTTTATTAATTCTAAATTTTCTTCTGAAAAATACCACCAATCATCACCATCAAATCTTACTTCAATTTTTTCGTTGTCATGAGCATTACCTATACAAGGACTTTCTATATCTTCTATTGTTCCTATTTCACCTATACATTCATCTGGAGCTGAATCTACTGAAATAATTTTAACTTTATCGCCTATTTTAAACATATATTTATTTTACTTATTTAATATATTATACCCCTTCGACCTTTATATCTTATTTAATTATTTATCCTTTTATTACAGCTAATGGTTTTAATTCAACTAAAATTTCTACTAAATCTTTTTGATTTTCCATTACAACATCTATATCTTTATATGAACCAGGTGCTTCATCTAAATCATTTTTATTTCTTATACTATGAATTATACCTTTCATTTTTTCTTTCTCTTCTTTTAAATTAAGAGTATTTATGGCTTGTCTTCTACCCATCTTTCTACCTGCTCCATGAGAACAACTATTGAAGCTATCTGAATTCCCTAGTCCTTTTACTATGTAGCTTTTAGTTCCTTGACTACCTGGTATTATTCCAATTGTATCTTTAGTAGCAAGTGTGGCTCCTTTTCTATGAACCATTACATTCTCTCCAAAGTGATTTTCCATTTTTGCGTAGTTATGAGCTATATTTATCATTTCATCAAATCCATTCCATTCTAATTCGGTTATACAAGTACTTTTATTAAGATATGGTTCAAAAATATCCTTTATCCTATCCATCATCAACTTCCTATTAGCCAAAGCAAACTCTACACAATAATTCATTTCTTTAATATATAATTGTCCTTCTTCACTATCTATTGGTAAATATGCTAAATCCCATTTTTTAGGAACTGAACTATGCCATTTTTCATTTAATTTAATAGCAAGTTTATTATAATGATTGGCTACTTTAAGTCCAAAATTTCTGCTACCAGAATGAACCATAATCCAAATATGATTATCAGAACCTTTTTGTATTTCAATAAAATGATTACCTCCTCCAAGAGTTCCAATTTGTTTTAATGCTGAATCATATTGTTCAAAAACAATTTTATATCTTTTGTCAGTATCTGGCATAAGTCTATCATCTTGTAATTCTTTATGATGATCAAATCCAACAGGAATAACTTTTCTAATTTCACCCATTATCTTTTTAAGAGTATCAGTATTAATTTCTGTTAAAGAAGTTTTAATTGCACACATTCCACATCCAATGTCACAACCTACAATATTTGGTACCACTACCTTTCTTGTAGCTACAACTGACCCAATAGGACATCCTATCCCCATGTGGGAATCGGGCATTATAGCAATATGCTTAAACGCAAATGGAAGATTAGCTAAATTTTTAGCTTGTTCTAATGCTCCATCTTCTATATTATCTAACCAAAGTTTAATTGGTATTTGTTCTGTTGATATTACTTTTTTCATTTTAATTTATAATATTTACAATCTTTAGATTCCTTAACAACTTTTTCCCATCTACCAGTATTCCAAATTGTTTTCTTAAATGGATTATGTTTATGTAATACTTTAAGACACCCATTCCCAGTTCCTTGATCTGGATAAAAATATTTACAATCAAAACATAATGGTCTTTTACTTTTTTGTTTCATTTATTTATCTTCATATTTACATATTATTAAATCTACTATTATAATCCATAATATTGTTAATGGAATAAGACCCCATAAACTATCTATGGATTTATATAAAACTAATAACAATCCTGAGGCAATGAGTAATCCCCATTTTCTTAATGTATTCTTTTTAATTGTAATTGTATCCATAATTTTTTAATTTAATTTTTAAATTCTTTCTTCAAAAATTTAACGAATAATTTACCTAATTTTTCTATTATCTTTTCATCATAAGATTTTACTTCTTCTAAATTTCTTTTTGGATAGCTTCTAAATCCTTCTTTTTTTAATTTTAGAGTATAATAAAGTTCTTCGTTATATTGAAATCCTGCTACATAATAACCAATTTCACCTTTATGTGTTCTGCCTTTTGATAGTATTTTATATTCTTGTTTCATAATTTTATTTTTTTTATTATTAAATTATATTATCCCAATTTTTAATATTAAATAAATTAATAATTCTAAAGAAATAATAAATATAGCTATAGAAAGTTGTCCTATATAATAACCCTCGTTATAATCTTTCAAATTATTCCAATTATTTTTTATAATTATTTCTTCTTAATAAAATTACAACGATTTACCACATTTAGAACAAATATATTCAACTCTTTCACTATATTTATTATATGTTCCAAGGTAATTGTGTTCTTTATCTTTACAATATATTTTTTTTTCTATTTTCTGTCTTTTAGCTTCTTCTTTTATATATTTTTTATGATTTTTCGCTTGCTCTCTTTTGCTATCACATTCCCAACAATAAATTTTTCTATTTGGAAATATATTAATAGTTTCATTTTTAACCCATCGTTTTATACCGCAATCTTTACAAGTAATAAAAGTTTTATTTCTATGTAAAAAATTATTCCATCTAGTTTTAAGTTTTATTTCTTTTTGTTTCATAATTTTATTTTATTTATTCTTAATCAAATATAAGCTTTAAAAATAACCATAATGCTATCCACCAAAGTATATGCGTGATAGATTTTATAGCAAGTATTAACTCATTAAATTGTTCTGGCGTTATATTCATTTTTTTTAATATAGTACTAGGGGTAGGACTCGAACCCACAACTTCCAGGATCAAAACCTGGCGACTTACCAATTCGTCGACCCTAGTCTGATGTTTTAAAGAATCCTTTTTGCCTAAATTCTTCTTCACTTAAATATCGTTGTAAATCCCAAGGATACACTCCAAATCGAGTACAAGTTTGACAGAACATCCATTTCTCAAATTTTTTAAATTCTCTTTTTCCCATTTTCATTTCTAATTCATCCCAGGTTACTACTTTAGTTCCTTTGTCAGGCTTAACTATTCTTGGATTAAAATCTTTAATTGTTAATTTCTTTTTCATATATTTGGGTGGCCGACGAGATTCGAACTCGTAATTGCCTGAATCACAATCAGGGGCTTTACCATTAAGCTACGACCAACATACTGCGCCCCGACAGGGAATTGAACCCTGGATATTCGATAGACAGTCGAAAGTTTTGCCACTAAACTACCGAGGCTATATTATTTTTCATCTACTACAAACCAATCTGTTCCAGCTAAATCACTATCTTGTATGATCCAACCATGATCCTTTTTATCTTTATGTAATATTAAAATAATAAGTTTATCTTGTTGTCTTAAAACTCCATAAGTTTCTTTGTTATCCCATTCTTTCTTACTAACTTTCTTTCCTTCATTAATTTTTTTCATAGCAGTAAAAAAATCAAATAATTCTTCTTTTTGAATATCCGGACTTTCTACTTTTGGAGTATCCTCATACTCTCCTTCAAAAACTTTTGGTAATGGACTCGCATTGTTTGTCATATATTTATTTCCTTTAATTATTTTTTATTTAATTCTAACCAAAGATTAGCGACAGCTTCTTCTGGGGTTTTGCCTCTAGCTTTTTTATATTCTGATGCATCTAATATCCAATCTCCACTTACAGTTCCATCGGTTGCTACCCAAATAATCTTCCGTTCTTTATATTCTTTGAATAACATTACCATCCTATCTCCACATACTTCTATGAGTTCTGATAGGGTTGGGATTTTACAGGCATTAGAGTTTTCTAATTCTATATGCGTCCATTTATCTCCATCCCTTGCTTCCCAGTAACCATTTTTAAATTGAATCCGTTGAACCAAACCATCTTCCCAAACGACGTCCATTGAATGGACTTGTGTATATCCTGGCATTTTACTTGGTAAGTTTATATATTCCTGTGGGAATCCAGCTTCTTTTAATTGTTTAGCTAATTTATAATTCATATTTTTAATCCCAAAAATCTCCAAAATATTCTCCAAATAATTTCCAACCTTTATTTATCTTGTCATATGCTATACGAAATTCTTCAGTTGTCATTTTAAACCATTTATCATCAGAAGTATAATCTAGCCACATTAAATCTATTGCTTCTTCTATGTGTTCTAATTCTTGTATCCATTTATCATGAGTATCGGTTTTTATAATACTATCAACTTTTTTATATGTAATAAGGTTAACAGGATAACTATTTCCATATTCTCTTTGATTTTTAACGAATGCCTTAAAGGGTTTTCTTATTTTTTTAAGTATCCAATGGTCTAAAGACCATAAATCATCATCACCATATCCACGAAAAAGTCTTTGTAAAAAATACTTAATGCTTTGCGGTGAGTATATAATTCTACCTATTAATCTGTATAATATATATTTCATAATATGCACTCAAGGCTGGATTCGAACCAGCATAGTTCTCCTTAACAGGGAGACGCACTACCAGTTGTACTACCTGAGTGTGAGGTGAACCCTCTAATTATTTGAATCTTCTTTTTTTTCTTCAAGAATTTCTTTTGCAATTTCAACTAATTCTTTTTTGTATGTTTCAACAAGAATAGCAGCTAAGGCATGATTGCCTTCATCGGTTAAAAGTAAGTCACCATTCATAAGACCTGCTTTAATTAATTTTTTAATATCGGCATTTAATAGCCGTCTCATCATTGAATTTAATTTCATAGATTTACTAATAACTCGTTTTGTTCCTGTTTCATCAAATTCACATCTATATTCTTCATTAGATATATCTTCTAAATCTTCTTCCCTAACAAGAATAGAATAATTACCAACTTTAAGGGAATATCTATTCCATTGATGAGTATCTAATCCATACAAAGACCATGTTTCTCCTATCGGAAGACGACCATCTATTATACCTATTTCTCTAGTACAATTAAATCTTCCACCAGGAATTTGATCATATTGATAAAAGAAATCATTTTTAACTCTTACCTTATCCCCTATATTATATCTCATATATTTAGAGTTATTTATTTATTTATTTTACTTCGACCTTTGGATATATCTAATATTTTTTTATGTTGCGGAGATGGGAGTCGAACCCATAACGGGGTGCTTATGAGACACCTAAGAACCACTTCTACTCGTCCGCACTAACATTAAAACGGAATATCTTCAACGTTAATTTTATCTTTTTCTTCTTCTACTTCTTTTTCTGGTTCATCAATACTTACAGTAGGAATATTATCTACTACTACTTCATCATCTTCATCTTCTTTTGGTTTTTTATAATAATCATCTTGTTTTTTAATAGCATCACTAACTTCTTTAATTTTTTCTCCAACCTCTGTTAAGTCTCCTATTTTATCTCCTTTTTCAAATTGCATAGCGTAATAAGTAGTTCCAAGAGCTTCATTTGTTTGCTTTTGAGGTTTAATCTCAATTTCATAATCAAACAGATGTTCATTAGTTTTAAATTGACTATTAGTAAATTCAATAAAATTACCAACACTAGAACCTCTTACTACTAATTTAACTACTTCTTTATCTAATAAGAAATAGATATGACTGGTATATCGTAATTCTTGATGTCTATTTCGAATTGCTTCTGTAACTCCTTCATCTACTCTATCTATTTTTCCACCTTTAGCATGAAATAGAATTAGTTTATCTTTCCAACTATCATGTTCATTTGTATAATATCTTTCATCTTTGCCAAATTGTGTTAATACTCTACGAATTTTAAGTATTATACCTTTAATTTCAGTATCTTCTAAAGGTTCTTTTTCAGTTCCTTCATCGCTTAAAATATTTTTATAAAATTTACCTTCATTACCATTAAGACTTATTAATGGTACAACATATCTTGCTGGACGTCTAAAGGCTGTTTCTCCAGACAGCTCAGCTAATTCATCTCTATTTATTTCATTCATATTTTTATTATTTTTTATTATTAATTTTTATTCGACCTTTTTATTTATTTTCGTTATATTCATCTTGAGATATTCCACAATCTCTACAAGCCCATTTTGATGTGCTTACACCGTTAAATTGATTATATCTTTTTTCTTCCACCCAATAATGCTTACAGGTTTTTCGTAGCTCAATTTGTAATTTTTCTTTTTCTCTTATCAAAGTTTCTATTCTTTTTTCTTGACTATCAATAGAACTTTTAAATTGTATTATTGCTTCTTCTAATTTTTCTATTTTATTTTTTTTGTTATTAAACATATTTTTTCTCCTTTATAATAACTTTCTTAATGCTGGCAACAATGGATAGGTAAATGTCTAGAATAAACCATTGTATCTCGCGTGCTACTAACCTTTAAATTTGTAATTTACAACGAGAACCACTTTCACCCTTTAGGGGTTTCTATGTGCCTTAGCTCCGTAGCAAGGAACTTATTCAGCCATACCAGCATTAAGAGAATTATTTATTTATTTTTATTTAATAGCTTATAAACGTTATATTTTATTTCAGCTATATCTTTCCATTCTAAAAATCCATCTTCGCAAGGTAATACTTCAAATATCTTTTTAATTACTCCTGTTGGTTTATATTCGTTCATTATAAAACCATAACACTCTTGACAAATATCAGCATAATCCTCATCATTACTTGGTTTAAAATCTTTATTACAATAATTACAATGGTTCATCCTTTTAGCTTCTATTTCTTTTCTACACTTTTTACAGATATAATTATCTTCATCAAGTTTTTCATCATCTTTATATTCATCGTGAATATCAAATTTTTCAGGAATATCATCTACGCTTGCTATTTTAAATTCTCCACACTCTTTACATTTTATTTTATAATATTTTTCCATTTTATTCACGCCATTTTTTTGAACTATATCCTTTTGTAAGTTCCATTAACAATGCATGTTCTTCTTTAGTATATCCTAATTCAACGCCCTGTTCTTTTAAACACTTATCTTTATAAGGACAATACTTACATTGCCAATCACCTAAGACCGCCTTGCCGGTTCGTGCTTTGCTAATATTATGATTTTTTTGCATTTTAAGTCTTTCTAATGTTAAAGGATATTTATAATAAAAAGGAATCGAAGGCAGTTCATCTTTTTTAACATATTCATCTATTTTAGCAAAATGATTATATGCATCTTCTAATGTAAATTCTAAGAAACCAACTTTGAATTCTAATCTTTCTTCTTCGCTTTCTATATTGTCAGGATCTTTCTTAATATATGTTACTCCTTGAATTTCATATTTCTTTGGTTTTCTAATAACTATAAACTGAAATTGACGACCACTACCTCTATTAACCATATAAAGAATACCTCTATCTTTGTTTAAAGCATCCATATAAATAGCCAACTGTTTAGCATATGATTCATTAGGTTGTAAATCAAACAATCTATATTCTTGATAATCTCCGTAATAACTTTTAATTTCAACTGGTGTTTCTATATTCTTACCATCATCTGTTTTCTCTTTAATTATAGCATCTAATTTACCTGATATTTTAACTCCAAATCTTTCTATATCAATACGATGTTGATCTTCGCCATCTGGAGGTGAAACTAATATGCCCATTCTATCCCAATCCTCAACAATCTGTTCTTCTACTTTTTTACCAGTTCGCATTATTTGTAAACCAGTAACAGAAGGAGGATTAGTAGCTTTTTCTTTCTTCCATCTCCAAAATACTTGTCTAATACAAGCATTATTTTCAGAAGCCCAATAACTTGTTTTTTCATACGCCTCTCTATTCTCTTCTTGAGCTTCTACATATTCTCTAAATTTTGTTATTAAATATTTCATATTATAATTATATTACACGTAAAAGAATAAAGCAACCGTGTCCACGTGGATAACTTATTTAGAAGTATCTTTTAACATTATTATAAAGATGTAATGGTTATTTCTGTTCTAGGATTCTCTTTATCGTATCTTCTATAAACATGAGCTTCGTCTATTTGTTTATCGTCAAAATAAATTATATCTTCTAAAGAATCATAAGTTAATTTGTCATTTAAAATATCTCTTCTTCTTTTATCTTTAAAGTAATAATATACTTTTACACTAACTTTTTCTTTAGTAGGCTTTCCTTTATATTTCTGTTTAGCCGTCCAAGCTACTATTTCTTTATAAGCTTTAGCTTCTGCTGTTAAAAATACTATTGGAATCTTTTGTCGTCCAACTCTAGCAGTCATGTATTGTCTATTTACTGTTATAAAGATAGCTGGTATTATTAATTTAATCTTCATTGAGTTTTTCTAAATTCTTTTCTAATTCATCTGCTTCGTCATTAAATCTTTTAGCTTCTCTGGTTTTTTGATCTGCCTTAAATCGCAATCTTCTTATTTCTGATTTAAGTAATTGTTTTGCTTTATATGACATTTTTTTATTTTTTATTTTTCTTAGATTTAGTTTTTGATTTATAATATTTTTCTAAATTATCAATCACTTCAAATATAATATCTTTTCTATTTATATAGCTAAATATTTTATTTATTTTTTTCATAGTTTTTTTCTTCTAACCAAAGTTCTTTAGCTAATTCAACAACTTCATCTTTTGTTAGTAATGGTTCTAATCCATCGTATTTTTCACCAGTCATTTCTTCAGCATGTTCTACTAATTCAATCCAATTTTCTTCTAAAAATTTATTAAAACCTGTTTTTTTATCCATATGTTTATGCTTTTAATAAATTTAATATACTATCTTTTTCTAATTCTTCTGGTGATAAATCTATATCTGCTTTTGTTTTGTCTTCAACAATTTTAGCACCAGCTTTATCTAATATATCTTTAAGATTAATAGTATTTTGATAAAAATCAAAAAGATATTTTCTACTATGTTCTACAAATTCTGAATTACTAGAAGTTATTGATTTTCCAATATATGTTTCTACAAAATAGAATCTACTACCAGTAAGAGTTGTAACTAATAATCCTAATATTTTTTGTTTTTGGTCAATCTTTGATTCAGCAACAGATATAAGATTATTAGAGTTCACCATGTAATTTTTTTCGAAACCTTTTGCTTCTTCTTTGGCTACGATTATTTTGAATGGGACTTCTACATCACTATCAAAGTTATAATAATTGACAAGAAGTATTAAAGATTTTTTAACCTGTTTCTTAATATAAAACAATTCAGTAGCTCCATTTTGTCCACGAGCATCTGTTATATCACCTGAAAATAATATATTACCACTATTTGTTCTATATCTAGCATCCCATCCAATCTTTTCGTCTTTTGAAATTACAGATAAATCCAAATCAACTCTGTGGCTTTTTACATTTTTCCAATTAACACCAACTATCATATCCTTAGGAACTGATACATATGTTCCAGATGGAAAATTACCGGTGAATTGTTTTTCGGTAGATGGTAAAGAATAATTTATATATTCTGGAATATAAATCTTTTTACCTTTTACATTCTTACTGACATCTTTTACAATAGAATCTAGGACTATATCTAATGTCACTTTAATACCACCTTTCTTTTTAAAATCAAAATCTGTAGCATAACCTTTTCCGTTTCTTATTTTATATAAGATTGAATTAACATCTTTTGTTCTAAATTTTAAAGCATAAGCTAAACGAATTTTTCTAAATATATTAACTCTATTTAATTCTTCTGTAAGCTTAGTCTTATCTATTCTTTCATTCTTTTTTAATTTTGAAGTAATAGTATTAAGATAATCCTCTGGCATTGGTTTATGATTTTCTACCGCAAGTTTTCTTATTTTGTTAATTATTGTTTTTAATTTCTTGTTAGTTCTAAAAGCTAAAAAGATTGGTTTAAAGCGATAGAATATTTCAGCTAATTTTTCTAGACTATATTTCTTTTTATATTCATCTAATATCTTAATAATATTTAGATTCTTTTTACCTTTAATTTCGTCTATTAGATCTGAATTCTTGATTAAGAGAGTTTTATTCGTGGCTTTAAAAACAATATATCTTAAGAACTCAACTGGATTTTCAGGAAACAAATTTAAATAATCATAAAGAGCAGTTTTTACTTCTTTATTTTTAATATTAGAAATATCTTTTTCATTAACTTCTACAAAAGTAGCTACTTCTATTACATCATCTATCGTATCTTTGCTTAAAGCAATCCCTGTTTCAAGTAAATTTAATAATTTTACTTTTAATTCTTCTTTGGTATATCCTTTTATAACTACCAATTTTAAACCATCTATATCTAATTCTGGAATTTCTAATTTTTCTTTTGGAATATAAACATAATTTGTTCCAATTTTATCTGATTTAAAATCTCCTAATCCAATTATTTTATTACCTAAATTATCTACTTCCCATTGTTCTTCTTTTTCTTCTAAATATTCTTCAGGTTGTTCTTTTCCATAGGTTGTTAAATAATGAGCTATTTGTTCCACCACTAATTGTTCTATATCTGCTTCTTTCACTTTAACCCAAGATTTGTGAAAAGAACTATTTAATTTTTCAGCAGTTATTCCAACAGACTCTTCGACTAATTTAATTAAACTATCTTGATCAGGATAATTAGAAATAACTTCTGGAGCAAAGATAAAGCCCTTTTTAATGGTCTTTTTCATTAACTCTTTATCAGTTTTTTTCTTTTTTATTTCTATTGGAACTGCTTTGAATAATCTAATTGTAGCTTTCATATTTTTTTATTAATGGCGGATAATATATAAATAAAATAAAATTTTAGTAAATAGGAATTATCTATGCCATTATTTAATTATTAATTAGTAGGGAAGGTAGGATTCGAACCCACAACCACCTGTGCCGTAATATTAGGAACTTTTTATGTCAAAAACGAAAAGTAAAAAATACAGGTGCTCTACCAGTTGAGCTACTTCCCTTTTAATATGGCGGATAGTAAAATTGTAAAATAATATAATAGGAACTATCTATGCCAAGATTTAATTGTTAAGGGCGAGTAGTAAGTTTGCATTGATAATAGGAACTACTTATGCCCAAATACTTTTAATCGAACAATTTAGCCTGTCTATTTATAAATACCGGAGGATTTTCAGTTAATTCTTTTTCTAATTCATTAAAATAATTTAAATTAACTAATACTCTTGCTTTATAATCATTAAATAATTGATCTATAGTAAATCCTGTTTCTAATGTTTCAATAGCTAATTTAGTTTTCTCATCAATTCTTCTATCTCTACTTAAACTAAGAACTTGACCACCGGTTCCCATTATTCCACCCATAGCTCCTGTTAAAACAGGTGATACACTATCAACACTCCAAAAAGGATATTTCTTTATTAAACTTATTGTTGTTAATCCGAATCCATGAACTTTTCTTCCAGCTGTTCCATCTTCATTGCATATTCTTTCAAAACAAGTACATAACCAAGGATCTAATTTAATAGTAGGAATAGGTACCATACCACCCAATGCTATGTATTCATATTTATCTAATAATTTTTCTAATATTTTAAAGGGTTCACCATAATGAAATACAGGTAAAGGTCTTAATCCAACACCTTCCATTTTCTTTTGATTTTCTTCTGTTTCATTAACATTTGTTATATTGTCTAGATTAGCATAAACATCTATTTGAGGTTTAAATTTTTTAATAAATCCGATGTATCTATCTAAATCAATTGTTGCTCCTTTAGACCAAGCAGAAAATGCTCCTGAATCTAAAAAGAATCTTTTAACAAATGGTTTTTCTATCTTTAATTCTCTTCTTGTTTTAAGAGTCCAAAAACTTTCTAGTACATTTAATTGTAAATTAGGGCTATACTTTAAATTAAGTCCTCCACCAATATATATAATCATTTTAGTTTTTAATACAATCTTTCATAAAGTTATTAACTTTTCTAGAAGAATGTTCAATTCCTCTTATTTTTAATAATAATTTATTAGCCATATATATATCAGGTTTATCTGGTAATACTGATTTACAACTTCTAAATTCTTTATCTCGTTTTTCAAATAATTCAAATAATTTATCAATATTACGTTCTTTAGCTATTTCAAAATATTTTTCAGGATTTTTAATTGGCATTGTTATGTGTCCTGTTTCTAAAAGTTCTTGTCCTTGATCTAGTAATCTAAAACAATGCTTAAGGTGTTTACTAATTTTTTGTCCGTTCTTAGCTTTTCCTTTTCTTTTAACATATAAAATTTGGCTCATTGCATATCCACCAAAAGCATTTCTAATAGCTGATTCACTTAAAAATAAATTCTTATTTTTAATTATCATATCACCTTCATTTGTTTTAATATTATATTTAGGAATAAAGAATAAAAGAATTATACTAGGATTTCCTTTTATAGCTAATCTAAAAAATTTTTCAACCTCATGAAGTACAAATTCAGCGTCACCATCTCCAGCTCCTGAATTAATTTCAATAGTTTCTTTAGGTTTTGAAAGAGATAACATTTCTTCATTATTTGCTATCCAAATACCTCTATAATCATAATCAGCATCTTTTCTTTCTTGTAATCCTTGACCTCTACTACCTTGTAATCCTAAAAGACAGATATTCTTATCTGGTAACATCTCAATAAATTCTTTTTTCATTTTTGTTGTTTTCATTTTTTTTCTTATTATAATATTCTCTATTTCTTATAAGAACATATTCTCTATACTTAGGTTTTAAATGATATTTAATAGTACCATAAGATATTCCTAATAATTGAGATATTTCTGATATATAACATCCGCATTTATATTGATCTTTTATTTCGTCTAATAATATGTGTTTTTTATATGTTCCTCTTTTCATTTATTTAATAAATTAAAATCTGGATAGAAAAAATCTCTTACCTGAGTAATCATTTTAATCTTACCACAGAAATCGCATTTTCCTTTATGATATGTACTAATTGAAAACTTTACCTTTTTTGGTTCTTGTCCATATTTTTTTAAACAAGTTAATCGATTAGCTTCTATTCCGCATTCATCACAAACATTATATATTTTACTATCCAAATTATTACTATTTAATTTATTTATTTTCATTTTATTTACCAATAATTTTTAAGAATTCTTCTTTAGGTGTTTTACCTAGATCAGGTTTTAAGAAACAACCTCTTACAGAAGAAGTAACAGTTGGAACATTAGGTACTTTGACTCCTCGACTTCCTTCACAACTATGCAGAGCTTCAATTATTATAATTGAACCTTTTGGTTTTACCTGTAACTCAAAATCTTCTATTAATTCTTCTGTTAAATTTTCTTGAATAGTTAATTTACCAGCTATATGTTGAAATCTTCTAATAATTTTAGATATACCGGTTACTTTTCCATTTGGAATATATCCAAAATTAATAAATCCACTATACATAGCTATATGATGTTCACAAAAACTTGTAAATGGAATATCTTTTTTAATAACCATTCCTGCATATTTGCTTGTAAATAATTTATATTCAGGTCCTTCTGTATATCCTCTGAACCATTCTACATAAGCTTTAGCAACTCTTAAAGGTGTTTCTACTAATCCTTCTCGAGTAGGATCTTCTCCTATAATTTTTAAAATTTCTTTAAAATGTTTTTCTAATTCACTTATTTGTATCTTTGTCATATTTTTATTTCTCCTTTTTTGTTATTGTTATATTTTTTTTATTAGCTTTATATTTTGTATGTTTTAATATTTCTTCTACAATATATCCCTTTTTTATCTTAAACAAATTTGTTTTACATATTTTCCGTTTTGGATTATCTCTAAACCATTTTTCAATAAGTTTCATATTCTCTATTGCTTCTTCTAATTTAAATTTTTTAAATACTATAAGTGTCATATTTTTGTTTGTCTTTATAGTTTAATTCATCGTTAAAGGTGCTTAAAAGCTTCTCTAACAAGCAATAGTTAAGTTTTAGTATCTCTATACTCCTTATTACATTTATCGCAAATTGGCTTCATATTGTCGTCAACAGAATAACAACCATAAATAGTTTTTTTACAAGTAGCACAAATTGGATATTCTATGTAATCCAATTTTAAATCATCGCATAGTTTTATGAAATCGAGTTTTTCTAAATAATCAATATGGATTATTATATCGGTTTCTTGATCTCCTTTTCCTTTATAACTCATATCTATTACATTTGCAAAACCAAGTTCTTGGTTTCCCCAGTCGTCATTTTGGATTATTCCTATAAGAGTTTTATGTTGTCCAACATATCCTTCTGTCCAAGGATTCCATCTATTTTTATAGAAAGGAATTTCTATGACTATTTTATTTTTTTTCTTATATATTTTCATCTATTTTAATATCAGTTAATATTTTATCTAATTTTTCAATTAAAAATTTAGTAGCTCGAATATCCGCCATAGCATCATGAGCATTTCTAATATCTATTTTAAAATATTCACAGATAGTAGATAGTTTATTATTCACTGAATCTATTTTTCCTATTGCTGATAAATATTGAATCACTGGAAACGGATCTTTAGGTTTTCCAAAATAAGAAAATAAATAATCGTTTCCATTTTTAATAAAAAATTCTTTTAGAAAATCAATATCAAATCTTACATTGTAACCACAAACTATAAACTTATCGTATTTATCATATTTATCAATATAATTATCAAATAGATTCACAATAGAATTATAAGCAGTTTTTGGATCTTCAAATCCTTTTATATTTTCAAGTGTTATTCCTGAAATATCTAATGCTTCTTGTTCAATAACATCAGATTCAAATGGTTTTATCTTAATATTAAAACTTCGCATTTCTTCATTATTTATTTCAATAATACCAGCTATTTGGATTATACCATTTTTAATAGGATTTGTTCCAGTTGTTTCACAATCAAAGTATATTTTTTTTATCATGTTTTATTTTAATTTTCTTTTCAAATAATTGAGGTTGAATAGTTAATCCGGTTGTTTGAAATTGATCTACTTCCCATATAGCCATTACTTTCCCTTTTTTATTTTTAATACATTGTTGAGCTATATTAGGAAAATCTTTAATACATTTCATACAATTTAATAAAGGAACATTAGGATCTTGTTTTTTAATTTCCGTTAATAATAATAATCTCTAAACCAATAAGTTGGTTTTGGCAATTGATTCATTTGTCTAAATATAAAAGTATTACTTTCTTCGCTATACATTATTATACCAACCTGAATTCCTGTTTTAACTTCTATATATTCAGCTAATTTATATTTAAACCAGTCAATACCAGAAACTTGTTTACCTTTAACCTTTGAATGTGGAAACTTTTTCTTTTTTGAAAAGATAGCAAAGTAATATATTTCATCTCTTTTAAGTAATATGTTTGGATAATATAAAGATTCATTTATATCGTATTCTTTCATAAAGTCTTTTATAAAATCTCTACCTTTTTTCTTTCTCATCGTAGCTACAATCTCAAATTTACTAGATTCTAAATATCTTTCACTTCTTTCAATTAATTCGTATGTTTCTTTTTTTTGTATAGATTTGTTCATCTTTTGTATAGGTTTATTATTCAAATAGTTTATATCCAATAAATATTCCTATTATACCCAGAACTCCCGCTAAAGCATTTGGAGCTGGAATGGGTAGTTTAAATAAAGAAAATATTATTCCTACTGCTATTCCTGTTCCTAATGATAATAAATTAATCATGTTCATAAGGAAATACTAACCACTTATCGGTTATTCTAATATAATAATTTGGTTCAAATTTACTTACTGGTTTTTTAAATAATACCGCTGTATGTGAATTACATGTTGTTATATTGTTAATATAATCAGAAACAAATTTCATTGTTTTACCACTATCAACTAAATCATCAACAAGCAATACGTTTTTATTAATAATAGAATTCTTACTTAAATTTTTTATCATTTCTGGTTCATTTTTTGTTTTAGCTATTCCAGTATAATATTGAACACCAACTGTTTCTATTATTTTTATATCAAGTAAATGAGATAATAATCCTGCTACAAATAATCCACCTCTTGTAATAGCAAGTATTGTATCATATTTAACATTATCATATTCTATTCTTTCAGCTAACATCTTAGAATATTGTTCTATTTCATACCAAGTAATATATTCTTTTTGTATTTCTTTATTCATAGTTAAATTTTTTAATTATTTCAGTCCATTCTTTGCCAATAAAACGATACCATTTTATTCTTAATTTTCTAATTAATTTGCTCATATTCAATAGGATCTTTTGTATTACATTTTTCAAAAGCTTCTAATCTTTCAACACAGGTTCCACATTTTCCACAACTTAATTTATTTCCTTTATAACAACTCCATGTTTTTTCATAAGGAACCTTTAAGTTTAATCCAATTCTTAATATATCTGTTTTGTCTATATCTATAAAAGGTCTAATAATTTTTACTTGTTTACCTGAACTTATATTTAAAGTAATTTCAGCAGAAGAAGCAAATGATGGAGTACAATCAGGATAAATAATATGATCACCAGCATGAGCAGCATACGCTATATCTGTAATACCCCTGCTTAGTCCAATAGCATTAGCAATGGTCATCATCATTAAATTTCTATGATGAACAACTGTTGATTCCATATTCTTAGATTCATAATGTCCTTCTGGAATTTCTTGATCATCTTGTGTTAAGCTTGAATTAATATGTTTACCAATAAAAGATATATCTATAATATCATGTTTTATATTTAAATCTTTACAAATTTGTTTAGCACAATCTAATTCCTTTTTATGTTTTTGTCCATAGTCATAACTAATAGCCTCTAATTCATAACCTTTATTTAAAAGATAATAAAGTAAGGTTGTGCTATCCATACCACCTGAAAATATAATTATTGCTTTTTTATTTTTTTTCATATTATTTATTTAATTTTTCTTTATTAGAGCATATGCGACATTTCCACTTTTTTTCTATTGCTTTTATAGAACCATATTTTTCTATTCTTTTTTGTAATGCATATGGATTGACAAATCTTTTTTCTTTACAGACGGAACATTTTATGAATTGTGCTTTGTTAGACATAATTTTATTTTATATCATTCGAAAGAATAAATCAACCCGACTCTGTGGATAACTTATTTTGAAGTAACTATTTATTATACTCCTTTTTTGTTTCCCCATAAATATATTTGTAGACGAGGTGAAAAATTATATCCTGATTCTACGATTTTATCAATAAGATCAATAGTATTTTTTTTAAGACTTTGCTCATTAGTTCCTTCTGGCATTATATAAACAAATTCTTTTGGTATTTTAACTAATTCAATAACTTTCTCCATTTCTTTCCAATCTTTTTTTGTTTTAACTACAAATTTAAAAGTAGGTTTCCAGTCTCCTGCTCTAAGAAACTGATTTAAAGTAATCGGTTTTATTGCTTTATCCCAAGGATTACCTGACGAAGATAATTTAGGAGAAATATTATAATGAACTAAATTAATTCCTGAATCTGGTAAAGGTAATTGAGTTCCATTAGTTTCTATCTGAATAGGATTATCATATATTCCTTTAACTAATTCTTCTAATGGTTTTCTATATAAAAGAATTTCACCACCTGTTAAAGCAACAATTGGTCTAGTTCTTAATTCACTTGAATGATATTCTATTTCTTTTAAAAGATCTTCAATTTCTGTATGAACTATTTCTTTTTGTTTTGGTTGACTAGCGTATTTAGAATCACAATTATGAACTAAAACTCTATTTGCAAAATAATTATTATTCTTTGTTTCTATATTAAAGACTTCAATTTTATTTCTACTTGTTCCCGCAAGTTGTGTATAACTTTTTTTATCTGTTTTAGAATTAATAATTTTAATATCTGTAATCAAAGCTCCATTTTGTAATACAGGATTAAATTCGAATCTTCCATGATTAATTCGAGAATTACAACTTCTACATAAAACACATAAATTACTAACTATATTATTGTGTTGATTAAAGTCAATATGATGAACAACTATGTCTTCTTTTTTACCACACATTAAACAACGACTTTTATCTCTTTTAATTATTTGTTTTCTTAATTGTTGCCATTCTTTAGGATGATGAGTAAATTTATTTTTAGTTATTCCTCCACAATAATTACCATTTTGAGAGCCAAAACTTTTTGTTGGATTTAATTGTTTTGCAATTTGTATTTTTCTTTTATGTTCTTTACTAAAAATTCTACCTTTTAATTTATCACTAAGTTTTTTCTTCCAACTTTCTTTTTCTTTTTGTGTTAATTGTTTTTGAGGATTATTATAAATCATATGCAATCCTCGTTTATGC
>Ga0114918_10001993_pt1 | contig 18323 bp, 21 predicted proteins | sample LantaG_FD_87015 | JGI IMG/M metagenome (GOLD analysis project Ga0114918, IMG submission 87015) | Deep subsurface microbial communities from Baltic Sea to uncover new lineages of life (NeLLi) - Landsort_02402 metaG | ecosystem: Environmental > Aquatic > Marine > Oceanic > Sediment | place... | reverse complement strand
GGGACGGTTGTTGGTGAACCCGGGGAGCCTCCTGCGGAGTACGGCCGACCAAGCGGACTTCCGACCACGAGTGTATCTGTGGTATGCGGATACCAACACGGTAGCCTGTGTACCTTCCGATTGAGGACGTGATCAGCCGGGAGCATCTGAAGAAGAACGAACAACGCGATGAGCGCATGGAAGCGTTCGTGAAGCGATTGAAGGATGACTTTGAAGTGGGTCTCTCGTTTGAACGGAACCTTGAAGCGTTTTTCCGGAAGAACAAGACACGCAAAGCCGTTCGAGAATTGATTGACAACGTAGTGGGAGGTGACGAATGAGCGTCAGGATAACCGCAAAGCCTATCAACCCGGATGACATCGAAGTCGAACTGACTTTGAAGATGCGCTTGGGTGAGCTCAAGAGCTTGAAGCGTCAGTTGGTTTCGGAATACCCCAGCTGGCGTTTCACGAATGCGATTGCGACTGTTGTAGCTGAAATGGAACGAGGTCACCAGAGCCTTGTTGAGGAGGAAATGTGAGCATTGAAAAACAACTGATGGAACTCCGGGAAACGATTGATGAAGCGAAGACCGGACTTGCAGAAGCCGAAGGAGCCACAAAGGAACTTCTCGCAGATTTGAAGACCAAGCACGGCTGCTCGTCTCTCGCTGAAGCGAAGAAGAAGCTGACGAAGCTCGAAGCTGAAGAAGATGCGATGACCAATGAGCTGGATGAAGGTGTAACGGCTTTGAAAGCGAAGATGGGAGGCAGTCCTGCCGGCAAGGAGGTGGGCGGTGAGTGATGCAGACAGGTTGAGAGAGATAGCTGACCACGCAGACTTCCTTGATCAGCTAATGGAAAGGATCAAGTCATGAGCGATGAACTCAGAAGGCTTCGCAGTTCACTGGACCGGAAGAAGGGTCAGCGTGAGCGCATCGTATCTGATCTCAAGCAAGCGCAAGCGGACCGGGAGAAGACCGAAGTGTTGCTGAACGATCTGGAGGATGCTCGCTTGGTACTCCAGACCGTTGCCCAGATGACGCAGCAGGAACTTGAGTACAAGATTTCAGAGCTGGTGACGCTGGCTCTTGAAGCGGTCTTCCCGGACCCGTACCAGCTGGACCTCTCGTTTGAACTCAAGCGTGGGAAGACGGAAGCGGTGCTGTCGTTCGTTCCCAACCTCCCGGGAGACGAGCGTGAGCACGTGGACCCGCTGGATGCGTCTGGAGGAGGAGCGGTGGATGTAGCGGCTCTCGCATTGAGGGTGAGCTTGTGGAGCTTACAGAACCCAAAGACGAGACGCACGTTGATACTGGATGAGCCGTTGCGCTTCCTCTCCCGGGACCTCCAGCCCAAGGCCAGTGCGATGCTCCGGGAGATTTCAAGACGGCTGAACCTTCAGATGATCGTTGTGACGCACGAACCCAACCTGTTGGAAGCGGCTGACAAGGTCTTCGAGGTCAACCGCTCCCGCAAGGTGTCCAAGATCACGTCACTCCAGACGGTGTAAATGGAACTGGCAAGCAATGGGCGTGTAGTCTCCGGAGCCGTCCAGGACCTTCACCCGGACGTCAACAGTGTCTCCCTGGTCCAGTTCAAGGGTGTTGGCGAAGGAAGCTGAGCCCATATCGTTCTGTTCAGTCTCTCTGACCGTCTTGAGGAACACTTGTTCCACGGCTCCACCTCCCGGCTCCGTTACATGGACGGCAATTACATAGTCTTCATCTGGGTCACTAGAGGTCCCTTGGAAGCTGAAGTTGCCCGTGACAAAGAACATTGTCTTGCCGGGAAGGCTATTGGAGATGATACCAGTGGCCGCATCCGCTGAAAGTCCTCCCTGAACGTCTGTCACTCCTGTCCAGTTGGTCACTGCTGTGTACCCTGCAACACTCAGGTCAAAGGTCCCACTCTCATCGTTGTGGTACAGCGATGCGGTTGGCTTTACGTCTTCAGGCCACGAGACAAGTTCATTGATCATCCAGCGGTTGTCGTCCCCGGCTATGATCTGAACAACGCCATCCTTCCAATCGTTCGTGAAAGCGTTTGCGCCATTGATCTTATCATTGCTGGGTCCGTCCGCATGTATCACGAACGTGTTGGACTCGACATTGATGAATCGGAAGTTCATTCCATAGTCATCGCTGTTACCGATGACCGGGAGATACACGTGCTTGTCATTGTTCGTATGGAAGCTCATATTAAAGACAATCGTGCGTCCGCTCATCTGCCCGTTTGTCAAGCCATACCAGTCGTTGGTATCGGTGAGCCTGTAGATACTCTCACGCACGTTCGTGAACGCTATGCCTCCCCATCCCACTTGGGGGCTGGACGGGTTCGTTGACGCAAACCCTTCATCAGACGGATACACGAGCCCACTCAGGTATATTCCACCGTTGGTTCCGCTGTTGTTCGCGTTCTCCCCGGCTTCGATGAAGACATCACCTGCGATCTGAGAGCCGTTGACATTATTGGATCCACCTCTGATGATAACGTCTCCCGGGTGTCCCTGGTTTCCTCCCCAACCACCGATCATTACGATGTCGCCACCGTTGGAGCTGAAACCTTGCCCACCATAGAGATTCAGATCACCACCAACGCCACCGCTGGTAGAACCTCGTCCACCTCGAACCTCAACCACTCCTCCGGTTCCCTTCTCGAAGTACGTGTTGGTGCCACCCGTGATGAAGACTCCTCCTGGACGATTGGATACAGTCTCTTTGGCGAGACCACCGACCAAGAACACGTTGCCTCCGTCTCCGCTGTTTGAACCAGTCCTGTCTCCACCTTTGATCGTAACATCGCCAGCAGGAGCCGTGTCGCTGGAACTGTCGCCACCGTTGATGTTCACGTTCCCTTTGTTGGTAGTGCTCTGTCCATTCGCCCAACCACCGTTGATGTATACGCTTCCGGGTTCTTCGACATTGTCAGCGGCTTCTCCAGCCGTGAGGAATATATCCCCACCACGGTTCTCCGTTGCTCCACCGCTTCCAGAGTCTCCACCTTCAAGTCGAATGTCTCCAGCATCTCCGTCCCGTCCATCCGCTGAACGAAGGATGATGTCACCACCATTGCCTCCGTATCCCTGACCGCTCACCACTGTGACAGTGCCGCCAGTCTTTGATCCAGTTGTTCCAGAGATGCCAGCGGTGAGCGTAATGTTACCGCCATCACCTTGTCCTCCTGCGGGTCCAGCGTACACCAGGACGTCACTGCCATCACTTGCGAACGTATCTGGAGCTGGGTTGGTAATGATAACGGAGCCGGGGAACCCTGCGTCACCGCCACTGATGATTACATTGCCACCGTTCGTTCCACTGGCCGCAAGACCGCCACTGATGTAAGCGTTCCCACCCACGTTGGTTCCAGCGGACTCTCCGCCAGCCATGTAGACATTACCACCCTTGGGAGACGAGGACCCGGAGCCGCCAAGCACGTGAACGTCTCCTCCTTGTCCGCTGTTCCCAGTATTCGTTCCACCTACAACGTAGACAGAGCCACCTTGGTTCGTGTCTGTGTTCGCCTTTCCTCCGGAGATGAAGACGTTGGCACCGTTGCGTCCGTTTCCGGAGTTCCCACCACGGATGTCCACGCCACCAGCTTGTCCGTCTGTGCTTGGACGTTCCCCACCAACGATACGAACCCAACCACCTGTCCGTCCTCCACTTGGGTACGTCCCACCGAACAGTTCTACATCCCCACCATTACCATTCCCCGTACCTGTCCCACCGAACAACTCAACATCCCCACCTTGTCCCGCTCCGCTTCCACCATACACGCGAACGCTCGAACCTGTGGGTGTTGATCCTACGGAAACGCCACCTGTGATGATGACTCCTCCTCCAGTAGCATCGCTGCCACCGTTGTAAGCGTTCCCACCTTGTATCAGAACTGGGGCGCCATTGGAAGTGAAGGCATCACTCTGCGTGTCTCCTCCCCGGATGGTGACCATTCCATACTTGGGATCAGTGGACGTGTCAACTGTGATCAGAAGGTTCGAGTCACCTCCACGTATCTCTCCAACCTCTTCAAGGTCGTGATCCATGAAGTCCCAATTGCCGTCCAGTTTCAGTCGTGCCATCTCTACATCATTGGAGATGAAGAACCGGATTGTGCCATATGCCGTACCACCACTCAACGGTATCGCAGGACGAAGCTCAATGGCTCCGTTCAAAGTGGAATTGTTCTGTCCATACAGGACGATACGAGCCATGTTGGTGTCTGAGTTCCCGGCTCCCAAGTACAAGCGTGAGTCATTCGTGTAGACATCAATGACAGCGTCAGAACCCGAAGCAGGCCTGAACCCGAATTGCGGTGTCGCTCCCGCTTCAATACGAAGCCGCTCTGCCGCATCAGCATTATACATCGACAGCTGTCCTTCCGGGTCTGCGCGGAAGGTGAACAGGTCTACACCGCTGGACCTTCGGAACGTAATGAATGTGCGCGGGTCCGAAGAAGCCGTGACGATCAGATCACTGGTGACGCTGTGCCCTTGGTCGAGTGTATCTTGCCATGTGACGTTATCAACGCTGTTCGAGAGGTTGTTCACCTTCGTGGTCACATCGTTGATATGGTTCGAGTTGAGATTGATCCTGCTCAAGTTCGCATTGATGTTATTGGAATTGACTCCGACCATCTGACGAACTGCCGTGGTGTAGTTCGAGTTTGCTGCGATGCTATTGGAGTTGGCGTTGATCTTCGTTTCGTTCGCGGTGGACCTCGCAGCGGCATCTTGCCACGCGCTAATCCGGACCTCTGTCACTGAATCGGTTCCCACGTTGATGGTCGCACCCTGAACATTCAGAGTATTGATCCACGCTTCCCTCCACCACAGGTCCGTGGTTCCGATATCATACAGGTTGCTGCCGTCCGGAATGAGATGACCGTTGAACCGGGAAGCACCATAGACTTCCATTTGGAATCCAGCCTCAGGACCGGAACCAAATGTGCCACCAACCTTCAGCGGTGCTCCCAGATAGTTGTATCCAGCGTTCGTGTCCCCGGAGATACGTGCTGCAATGTTCCCATTGGAATAGTTCACGTTGAAAGTTCCGTGATCACTCGCGTCCAATCCGAACGTCCCAACTGATACGGAACCGTTGCTGACATTGTAACCGTGAGTGGACATTAGGTTCGTTGCGCTGTTCCCTCCATCGAGGACTTCTTGAAGCGTGCCAGCACCAGCGACTATTCCGGTGAGCTTTGATCCGTCTCCGTAGTATGTCGCGTTGGAGATGAAGTTGCCCATCATGTCCAAATGCGGTTGAACTGCTGCGCCAGCGTTCCCTACGAAGGCTGCGATGTCTGCGCTCTGGATGGAGATGGAAACACGACCCGTTCCCAGGTTGTTCTCCTCACCCCATATTCCGGTAACACCATTCTGACCGAAACCAATTTGAGGATATACCATATTGCCCGGATTGTAGAACTGGAACTGGTCAGGCCAGAAGACGAACGCTGGAGTGCCCGTCAAAGACAGCCAAATGGTCGGACATCCTTCATCACTGAAAAGGAAGCCGCTGTTTGTCGCTCCGGTCTGTCCCCAGAAAGCGTAATTGGGTTGTGCTGTATCGGACTCTGCTTTGACCCGGATACCTCTGACCGTGATCCAGTCATTGGAATCTCCTGAGGCCCAAGGGAAGGACGGAGCCGGGATGGCGGCTGGAGGGACGTATGTTCCATTGGTCCATAGCGTCAGGTTGGTGGTCCCATAGTCAATGAAGCTCGTTGCCCCCGGTCCCATGGTCCTCCAATTGGTCCAGCTGGAGCCGTTCGCACTACGCTCAATGATGTACATCTCCACTCCATCCCTTTGGTCCCAGGAGACGGTCACGATGTTGTTTGTGTTCGTGCCTCCGGTCCAGGTCATGTTAGTGGCCGCTGATATCGGGAAGGCTCCCTGGCTGTTTGTCGCAGTGATGCGATAGTGCAGCGTGACGGAACCATTGGTGAAGGCTCCGTTGGTCACCGTCCCCAGCGTCAGCGTGAGGTTCGTGGGAGCCAAGAAGGTTCCCTCATATACGTCTTTGTAGAACGTGGTCGTGGAATAGACTCCATCTGCCCGGGCATCGACACTGCTACACACCATTACGGTGAAGCAAACACACACAGAGAGAAATAGACTGAGACCTGTTAGAACCTTATTCACTTTGAGAACCTCCTTGCAACTGAACCGTCCGGATAATACAGAACGAGGTCATCACCATCGAAGGCAACACCCAACGAACTATTGTATGTCAGCTCTGAGTCAGAGCCGATGTCTGTTATGATATTCCGCATGATGACTTGCCACTGGGCGATCAACGACTCAGTTTGTCCCGGAGCCGTGTACCAAAGCTCAGCCCACATACTGATCCATTCATTGGCTCCCAGCTTCGCGGCCAGGGCTGTAGAACTACAATTGACTCTGGTCGTGATCTTCCCGCCATTGACATCGAGCTGAGACCAGTCTCCAGCGATATTGAATTGCGTGTCATCTGAATAGACAGGGTCAGGAGACTCGCCAAAGGTATCGTCAATTGCGAACACCCATGTACCTCCCGACTCTGGTTGGAAATAGCTTCCATCATCCTGTACCAGATGAATGCGCAAGATGGTCTCTGTCCGCTTGTAATACTTCTGAAGCAACCGTGGATCAAAACCGCTCTGTGTTACTTGAGCTGAACGGTCCACGTTCAGGTACGTTTCTATGACCCTGAATTTATCAGCCATTAGTCTCTCCAATCAATGATATGTAAATCCACCGCTCATTCTCCAATCCCACAAATACAACGCGCCATCTATCTGCCAACCCTTCACAACTCCTTCTTCCCCATTCGCCCATGGTGTTGGCGGCTGAGGACTGAACGCTGGATCAATCCAAACAGCGAAGTCATTCGTGTCAGTAGCAACAACGCCATTCCAGGTGTAGGTATCCAATCGCATCGAGTTGGGAGGATCAAAGGCAACCGTGGCCGTGTTCACCCGTTCCAAAGCCGTCCCGGGAGGATCAAAACCGCACTTGAGGTAAATGTCCTTCTGGGAAGTGTAAGCGGTCTGGGGAACTTTCTTGTGAGGGATGGAGTACATCGCATTCACTACCCATTCAGAGTACACCCACGGCTCGAAGCTCGTCACATTCACCGTATCAACTTCAAAGTCTACAAATACCGGGTTCCAAGTTGCGTTCTCAATTGCATCGGACTTGCTGACCTGATTTGAAGCACTGAGCGTCACGTACCAAATCTTGGTCGCATCGGCTGGGACCGTCTCCGTTCCATTGTCGGAGGTTCCCCCATAACCAACGGACCAATCAACGTCTTCTGGATCAATGCCACTGTTGTGATACTCGAACTTGAACTTGACAGAGCTGAACACCCGATATGACCAATTGGAAATGGTCTCTATTCCAAGGGTGTAAGTGACTTGGTTGCCGGACGGTCCGGGTGCGCCTGTCAGCGTGTCAACGGAACCCACCGTGGTATAGGCTCTGGGGGAACCTCCCAAGGTGTTCGTTGTTACCGCAAGATCACCCCAGCCGTATCCCTGCCACACGAGAGAGTTCACATGAGCTGGATTGATAGAAGTCCTGGCCCATGGCGCTCCCGAACGTGTTGTCAGGTACTGCATGTTCAAGAGCTTCTGTCGTTCATCGAAGTACAACGGGTCAGCTACACTGACCTGTCGTCCAATGATCGTGACCGGGACGTTCCAGATGACATCGAACGAAGGAGCCACAGCGTTGGAGACTGACGTGCCTCCCGTCTCTGTTATGCTCGTGATCCGGAACCATTGCTTGGTCAGCGTGGTAGTGGGAGACGAGGGTGACACCGTCTCTGTAGCCGCTCTCTGTTGCCAGTTCGTTGAATCATCTATGTCCACCCAGTACTCAATATCAAACCCAGTGATGTCGAACGTAACATCAGGCAATGGATTCGTTCCCATCATGTTTGTCGTCCCCGGGTTGTACACGAGTTCCGGGAACACTCCTGCTGTCACGAGAACGTACCCTGGACTGGCTCGTACTGCGAAGCCGTCCAGACCAAGCTGTCCATGCTGTTGGAAGAACCAAGAGGTGTTCGTGGGGACATAGCCGATGGATGCCAATTGATAGCCGTTGGGATTGAGATATGAACGAGTGAAGCTGGCGTCTGACTTTCCGGAGTACCAAGGCCTGCCAACGAGCACGGCAAGCGGATCATTGGGACGGTATATTCCAAACTCATTAGTGGTTATGGTTACAACGTACCCAACCTCACCAGCCCGGAAGATGGACGGGACGGACCACAGCGGGAACTCTCCAGGACGGTTGGTCACTCCCGCTGGCGCAACTGATTCCAAAGCAAAGTATTCATCCCATGACGAGACTCCTTCAATGTATTCATAGGGCATCACAAAACCGTTGACGGCATTCCACTCCCGTCCATCATCGTCCTCTTGGTAGTAGATTGCATAATCCAAACCCCAATACATAGCCCAGCGGTCCATTGGAGGATAGATGTTGAGGCTTCCAAAGGTGAATGGCCCCAAGTCCCGGACCGTACCACCCGGCACATAACCAAATCCTGACGGAAGGAACCCATTGGTGGGCCAGAAGGAAAAGAGCGTGGAAGGAGTATCACCCGGGTCCGTTCCGCTCAAATAGCGGGAATCAACTAACAGCGTGCGATAGTACCGGACGAGGTTGGTGGTGACGGGATACGTGTTGGTGACTACGAAGACATTGGTGAAGGTTCCGATTACATTGGTGATTGTTTCTACGTTGTTGGAGAATCCCGTGTACACGTCTGAGTAGTATTCTGCCCACCCACCAACGAACTCTCGTTCAGCTCTGGTGACCTGATAGCGTTCATACGTTGCCGCCCAGACCTGGCCGAACGGGTCATATGTTTCCACCAGGTCATCGAAGGTGGGATGGTCCACAACGCTGTTCGACATTGGGAAGCCGCTCCACCCTGCTCCAAAAGCCGGGAGAGCAAATGCCACCACCAATAAGATTATGAGATGTTTCATCATACTTCCGGGATAATGGTTCTGATTGGAGAGACAATGTTGATGTCGCCCATGTTGTGGATGCCTTCCCCGTCTGGGCTGAGTTCGTAGCTGCCTGTTCCAATCGCATCGAAGCGATACAACGGCCAGCGAAGTTCCTCATCACCCGTTTGAGGCTCTGTGGTCAGCGTTTTGATAGTGGTGCTGGAGCCGTCCCACTTGTGAGCGACATACACCCAACAAGGGTTCCCCGTGAGAGCGTACTCAGCGGTGGCAACGAGGTACGAGGTTGTCCCAGCCGATGAATGATGCCGGACTCTCCCTGAGTAGATGGTCACAACCGCTCCTGTCAACAGAGCGTATCCAAAAGAGACTTTGGACCAAGGGAACCTAGATGGGAACACTCGCATTGATACGAGTTCCCCGGAGCTGCTGCTGGCCACGTTGAAGTATCGTGGATCAAATTGCGTACGCTGAGAGGTCTTTGCGGCTTTGACGATGTTGTTGAAGTTCACCGTATCAATCTGGGTGTCTCCAACGCGCTGTTCTCTCAGGTCATATATTTTTGACATAGCGTCCTACCAATCGTGGAATAGTTCCATCATGTTTGCTGACACATCATACAGCCAAGCCAAGGTTGTTCCGATACCGCCACTGATGCTAACAGGTTTGTCCCAGGTCCCGGTATCTGGACGCCAGATATGATTCCAACCCTTGGTCGTGCCATCAACAGACCGGAGAAGGAACGTGGCTTTGACTCGCCATCTGTCGTTCCCTTCCTGATCAACCTCTTGTGAAGCACTGACTCCAGCGCACAACCAGTTCTCGTTTCCTCCTGCTGCGAACGGGATATCACCCACTCGTCCGATGACGCTGATGAACTGAGCCACCGTAAAGTTCCGCATGAGCTTCTCAACCGTCATCGCTCCCGTGATTACACGCTTGGTAAGAACAGGCTGACTCTCTCCATCGAAGTTGATGACAGCGGCATCCGATTGCCACTTCCATTGTTGTGGAGCTTTTACCTCAACCAACTCTCCCGCCAGCTCAAAGCCTTTGGGAAGGAACTCTGGATCAGTTCCTGCGCTTCCTCCAGCCGCTCCAGCAGCAGTAGCAGACGTTGAATCGCTGTCGGAGTTTGAAGTGGAGTATGAACAGACATACTTGTACTTGCGAGCATCGCCACCATATGTCGTCTTCTTGATGGACCGACAGATACACTCCGGTGACGCATCACCGTCATTGTGTGCATCCCCGATGTTTACCGGAGCACCACCCGCTGGATCCACTATGAAGACCCGTTGTCCTGATTGTCCATCAATGTTCTGGTCGAAACTATACCCAGATGATAATTCAATGGTGGCCATTTGTACTCCTATCCAAACACTGGGGTTGATGTAGTTGTTATGTCAGAGATTGAGGTGTTCATAGAACCAATGCCCGTCTTGATGCTCCGAAGCTCCGTGAGCTGCGCGGTCTGTATCCGTCCGTTGTCCGTCAATTTGGTTACGAGAGCTTGCATCATCTTGGCGCTCATAGCAGATGAGCCGGGAGTACTGGCGCCAGCGGTTCTTCCTCCAACTGCTCCCCTGTTACCAGCAACTCCAGAAGCCGCTCGTGCCGCCACCGCTGCGTTTCCTTTGTCAACACGGTTGATAGCTTGAGCGGATTTGAAAATGGTTTCCTGTACCTTCTTCACACGGTCTTGGAAACCAAACGTGGCTCCCATCGCTGCCTGTTTCTTCTTCTTCCCGTCCACAACCTTGTCAGCTTCTTCCTTCGCAGCATCTCCAAGTTTCTTTTCGTCTGCCACTGCCTCGTCAACAGCGGCTTTCCGTTTCCTCATCAGTTCCCCAACTTCATCTTCTCCACGTTTCAGAGCCTCACGAGCTTCGGCCATTGGGTCACGGAGCACCGGACCTTCGGGCATTTTGTCCATGACCTTTTTCATTCCCCGTTCGTACAGGTCCGCTGCTTCACCCAACGGGTCTCTGTTAAACTTCGGGTCTGGGACCGTAACACCTTCAACATTGGCCAGTTTCTTTTCGAGACCGTCCAACATCTTTACATATTCACTATCAGCTTTGGGAGCGTTGGGATGCGTAATATTGAACCACAGGTCTCCAAAGAAGTTCCCGATGTTCGTGGTCATGTTGTCGAAGAACGTGGTGATGGTCGCACCCATGTTCTGGAACGTCCCTTTGGTTATGTTCCAGACGTTGCTCCAGATCGCACTCCAGTTATCCTTCAGCCATACGAAGAATGTTTTCATGTTGGATGCGAAGCCATCGATGATGACAATCATCTGCATGAAGCGTAGTTTGAAAGACTCAACCAGGAAGAAGCCGACATGCCTCCAATTGTCTTTCATCCATATGAACTTCGTGACCATGTTCTCCAACGATGCGAAAGTGAAGTTCACGATGGCCCCAAATACAGCCTTGGCTCTGATCCACATGATCTGGAAAGTCATGATGACCTCGTCCCCGTGCTCTGTCCACCAGGTCCTCAGCTGATCAATCTTCTCTTTGATCCAAGCAACGAGCTTCCCCCAACCGTCTTTGATACGGTCCATTGCCATCTCTCCCTCTCCCCACATGGCAAGAAACGTAGTGCCAATCAGAGCAACAGCGGCAATGATGGCGAGTAATGGAAGGAGAGCGGCTGCTGCCACGCTGGCGACCACGGCTGCGATCTTGGCGATGATGGCGACAGTAACGCTGACGGCAGAAGCCAACATCCCAAAGACGACAAGGAGCGGACCAATGGCCCCGGCTATCAAAGCGAAGATGACAACAATCTTCCGGATGCCTGGAGACAGCTTGTCGAACTTCTCCGTGATCCACGTGAGACCATCAGCGAGTTTCCGGACCATTGGCTCAAGCGTTTCTCCAAGCTGTATGCCTATGACTGAGAAAGCGGACTTGAGTTTGTCGAGAGCGAACTTCAATGTTTTGGATTGCTCATTGAACGCATCCAGCGTGGCTCCTGCGCGACTGGACTTGTCAGCAATGATGTCCAAGTCCCCGGCAAAGTCCGCTCCGCTTTCACGAGCAAGACTCAATGCGGCTTTGGCGGCACGGATGGAGGAGACGAGTTCAGATGTCTCGCCAACGCTTCCCTTCGTAGCATCAGCCAGGAACTCGATGGCGCCACCAAGTCCCTTCGCATTGAGCAGAGCTTCACCGGACTCGAAGCCTGTACCCTGTAGAGCAACAGCAAGCTCGTCCGTTCCCTTTGCGAGAGCGAACATCAAGCGATTCAAAGCCGTGGCGGACTCTCTCGCATTGATACCACCACGTGTCATAGTCGCCATCGCCGCTGCGACCTCTTCAATGGGGACTCCGACAGCCGCTGCTGTAGCTGAAACAGTACCCAAGGAGTTGGCCAAGTCATCGAACGTCAGAACACCCTTCTCAACCGTCTTGAACAGGATGTCGGAAACGTCCCCGGCTTCTGAGGAGTCCTTACCATACGCATTGAGGATGTTCGTGAGCGCACGAGCGGCAGTGGCTGTGTCGGCCATACCAGCACGGCCAGCCATGGTCGCAGCTCTGAGGACTTCCAGACCTTGTGCGCCTTGGAACGATGCGGAGTTGATGTTGTAAAGAGCGTCAGCGAGTTCCGTTGGACCAGCCCCAAGTTCACGGGCCATGTCGAGGACGGCTTGTGTGGTCCCTGCAAAGTCCTTCTCACTCTGACGAGCGATGACGTTGACGTTGCGCATGGACGCTTCAAAGCCCACGAACGCTTTCACGCCAGCTCCAAGAGCCAACGCAATCGGAGCGGTGACGCGCAAGGACATCCCACGACCAAAGCGGCTCATGGAACTTCCGACAGCACGCATCCGGTCCCGGACCCGACTCATTGCCGCTTCAAAGTTGGCAATACGAGCGGACACTTGAACAAATGCATCACCTATCTTTTCAGCCACGGCTCATTTCCTCCACTACACGATCCAACCGGACCTTTTCCAGTCCGGTCTTCTCCTTCAATCGCTTCACAGCTTCCTCGAACTTGTTGGTGATGTCAGGCGTGACTTCCGAAGACTCATTCACCTTGCCACCTCCTTGTTTGTCGAACCCTTTTGGAGCCTTCACCGTTGGCCCCGCAGGCAAGCCGTTCCCGGAAGCAACCCCCATCTTTCTCAGGATTGCTCCCGGGATATGTTTCTGAAAGACCCGGAATTGAGGGCCAGTGAGCTTCCCTACATCCTCAGGAAGCCACCCGTATGCCTCAGAGAACAGCGCAAACTCCTCCCCCCAGTCTATACCTGGGTGGGACTCTCCGGAGCCTTCTCCACTGTCTCCTCTGATACGTTTCCCTCAGCTCTCCCTTCCATGTCTTCTTCTTCTACACCGATGTCGCAAACGTAAGACACGATGCTCGTGAACTCATCGAGGTTCTCAGGCTTGATAAGTCCCACGATGTCTTCAGGCATGATGTCGGGTTGATTTTCCTTCGCAGCCAAGAAGACGACGCGCTGGACTCCTTTGACGGTGGACATTTGGTCGTGTGCGAGTTCCTGCAGCTCCTTCCCGGTTGGGAGGTCTTTGGTCATCCCGCGCAGGTAGTTGATCTTGTCGTCTCCTTCGAGTCCTTTGGCCACCTGGTTCCCTGCGGCAATCCGCTGGGAGATGACTTGGGCTTCCAGAGCTGAGAAGATTTGTTCCAGCTGTAGTTTCTGCAACTTGAGTTTCCGTCCACCAACCTCAACTTCAATCGGAGAGTTGGTCATCACATACGCATCTGTCATTGGTTCACCTCTTGGTTTCTACCGTTCCCGGCTTTCATTGCTCTTGTTTACGCTGCGGACACTTCGCCTGTGAAGCTGAAGTCTGCGGAGTACGTCACCACGCCATCAACCGGAGTTGAGGCTTCAACGGACGAGATGATCACGTCACCGCTGATGGTTACATTCCCCGTGTTCAAAGAGATACCAGACTGAGAACCCGTCACAGGCCTGGAACCGATGGCCGTGAAACTTCCGGTTGCGCCCTGGAGACCTTCAATGAACTCTCTCCATCCATCACTCGACATGGACGTGGCGTCCAACGCTTCTGTCGTCAGAGTCACCGACCATTCAGTGATCTCGTCCGCACCACCACCATTGGTAACACTTCCCGCTTTTCCCGATATTGCAGCTGTCGTCATTTTCTTTTTCCTCCTTCTGGATACAGTTGTTAGTCAAGCGGCTCAATGACGGTGAGACGCTTCAAAGGATAGATGAACACGTTGGTGTTCTCATCCGTGAGCTTGGTCTGGACTGAGATGGTTCCGGTCAGGTCTGGGACCGTAACAGAAGCCCACCAGCGGTTCGTCTCGCCACCAACCGGATAAACAGTGGCCGTGTACGGAGTGCTTGTGGTCGTGTTCCCAACCCGGAACTCCACTGTCACTTCGGAAAGACCCTGCGTTGTTCCGTTCTCGTCCAGCGCAATACAGTTCGTGAACATGAGCGTTGTCTCTTTGTAGAAGGACCCACTCAGACCAACGACAGCTTCCGTTCTCGCATTGACCAGGTTCGTGTACGCTGCGGGAGTCACGGAGTCACCCGGGTTCCCGTATGCAACCGCACCGAACAGCGCCAATGTAACAACAGCCGCTCCCGCCACCACTCCAAACATTCGGCTCATCTTCTTCATTCTCTCCTCCTCTTTGGTTTTACTTCGTCTGAAGGTAATACCGGAACTCAACAATGTACTGCCAACCCTTGTTGTCTGGGTCTCGCAGCTGCCGCTCTCCGATTTTGTCTGCTCGTATAACATGACGATCCGGGAGCGTGAGCAGCACGTCTTTGAACGTAGCCACCACGAGCTTCCCTGCCGCCATAACACGGTCTGGGTATGAGATGTCATCCCAGATGGCGTGTCTGATCAATGGTTCATCAATATTGCTTCCTGCCGCTCCCATCGTCCAGGAGCTGACCGTTGAAATGAGCGACACTGTATCAAACGGAAACACGGCACTATCCGGTCCCTCGTCTGGGTACATGTCTGACATCGCGTCTCGAAGCAGTACTGGGTTTGGATCTGCGCTGTTCTTGAAGCGGTCATAAATGGCTTTGTAGAGTTCAATCATCGCATTGGTGTCCCTATGAAACGTGCTAGCACCTTCCGGTTCCGGTCCAGCCCCGGGTTCAGCCACGGTCTGGCCGCCATCTTTCCGGTTCCCATCTCCAAATAGAATGCATACGAAGCGTTACCAGCCGTTGGCTTCAATGAGCTTCCAATCCTTCGGACGAAAGCCCTGGGCGTGTCCCACGTGATGGTCTTCCTCAAATGTCCGGTCTGTACGTTGGGGATGCTTCCCGGAGCTGAGGGAAGTCCGGCACCGTCTGGGAAACTCTTTTTGTAATCGGCTTCGAGGTATGCCGCTGCCATCGTCAGGTTCCCTTCAAGAGTCCGAAACAGTTTGAACCGGAACTCAGGAGTGTAGTCTGTGCCTCCCGTTTTCACGGTCAGGAACTTGGTCCTGGTAGTCTTCCCTCTGATTGGCTTTGCCATCTCTATGTCCTCAACAATACACCGATTTCAAAGTGGTGTTCCTTCTCTTGAACGTCATCCACGAGTTCCACGTCATACCTTCTCGCACCGACATCGATGACGTCTGTCTGAACAATGTCCAAATTCGTATCACAGTACAGCCAGTGACTAATCCGCTTCCCTTTCTTGCCTCGCATCTCTTGCTCACCACCTCCGATGATCTCAATGAGACAAGGCTCATCCGTGTACTTGGGCGTCAGCGTTTCCTCGTCCACTCCTCCCGTGGGCGTGCGGTCCGCTGACCTCGTGAACACGTTCATTCGGTTGTTGTAGAGATGAACCAAACTCATAGCATGTACATCCTTCGGTCTTTGTAACGGTCCAAGACATCGGTGATGGATGCGGTAACAGAAACCGCTCCCAATCCAAACTGTTGCTGCTGCGCGGTTCCATAAGTACGGGACCAGCGGCCCAATCGTTCGCTCTTGATACCCTCTTGGCCTCTCACGTTGAACTTTCTGGAGACGAGTTCAATGACGGCTCCCTTGAGATCTTCAGGCATATTGGCAGCACTGTATCCAGCTGTGTACTTGATTTTGATACTCTGGCGACCAACCTGGAACCCAGAAGAATGTCCCATGGTGGCTCCGCTCAGGTACTCTGTAGTGTTATCAATTAGAATTTGAACTATGCCGCTGTCTTCATACACGACATAGTCTGCGGCCACGATTTCACTTTCAGCCGCAAACGTCCGGTCAGGGTTATCAAACAACTCTGCCACAGATGAAATAGGCCAGTTGTTGACAATGAGCGTACCATCGTTGTACTCTGTCCCATCGTAATACTCTGTCCGCTCCGCTTCAGCGAAGGACCGCTGGCAATACGTCTCAACAAAGCGACTCATGCGGCTGATCAGGCTTTCAAGCAGGTCATCATAGTCCGTCCCCGTGATGCCCATATACTCTTTCACTTCAGCGAGTGTTACGAGGTCTGCCATGGTCTTCTCCTCAAAATAGTTTCTCAGCCAGCTTGCCAACAGCAAAGGCCAATCCCAATCCAATCCCATACCCCAACGGCTTCAACAGTGCTGTCTTCCGGGTCAGGTCCATTCTCCGGATGATCCAGATCAAAGCACGGGAATGATTCTCAAGAACAATCTCGTTGGTTTTGCCTCTCCGCTCCTTGAGAATATCAATCAGATCAACAGCTTCCCATTGATCAGGTGTTTTAACATTTGTCATATTGAAATCTTCCCTTCTTTCTTCCCCAACACACTCACTCATGCTCTCACTTTCAACCCAACGTGTTCTGCCAGCTTGTTGACCTTATCCTGCAACTGTCCGGCTGCATTCCAGTCGGTTATATCTTGAGCTATCTGGGCAATCTTTGCAGCCTTTCTACTTCTACGCTCAGACATGTCCACCTCAGGCGAGGAACTAATCTTTACCCAAGATCCAATACCATTATTATCAACCTGCTGAACCCAACGACAACCATCAGGGGACATCAGGATCACGCCCCTGTCATCGCCCTGTGTTTCAAGGTCGCCATCGTTAATCAGTAGCCTGCCGTTCAAACTCATCGCAATATTGTCCATGTTATTCTCCCATCCATTGTAGGCTGATTGCTGAATTCACGGCTCCGGTCTTGTCCCCTAATGGTTGATTGAACCACCACACATCAGTCCATGTAATCTCCGTACCGCTGGTAAGGTGTAATCTCCTGTCTCTTGCGGCAAGTGGGAACCAAGTTGCGATTGCGATGCTATCGTCATCCTGATACCACGTCTGATTGCCGTCTCTGTAGAAGCTATTGGTCCATGAGAACGGCGGAGTAGTCCAGTATGCCCCATGGATTGACGCATCATGCTCAAGCCAGTAGTAGCCTGTTCTGTCGATAGCAACAGTCAGAACGGATGCCGTATATGCTCGCACATCGTCCACGGGCACAAGCTCGTTGGCTGAACCCCAGAAATTAGTAGTCGAAATTTGCAAGTCAACATAACCCTTGGTCGCCAGATCGCCAGCAGCAACAGGTGTCCCTGCGTTGGTGATGACAAGGCCACCTGCTCCTCTGCCCCTGCTCAGGACGTTGACAAGCTTGCTGGTCTCTGAATATCCAGTAATGAATCCAGAGTCATTATTGTAATCAGAGATATTGGTGCTGGCTCCGGTTCCTCCCATGATCAGATATCCAGCGTCATTGTTCAGCACTGATACATTATCACCAGCGACCAGGTTATTGCTCCCTGATGCATTCTGAGTCTGAACGTCAAGAACGAGAGAAGTGGTGGCTGGATTGAAAGAGAGCACCTTCACGCTTCCCATATAAATGGAACTGGTACCCAAGTACAGGTCCCGGAAAGGAAAATCAGCTGACCCCAAGTCCAGTGTATTGGAGGCATTGGGAAGAACATTGGACACCGCTACAAACCACGACCAGTTGGTTGGGTCTCCTCCTCCACCGCCACCGCTGATGTAGAGCACTCCCATGTTCTGCGTAACAATGATGCCTCCGGAGCCGACAGCCCCAGTCACCACGCTGTCGCCCAAGTACACCCGCATCGCCACGTTGGAGTCCGCATCCATTACGAACTTCTGAAACTCACGGTCATTGAGATGCAACGGCAACGGGTTCGTGGAGATGCTCATTGCGAGCGTTCCCCGGACCGCTGGACCTTCATCAGTGCTGACGAACTTCCCACGCTCTTTATCATTCAGGGTGAGAGCAAAGGCTGACACGGCTACCAGAGCCAATGTCCCAACCAAGCCCACAATCAACTTTCGCTTCATCATCTTCGCTCCTCCTGGTGGCAGTCAATCACTTGGTTCGTCTGGAAGCTGCCTTGCTCTTTCCCTTGGGCTTGCTCTTGGGCTTGCTCTTGGGCTTG
>Ga0114918_10001992_pt1 | contig 18326 bp, 10 predicted proteins | sample LantaG_FD_87015 | JGI IMG/M metagenome (GOLD analysis project Ga0114918, IMG submission 87015) | Deep subsurface microbial communities from Baltic Sea to uncover new lineages of life (NeLLi) - Landsort_02402 metaG | ecosystem: Environmental > Aquatic > Marine > Oceanic > Sediment | place... | reverse complement strand
CGGCGGCCGCGGTGGGCGCCCGCCTGCGCGGGTCGCCCTGCTACATGCCGCCCGAGGCGCTCTGGGCGGCCGTGGCGCTGGAGGGCGGCGGCGGCGGCGGCGCGGGCGGCGCTGGGACCGGGGGCCCTCTTCCTCCGCCCCCTCCCTCCACCCAGGCGGGCGACCTGTACGCGCTGGGCGCCGTCCTGTACCACCTGGCAGCGGGGCGGCCGCCCTTCGGCGGGGCGTCACTGGCGGAGGTGGTGACGGGGGTGCTGGGGTCGCTGCCACCACCCCTGCCCCCGCCGCCGCCGCCCAGTGGCGCCGACTCTGCCACACTTTCCTCCTCCTCCTGGTCGCCCGACTTTGTGGACCTGGTCATGGGCCTGCTGGCCAAGCGGCCGGGCGACCGGCCGACCTGGGCGGCCGTGGCGGCCCACCCCTTTTGGCGGTGCCCCCTGGCCGCACCGCCGCCCACCCACCCGACCGCCGACACTGCGCCCGCGGACGCCTGGATGGACGCGGTGGCCGCCGCCGGCCACACCCCGGCCCGCGCGGCGGCCGCCCTGGCGGCGGCGGCCCGCCGCGTCCTGGACAGCGGCGAGGGCGAGGACGCGGGCGGCGGCGGGCAGGAGGAGGAGCAGGAGGAGGGCGAGGATGGAGGAGACGGCAGCGCCGCCCACCCCAAGCGCGCGGCCGGCCGGGGCGGCCCCACTACCGCCGGCGCCCGGGCGGGAGACGTCCGCCTGGAGTCGGACGACGCGGAGGTCGACTTTGGGCCTGTCGTGGACGCGCTGCGGGTGGAGGCTGGGGCGGCGGTGCCGGCAGTGGCGGCGGCACCAGTGGCGGCAGCACCCCTCGCGACCAGCACGCCGCCCGTGTCGCCGCCGGCCACCACCCCGCCGCCCCGCCCGCACCCGCCCGCACCCGTCAGCTCGGACCCGCGCTCGTACGGCCTGACCCGGCGCGGGTCCCTGCCCGGCTCGGCGTCGCCCGCGCGCGCGGCGCCGCCGCCGGCTGCTGCTGCTCCCGCAGCAGCGCCGCCCGTCGCCTGCCGGCCCTCCCCCTCCCCCTCCCCGCCCTCCGCCCTCCTGGCCTCCATCTCCGACGCCCTTGTCTGGGCCGCCCGCGCGCCCGGCGACGCGTCCGTCTCCCCCATCGTGGGCAACCCCCGGGTGGAGGGGCCGGGCGGTGGGGTGGCGGGCCTGCCGCCACCCCGCCCGGGCGCCCGCCTCCCCTTTGCCGACCCGCTCCCGCTGGGGGCACTGCTGGCCGCCCCGCCGCCGGCCGTCCAGGCCCTGCTCCTCCGCGTGTACCGGGCCCTGGCCGACCCGGGCACACCCCCCGCCGACGCAGACGCGGCCCTGGCGTACGTGTGCGGCCTGGCGTCCGACGCGGGCGCGGCCAACGCGCTCGTCAACTCCTCGCTCGCCCTGCTGCTGGTCCGCCTGCTCGAGTCAAAGGGGGCAGGGACAGAGGAGGACGGCTCGCCCTCGCCCGACCTGGCCGCCCGGGCCGCCGCCGCCCTGGGCCTGCTCGTCCGCCACGCGACGTACGTGGCGGACGAGCTGGCGGGCGCGGGCCTGGCGGCGGGGCTGGCCCGGCTGGCGGAGGGCGGCAGCGGCGGCGGCGGCGGCGGCGGCGCGTCCCTGGCCGCGCGCCGGCGCGCGGCGGCCGCCCTGGGGGAGGTCGCCTTTTACGCCGCCTCCCAGGGGGTGCCGACGCCGACGGGGGGGTCGCTGACGGACGGGACGTCCCTTGAGGCCGCCGCCGCCGCCTCCGACGCGTCCGCGGGGCCCTGGGCGGCAACGCCGGCATCCGCGGGCCCCGCCCTGGTCAGGCTGCTGTCCGACGCCGACCCCCTCATCCGCCACGCCGCGGCCAAGGCGGTCGAAAACATCGCGGCCCGGCCGGACCCGGCCTGGGCGGCCGCCCTGGCGACGCCGGCGGCGGTGCAAGCCCTGGCGGCGTCTGCGGCGGGAGGGTACGCGCGCGTGTGTGGTGGTGGAGGGCAGGGCCAGCCGGACCTGACGGCCACGACGGCCGCGGCCACGGCCGCATCCGCGCTCGCCCGCCTGCTGCGCCTGGACCCCTCCCTGGCGGGCGCGGCCGCGGCCGCCGCCGCCGTCCCCGCGGGCGCCCTGTGGGCGGCGCTCGCCCCGGGTGGTCCTCCACGCGCGCGCGCGCCCGCGGCCGCCCTCCTGTGCGCGCTGCTGGCGTCGCCCTGCCCGGATGCCGTGCGGGCCGCCCTGCCCGGCCGGGGCGGGGCGGGGCGCGCTGCCGCGGCCGCCCTGGCCGCCCTGGCTGACGGCCGCGGCGGCGCCGGCGCCGGCGCCGGCGGGTCCGCCCCGGCCGCCGCCGCCCGGGGGCGGGCCCTGGCCGCCGCCGCCCTGGCCCTGGCCGCCGACCCGGGCTGGCTGCCCTGCCTGACGGCCGGCCCCGGCGGGCGCCTGCTGGCCTGCGCGGGGCGGGGCGGGGGCGGGGGCGGGGTGGATGACCCGTACGTCCGCGCCGCGGCGGGGGCCCTGTCCCGGGCGGCGGTCGCGGCCGCGGCGGTCGCCCTGCGCGAGGTCGCGGCCGACCTGCGCGCGGACCGGGCGCCGCCGCCCGAAGCCCTGGCCGCCGCCGTCGCCGTCCTGGCCGGGGGCGGGAGTGGGCGCGGGGGGTCCCAGCAGCAGGGCAACCTGTCGCTGGGCGCCGCCGCCCCCTCTCCCGACGCCGCCCTGGACGCGGCGGGGGCGGACCTGGCAGCCAGCCTGGGAGACGCCCTGGCCGCCGCCCTGCCCGCCCGCCTGTCCGCGGCCGGTGACGGCGACGGCGGCGCGTCCACGGTGGACGCGGAGGCGGCCTGGGAGGGAGGGGCGGGCGGGGGGGGGGCCGCCAACCCCGCCGACGCCGACGCCGACGCCGACGCCGCGGAGGCCCCCCCCGCGGCCGGGCGGGCGCGCGCGGCGCTGCTGGCCGGCGCGGAAGCGCTCCTGCTGCGCCTGCGGTCGGTCACCCCGCCCCTGGACGTGGCCCTGGCCGACCGCCTGGTGCCCCCTCTGGCCGCGTTGGCGGGGCGGGCGGGAGCGGGCGGGGGTGGCACTGGTGGTGCGGCCCCAGCGGCCATCGCCCTGGTTGAGGCGGACCGACTGACGGCGCTTCGCCTGCTGGCGGCCGCGGCCGGCCACGCCGCGGCCGCGCCGCCCTCCACCACCCCTTGCCTCACCGCCTCCCTCGCCACCACCGCCCGCCCCGCCATCTGCGCCGGCCTGGCCGCCCTGCCGCCGGGTCCCCTGTTTGCGGCCAAGCTGGCCGAAAGCGTGGCGACCTGCTCCCCGCCCTTCCTGCGGGGCCTCGCCCGGGGCGGGGAGCTGGCGGGCGTGGCGGCCGCGGCGGCGCGCGGGGCGGGCGGGGCGGCGTCCCTGCGCCTGCTGGCGGGCGCGGCGGCTGCGGGCGTGCTGGCGACGCCGGACGCCCTGGCGGGGGCGGGCTCGGCCGCGTCGGCCGCCCTGCGGCGCGCGGGCGCGGGCGAGGCCGGGCCTGGGGAGGCCGAGGCCGCCGCCCGCCTGGTGGGCGCCCTGGCGGGTGTGGCGACCAACGGCGACCCCGACAGCCGCTCCCTGGTCGCCCGCCTGGCGGGCGGGCATGGGGCGAGGCTCCTTGCAGCGGTGGCGGCCGGCCCCGCCACGCCCACGGGCCAGGCGGCCGCGGGCGCGGTGAGCGCCCTGGCGGCCGCCGTCGCGACCAGCCCGACGGGCGCGGGCCTCATCCTGGCGGGGCCGACCGGGCGGGCCCTGGTGGCCGCCCTGGCCGCGTCCCGGTCCGACCCGGTCAGCTCTGGCCACCTGATGCGGGCCCTGGCCACTGCCGCGGGCGCGCTGGTGGGGCGGGGGGGCGGGGGCGGGGGCGGGCGCTTGGTGGTCGGCGCCCTCTCCCCGCCCTGCCCGGCCTCGGCCGCCCCGGAGCGGGCGACCCTGGTGCCCTCCGCTCCGAGGCGCGGGTGGCGGCGGCGGCCGCGGCGGCGGTGGCGGGGCGAGGAGGGGACAGGTCCAGCGAGGCGTTGACGGTGGCGACCGCCGCAGCGGTGGCGCTGGACGGGGCGCTGGGGGTGTGAGTTTTTGTGTGTGAGTGGGAAAGAGAAGAGAAGAAGGGTCACGGCTCACACCTCACACCACTCATTCTTGCACTCTTCTCTTGCGCCCCGCGCCCCGCGCCTCCACCATCCGCGCCCTCCGATCAATGCAGGTCCGTGTAGGCGGCGCAGGCCCCTGGTCACCCCACACGCACGCCCTCGGCCGCCGGGAAACGCAGAGAGCGGCAATGCAGGGCGCAGAGCGGTGCACCCGCCCGATCTGCGGCGCCCCGCGCGTGTGGCCCAACCCGCTGTCCTCTCACCCACTCTCTTCTCTCTTTCTCGCCCTCCACTCCACAGGCCCTCCTCCGCCCCGCCGCCCGCCCCGCCCGCCCCAGCGTCACGGCCTCCGCGACGACGCCCGGCGGCGGCGGCGACAGCTCCAACCCCGCCCCCCCTCCTTCCCCGCCCCAGTCCCTCCTGGACCGCCTGTTTGGACGCCGGTCCGCCGTCCTGGGCGGCGCGGCCGCGGCCGCGGCTGCCGCCACGGCCACCCCCTCCGCCGCCCGCGCCGCGGCCGCCAGTGGCCCCAAGGGCTCTCTCCCGTCCACGGACGCCGAGTGGAAGGCGGCCCTCACCCCCGAAGCCTACCGCGTCCTGCGCAAGGCGGGCACGGAGCGGCCCGGCAGCTCCCTCCTCAACGGCGAGAAGCGGGCGGGCGTCTTCGCCTGCGCCGGGTGCGGCACCCCCCTGTTCGAGTCCGGCACCAAGTTCAACTCGGGCACGGGGTGGCCCTCCTTTTTCGCGCCCATCGAGGGCGCGGTGGCGGAGGAGGTCGACCGGTCGATCCCGTTCATGACGCGGACAGAGGTCCACTGCGCGACATGCGGCGGGCACCTGGGGCACGTCTTCCCGGACGGGCCCCGCCCGACGGGGCTGCGGTACTGCATGAACGGGGTGGCGCTGGCGTTTGAGGCGAAGTGATGTGTGAGGCGAGTGTGTAAAAAGGAGCGACAGGCACGGACGCGCGGGCGGCAAAGGTTGGAAATGAATGCCCCCCCTCCTCCTCACACCCACAGTAAAGCCGCCCTCCTCCATCTCCCCTCCAGGAAAAAAAAAAAAAAAACTCTCTCTCTCATCATGTCCTTCGCCCTCCGCTCCGCCGCCCCCCTGCGGGCCTCGCCCGCCACCGTCCGCCCCTCCCGCAAGGTGGCGGCCGCCCCGGCCCGCGCCCTGGCGGGCGACGGCGCCCGGGTGGACCGGTCCAAGAAGACGGACGTGATGTGAGTTGTTTTGTTTGGCCTGCGAGCGAGCGAGAAACAGAAACGAGAGAGAGAGGAGGGGGCGGGCGCCGCGGCGGAGCGGAGGCCTCGCTGCCCGCCCTCTCCGCGCCTCCACGCACGCACACATCCCTGGAGCGGCTCGGCATGTACCCGAGCTTTCGAGCGGGCGTGTGTGTGTGCGCACACGCGTACCCGCAGGCCTGTGCGCAGCGCCTCCAAACCCGACACGCTATCTGACGCTCCCCGCCGGCGCGACGCTGGCCGCGAATTCGCGGGCCGCGCCCTCTCACCTTTCTCTCACTCTCCCCACAACATCACAGCGTCTCCCCCTCCATCCTGTCCGCCAACTTTGCCACCCTGGGCCAGCAGGTGAGATGGGAGGGACTTGAGGCAGAGCGAGAGAGAGAGAGAGAGAGAGTGGAGCAGTGGCGCACGGCCCTGCGTCGCCGCTTCTCTTTTTCCCTGGCTAGCGAGAGCGTGGCCCTGCGACGCCGGCAACCACCACAATTCCCCGCGCGCCACGCCGTGCCCGCCCAGCCGCGCCCGCGCCCGCCCTGCTCCACCTCCTGGATGCATGCAGCACGGTCTGATCTGCCTCCTCGGGTGGGCAGATCACGGGCTCGGTGCCCGAAGCTGCGCCCCCTGGCGCATCGCCCCTCTGTGCACCCTCGCGCGCCCAGCCGCCCTCCCTCGCCCTGACACCACCCTCTCTCACCCTTCTTCACTCTCTCCCTCTCTCTTCTCTCTTCAGGTCGTCGACGTCGTCGCCGCCGGCGCCGACTGGGTGCACGTGGACGTCATGGACGGCCGGTTCGTACCCAACATCACCATTGGGCCCCTGGTCGTGGACGCCATCCGCCCGCTCACGGACGCGGTCCTGGACACGCACCTCATGATTGTGGAGCCGGAGCAGCGGGTGGCCGACTTTGCGAAAGCGGGGTCGGACATCATCTCCGTCCACGCGGAAGCGTCCGCCACCATCCACCTGCACCGCCTGGTCAACGCCATCAAGGACATGGGCGTCAAGGCCGGCGTCGTCCTCAACCCGGGCACCCCCCTGTCCGCCATTGAGGAGGTGCTGGAGATCGTCGACCTGGTCCTGCTCATGTCCGTCAACCCGGGCTTTGGGGGCCAGAAGTTCATCCAGTCCCAGGTCGACAAGACGCGGCGCCTGAAGGCCATGTGCAATGCCAAGGGCGTCAACCCCTGGATCGAGATCGACGGCGGTGTCACGCCCGCCAACGCGTACATGCTGATCGAGGCGGGCGCCAACGCGCTGGTGGCCGGGTCGGCCGTCTACGGCGCGCCCGACTATGCGGCCGCCATCCAGAGCATCAAGACGTCCAAGGCGCCCGTGGGCGTGCGGGCGTGAAAGGAGGGCGGGGAATGGAGTGAGAGCGTGGTCGCGGGACGAACACGGAGGGGGGTCATTCTTTTTATGTTGAGGAGGGGAGAGCGGGGTCAAGAACAACAACAAAAAATGGGCAGGCGCACCCCGCTGCTCACGCGCGGCCTGGGGGTGTGAGGGAGAGAACACCGACGCTCCGTCTGTTGCGTTTGCTCGATTCTTCTTCATGACACACATACACGCGCCGTTTCTCTCTGCTCTCTCTGCCCTTTGCTCTCTCTGCCCTCTGCTCTCTCTGCCCTCTGCTCTCAAGCGCCGCCACCAACACCCATTGCTCTGAGCCCCGCCGCGACGATGCGCAGCGCCTCGGGCGCGGCCCCCGCCCCGCCCGCCACCACCAGGTCCACCAGCCCCCGCGCACTCGCCAGGGCGGCCCGGGGCGGAGCGCCGCCCGCGACCAGCAGCCCGGCCAGGGCGTCGGCGTCGGCGGGAGTGGAGGCGTCGGCAGCGCCCGCCGCGCCCACCAGCAGTCCAGGGCAGCGGCGGACCGCACCCGCCGCCGCCCCCACCAGCGCATCCCACGCCCGCTCCGCCGGGCCGGCGTCAAGCGGCGGCGCCCACCGGGCCGCCGCGTCGGGCGGGTGGGGGACGCCCGCCCGCCAGGCGGACCGGCGGCGGCGATGCACGGCCGCGGCGGAGGAGCCGGCCGAGCCGGTGGGCGCGGCGCCGCCCTCGCCTCCCTCCTCATCCGTGCTGCTTTCGCTGCCGCCACCGCCGCCCATGGAGTCGTCGTCGCCATCACCATCCGCGTACCCGTCGTAATCGTCATCCCCGTCAGAGGGAACGGGCGTGGCCAGGGGGCTGCGCCCGTCCTCGCCCGCGCCGCCGCCGGCGGACGCGGCCGCCGCGGCCGCCGCCGCGCGCACGGCGGCCGCGCCCGCTCCGAGCGGGCCGCGGGCCGCGCCCCGTGCCAGGGCCACGCCCGCCAGGGCACAGCCGCCGGGCGCGCCCCCGCCTGCAAGGGCCCGGGCCGCCACCGCGTCCCCGCGGCCCAGCGCAGCCGCCAGCAGGGCCGTCCCCGCCGCGGTCGCCAGCTCGCAGGGGGAGGGGGAGGGGGTGGTGGTGCTGCTGCCGAGACCGGCCAGGCAGCCGCCCGCCGACGGGCCGGCGCCCGCCAGGACGGACGCCAGGGGCGAGGCGGCGGCGACGTGCGCACCTTGGCCCGCCGCCACGCCGTCGGGGCCACTGCTGCCCACCGGTGCCGCCGACGCCTGGACCGCCAGGCGGCGGCGGGCGTACAGGTCGTCCAGGGCTGCCCCGCTCAGGACGACCGGCCAGTGGCCGCCCGCCCCGCCGCCGACGCGGACCTCCGCCACATCGGCCCGGGGCGGCATCAGGGCCGGCGCGGTGAGGATGATGAGGCGGGAGGAGGAGGAGGACGCCCGGCGGCGGCTACCCCCGCCGCGCGCCTGGGCGGCACGCTCCGTCAGCACAACCGCCACGCGCGCGGCCGTCACCCGCCGGGTGGCGACGTCCACGCACTCCAGGCGGCGCGGCTCCGCCGCCATGACGTACAGGTGCCGCAGGGCCTGCAGGTGTGCGGACTGGTCGGCGGGCGCCAGGGGCAGGACCGGCCACAGGGCGGCCGCCAGGGCGGCCGCCTGGGGCGGGGCCGTCCCGAACGACAGGCGCCCGCCGCCCAGGTACAGGAAGCCCAGCCCCAGGGCGGCCGCCACGTGCGAGCCGTGGCCGACCGACCCCGGCGATCCGGACGGCGTCAGGCGGCGGCGCAGGCCGCGCAGGAGGCGGGTGGCCGCCAGGTCGCCCGTGCCGGCCATGACCGCGCCCAGGGCGAGGGCGGCCGCGGCAGCCGCCCCCTCCAGGTCGGCCCGGTCGAGGCGGCCCCACACGGCCGCCGTCCCGCCCGCCGCGTCCGGGGCGGCAACCTTGGCCGCCAGCAGGTCCCGGGCCAGGCTGGCCAGCGTGTCCGCCGCCGCCGCGCACCCGGTCCCCGCCCAGGCCACGCCCATGGCCAGGGCGGCGCCCGACAGGATGGCGGTCGCGCCCGTCCCCGCGGCCGCCAGGTCGGGCGGGGGCCGGGCGGACGGGTGCGTGCCCCAGGCCAGGGACCGGGCGCGCGTGGCGGCGGCGGCGGCCAGGGTGGAGCCGGCCGGGTCGGCCTCCCCGCCCGCGGCCGCCGCGGCCGCCGCGGCGGCGGCCGACAGGCGGCCCTGGCGGGCCAGCAGGGCCGGGAGGGAGCCGGCCGCCCCCGGCGGCAGCTGGGCTTGGAGCCAGGCCCGGGTAGGCGCCGGCGCCCCCTCCACCAGACCGCGCGCAAAGGCGCGGACGGCCAGCAGGTCGGGGCGGGCGGCGGCCAGGGCGGCGGGCGTGGACGGCGGGGCCAGGGCGGCCAGGGCGGCGGGATCAGCGGTGCGCAGGCGGGCCAGGGCCAGCGCGGCCGCCGCGCCGGGCGTGGTCGCGCCTACGTTGCGGGCCGCCCCGTCCAGGACGAGCACGCAGGACGCGGACGCGGACGCGGCGGCGGCGGCGGCGGCAGCGGCGGCGGCAGCCGCAGCAGCAGCAGCCGCATCCCCGGCCGGCTGGCGGTTGCCGCCGGGGCCGGCCAGGGCCGCCACCAGGGCCGCGCCCGGGCCGCCGGGCTCGTCCGGCAGCCCCCCCGGCCCGCGCCGGCGGGGGGGCGGCGCCGCGTTCTCGGCGCCGCCGAACCCGTACTCCCCGCCCGCCCGGGCCCGCCCGGCCGACGGGCCGCCCGCTAGGGCGGCGATGTCGCCCACGTCGCCCAGGGCTGCCCGCCGCCCCCCGCCCGACGGCGTGGAGGGCGCGCCCAGGTAGGCGCACAGCCGCCCGACCAGGTCCAGCCCCGGCGGGTCCTGCGGCTTGGCGCTGACGCTCTCACGCCCACGCCCACGCTCCCGCCCCCGCGCCAGGACGACCATGCCCAGGGCTAGGCCCGCGCAAAGGGAGTAGGCCTCGCCGTCGTGCGGGGGCGGCGCGACGGGGCCGACCGCCCCGCCCGCGGCGCGCGCGGCCGCGTCAGCGCCGCCCCCGCCGCTGGCGCCACTGCTCCCGTTGGCCGCCGGCCGCCGCCCGATCTCGTCCAGCAGGGCGCCCGCCACGCCCCGGTGCCCCGTGCCCAGGTGGAGCAGGCCCAGGCCGACCAGGGCGGACGATTGGACCAGGGAGGCGAGCTCCGGGGTGGTGGACGGAGGGGCGGCCTGCCCGCCGCCACCGCCCCAGCCCAGGTCGCCCTCGCCCCCGACCCCGCCCAGGCCGCCTTTACCGTGCCGGTTGGGCAGGTGCAGGACGAGCGTGCGGTGCGTGGCCGCGTGCCCGGACCCGGCCCGCGAGGCCGCCACGCCCAGCAGCAGGCCCGCCGAGGTGGGCGGGTGGTCCTGCGACAGGTACCTGTACAGGTCCGCGGGCGCGGCGGCCGCCAGGTGGCCGCCCAGGCCCAGGCCCAGCAGGACGCCGCCGTGGGTGTAGGACGGCGTCGCGGGGCGATTGTAGGCCAGCCAGGCCCGGATGGCGGCGGAGCCGGCGGGCGGGGCGGGCGGCGGGCGAGGCGCGCAAGAGGGGGACGGCGCGCCGCCTCCAACCCCTCCCCTCCACCAGACCCCGTCCACGGCCGCCGCCCGCAGCGCGGCGGACGCGCCGTTGTGGAACTCCGCCCAGGCTGTCAGTTCGGCGGCAGCCCCGCCGCAGGGGGCCAGGTCCGCATTGGACAGGTCGAGTGGGACCATGGGGCGGACGGAGGAGGACGTGCCGGCGGCACCCCCTCCACCTCCACCCCCCGCACCCCCACCTCCGCCGACCGCCGCCCGGGCCGCGCCGCCGCTGCCGTCCCGCAGCTTGATAAGCCCGGCCAGGCAGATGTTGGGGATGGCCAGCGGCTCCCCGGGCGGCGGCGGCGACTTGGTGGCCAGCGTCAGGGCACCCCGCCCCGCGGGCAGGGCGGTCGTCCGCCACGCGATGGCGAGCAGGCGCGCCTGGAGGCGGGCTTCTACGTCGGGCGTCCGCACGGCGGCCAGCAGGGCGGCCACGTCGGGCGCGGCCGCCGCCGCGGCCGCGGCCGCCGCCCCAACCGTGCGCGCGTCCAGGGCCAGCGTGGTCGGCTGCTCCGTCGCCAGCAGGCGGGCGACCTCAGCCAGACGGCCGTCCCCGCCAAAGGCCAGCGCGCCCGCCTCGTCCAGGAGGCCGTCCACGCCGCCGCTGACCGCCCAAGAGGGGGCGGCGGCAGCGGCGGGGGCGGCCACGGGGCGGCCGTGCGCCACGCCGCCGGAGCTGGGAATGGCCCAGGCGGGCTCGCCGATGGCCGCCACGCTCGACGCCGCCGCCGCCTCGTCCTCTTCGTCCGACGCGTCGGGCGGGCCGCCGCACTCGCCGCCGCCGTCGTCCCCGTCCGAATCGTCGGCCGGGCCGTCGCAGGGCAGGCGCCGGGCGGTCGGGGGCTCCAGGCGGCGCAGGTCGGCCATGGACATGGTGGTGAAGGGGTGTGCAGGAGCAGGCGTGGGCGTGAGCATGGCAGCAGCAGCAGCCGCGGTCGCGCCCAGGCTGAGGCGGGAGCGGCCTGGGCGGGTGGGTAGGGGCGCGTCGGCGGCCTTGTCCCCGCCTGTGGCCGGCGCCGGCCCGCCCGGCAGCCCCGCCGCGGCCGCCAAGTCCGCCCGCCCCACTAGCACGTACGCGGCCGGTTCCCAGCCGGGCGGCGGGCAGGCGCGGGCCGCCCGCAGGGCCGCCCGCAGCGGGGCCGCGACGCCCGGGGCGAGCGCGTCAAGGTCGGACGGCCCCCTCCCGGCCCGCACCAGGGCGGCCGCCACGCCGCCTCCCGCGGCCTCCAGGGCGGTCCGACACGTCCGGGCGGCAGTGGAAGAGACAGGGCGGACGGGGGCGTGGTGGGCATGGCGATGGGCCGCCACCGCCGCGGACAGCGCGTCCTTGGCCAGGGCGGCCGCGCAGGCCGCGGACGCGGGGGCCAGCGCCTCGTAGGCGGCCAGAACGGCGGCCGAGCGGGGCGTCGCGCGCGGGGCGGCCAGGCCGGGGGCCAGGGCGGCAGGCGGGGCGGCCGCGGCAGCGCCTGCCACGTCCCCCCGCGCCAGGGCGGCCAGGGCGGCGTGCAGGTCCAGCAGGGGCGGCAGGGCAAAGGGCGAGGTGGTGGCGGGCGTCATGCCCACCGCGTCAACCCAGGCCCGCACGTCCCGGGGCGCGCCCGACCCCAGGCCCCGCACCAGGGCATCCACGTGCCCGCCCGCCCCGGCCGCCGCCGCCAGGCGGGCCGCTAGCCCGCCCGCCCGCCCCACCCAGGGCCAGGCCAGGGCGTCCAGCTTGCAGTCCTCCAGGACGGCGACCGCGGCGGGCAGGGCGGCCGCCGCGCGGGGCGAGAAGGCCGACGGCCGGCCGGCCGGGCGGGGCAGGGCGTAGGCCGAGGCGGCGTCGGCGGCGGCCTCTGGGCCCGCGTCTGCGGGGAGCCAGGCCACTAGGGCCGGGCAGGACCGGACCAGGGCGCCGTGCTCGGGCGAGGCCAGCAGGGCGGACCAGGAGGAGGGGGTGGACGGAACCGCCCGCCCAGCCGCCTCCCGCCCCACGCCCGCCCAGGCCAGCAGGGCCGGCTCCAGGGCGGCCCATTGGGCGTCCACGCCGGACGCGCCGCTGCGCGCCAGCGCCGCCAGGGACGCGGCCTCCAGGGCCGCCGCGTCGGGCGGGGGCAGAGAGGCGAGCAGGGCGCGTAGCAGGCGAGCTGGCAGGGGGTCGGCGGCGGCGGGGGCGACGGACACGCGGCTGAAGCGGCCGTCGCTCCAGCCCACCGTCACCCGGGGCCCCGCCGCGTCGGCCAGGCGGGTTATTGTGATGGTGGGGGGGGCAGCAGCAGCAGCAGCAGCAGCAGCAGCCGGGCCGGGCCACTCCACCACGACCCGCCCCAGCGCCCGCGTCCCCGCGCACAGCGTCAGACCGCCGCCCGCCTGCAGGATGAGCAGGTCCCGGTGGCGCGGGGAGGTGGTGTCCGTGCCGCTGATAGACGCACGCCAGGTGGAGGCCAGGCTGGCCGCGGCGACCGCGTCCGTGGAGGTCGCCAGCACGCGCGCGGCAGGCGGTGTGGCGCTCGTGCTGCTGGAGGCGACCTCCAGCAGCAGGGAGGGCGGAGGGTTGCCACTGCCGCTGCCCTCCCACAGGACCAGCAGTACCACCTGGCCGGCTGCATCCCCGTCGGACGGGAAGACAGATGGTAAAGCGGCCGGCACGCCTGGGGCGCGGCCGGCCCACAGGCAGGCCGCGCCCCAGGTCGGCCTGTGCGGCAGCGGCGGCAGGGCGGCGCCGGTGGGGGTGGTGGCGGCGCCCTCGGTGCCGGACGTCATGCTGGGCCGGCCGCCGCCGCCCTGGGGCACGGGCGAGAAGGCGGCGGGCGAGAAGGAGCCGTCCGGGTGGCGCAGGCGGGTGCGGCTGTGAAGAGAAGGAGAGAAGGTGAGAGAGAGACCCCCGCGCAAGCACATACCTCCGTTTTCCCTTCCGTCTCCGTCCCTCTCCGCCGCCGACATCATGTCCGACACCGTGGAAGCCCGCTTCAAGAAGGCCGTCTGGCTCATCCGCAACGGCCCCAAGGAGGGCGGCTCCTCCAACGACACCAAGCTTCAGTTCTACTCCTTCTTCAAGCAGGTAAGTGGAGGGGCAGCGCCCGCCGCAAATTGGCGCGCGATCAATGTTGCCGAGGGGGACAGGCGCGCAGGGCTGCAGGCCCCAGCGCAAGGCATGCCGACCACCAGACGCGGTGGCCAGTGACCGTGGCAAGCGGCTGGGCGGATCTGGCCGCCTGTGCGGCGTCGCCGCTGCACGCCGGGACGCACCGCTCCGCACGCGGCGGTTGCGTGGCCAGCGCGGGCGCGCGCATTGGCGCCAACTCTCGCAGCGCGGGCGCGCGCGCGGCGGGAAGTGCACGGCGATTCCGCACAACCACGCAGGAGGCCCATGCGCACGCAAGCACGCACCAGGGGGTCCGTGCGCGCGCAGGGAGACAGGCGCAGGGCCCTGCTCGCTGCCTCCCGAGGGAGGAGGGGAAGCAGGAACGCGCGCGCGCGCGCTCTCACCACTCTTCAACCTCTCCCGCCCTCCCTCCCTCTCCAGGCCACCGTCGGCGACGTCCAGGGCGACCGCCCGGGCATGCTGTCCTTCGAGGCCCGCGCCAAGTATGACGCGTGGGCCAAGATCAAGGGCATGTCCAAGGAGGAGGCCATGCAGGCCTACATCGACCTGATGGGCGACCCGGAGGTGTGGGAGAACCACACCGCGCTCGCGGCGTACGACCCCGCGACCTTCTCCCTGGCGTAGAGAGAGGATGGAGCCGCTGGGGAAGGGAGGGGGCATGGCGCGCGCATGTTTGCGTGTGCACGCGTCCAGCCGTGCGCGCGCGCGCGCGTATGTGTAAGGATCACCCCCACCTCCTCCAAACCATCCCAAAAAACTCACCGTCTGGGCGCGGACGAGCCCGGCGTTCCAGCAGCGCCAGCCGTCAGGGGCGAGGCGGGCGGGGCGGGGCCGCCGCCGCCGACACCATCCACACTCCCGCCGCCCAGCTTGAGCGACCAGAGCGCCACCTCGGCCTCGCCGCCGCCCGCGGCCGCCGCCGCCGTCGTGAGTGCCAGCCCGTCGCGGGCGCCCACCCACGCGACGGCCGCGCCGGGCCCCCACCCGGCGACCGGTTCGGGCGCGTCCAGGGGGTGGGCCAGGGTCATGCCACCCCCACCCACCCCGCCGCACAGCAGGCCCGCGTCCGGGCCCAGCGCCCACAAGCGGGCCACGGGCGCGGGCAGCGGGACGCGGGCCAGGGCGCCGCCCGGGCCGACGATGGACAGCGTGCGGCCGCGGCCGTGCAGGATCACCAAGGAGGCGGTGGCTGGCCCGTCGCCCGCAAAGGAGGCGTGGGTGGCGGCCAGGACGGCGTCATTCGCGGTGAAGCGGCGCAGGACGATGCCGGCGGCGCGGACGGTGACGCTGGTTTGGAGAGTGGAGAGTGGAGAGAGAGTGAGCGAGGGGGGAGGGGGCAGGTTGAGAGACTGGGCGCCGGCGCGTCGGCGCGTTCTCTCTTCTCTCTGCCTCACCTGCGCCCGGCCACGCAGATTTGCTCGTCGTACGCGTCGGGTCCCACGCCATGCACGCTGACGGACGTCAGGGTGGTCGAGGAGGAGGGCTGTGTGTGTATCGGGAGAGAGAGGGCGCGTGAAAGGTGTTCGCTCGCATTGAAACGGAATGCAGAAAAAAAAGGGGGAGCGGTGTGCACACACACGCCGTGCCTGTGTCCTCACCTCGGCGCTGCCGCCGCCCCAGGCGGGTGACCCGTCCCGCACGGGGCGGGCGGTGATGAGGGGGTCAGGGGGTGGTGGGACGGTCATGGAGAGGGGAGACAGGGGAGTCGCTCGAGCGCGCGGCGCGGACGACGGGAGAGTGAGAAAAACGCTCGACAAGAAAAAGCATCACACACACAATCTCTTCTCTCTCCCTCTCTCCCCCTCTCTCCACCGCGCGCGCGCCGTCTCGCTCACTTGATGGACAGCCACCGCGCCAGCACCCCCTCCCCCGTCGCCGCCTCCAGCAGGACGACCGTCAAAATAGCGATCATCGCAATGCGCCCATTCCACGTCTCCGCCGACCGGGTCCACCCCCACTGCCACCGGGTCAGGGACGGCGGCGGCAGCGTGCGCCGCTCCCGGTCGTACGTCTTCAGCACGGCGCGCACGGTGCCAGTAGGCGGGCCCAGGGACGCGCCCTCCCCGTCCGCCAGCATGGAGGAGCCCTTGTCGGAGTAGGCCTCGCCGCCCCCGGCACCTCCGCCCATGCCCGCCGCCACGTTGGCCAGGCTGCCATCCCCGCTGCCCGCGTAGCCCGGCCGCTGCGCGCAGGCGGGCAGCTTGTCGATCACCAGGGCCGCCAGGTCGTCGATGAAGGCGGGCTCCGTGTTCAGGGCGGGCACGCGGCGCCACTGGGTGATGCCCACGCTCTCGGCCAGCTCCCGGTACTCGACGTCGATCTCCTCCAGCGTCTCGATGTGCTCCGACACGAACGAGACGGGGACGGCCAGCAGGGCTTTGCACCCGTCCGCCGCCAGCTCCCGGATCTTGACGTCCGTGTACGGCGTCAGCCACTCGACGGGCCCGACGCGGCTCTGATAAGCCAGCGTGTGGTGGTTGGTCCGGCCGTGCGCCGTGCGGACGCGGTCCATGATGAGGTCGACGCAGTCCTCCATCTCCGCCTGGTACGGGTCGCCGTCGCGCACGTACGACACCGGCACGCCGTGCGCGGAGAAGAAGATTTCGACGGCGGACGGGTCGGGGAAGGCCGCCAGCTCGCGCGCGATGAGGGAGGCCATGGCGGACAGGTAGCCCTCCCGCCAGTACCAGGAGGACACGACCGCGTGCCGAATCGCACCCAGCCCCGCCGGGTTGTCGTCCATCATCGCCTCCAGCAGGCGCAGGGAGGACCCGGACGTGGAGATGGAGAATTGCGGGTACAGAGGCAGGACGATCAGGTCGGTCACCCCGTCCGCCTGCAGGGCGGCCACCGCGTCCTCCATGAAGGGCCGCCAGTAGCGCATGCCGACGTAGACGCGCGCGTCCACGCCGCGCGCGCCCAGGGCAGAGCTCAGCGCTGCGGCCTGCTCGTTGGTGATGCGCAGCAGGGGCGACCCGCCCCCGATGGCGCGATAGCCCTCCGCCGACTTGGGCGCTCGCACGGTGGAGATGATCTGGGCGAGCGGGCGCTGCAGGAATTTGACTAGGAAAAAGGGAGAAAGGGAAAAGGAGAGAGAGAAAGAGACAGGTCGCGGTGAGAGAGAGAGGTGGGTGAGGTGGTGCGCCGCGGGCCCGGCCACGACGGCCCCCCTGCGGCTCTCTGGGCTGCTCCCTCCCAACAAATGGGAAAGAGACACGCGCGCGCTCGCCTCTCCCCTCTCTCTGTCTCTCTCTCTCTCTCTTCGCCACCCCCTCTCCACGCCCATCCACACGCACCTGGCCCCGGCAGGCGGATGATGGAGTCGTCCGCAAACAGGTTGTACAGGAAGGGTTGGACGTCGTCGAGCGTTTCTGGGCCGCCCAGGTTGAGGAGCAGGACGCCGACCGTCTTCCCCGCCGGGTCCCAGCCGGCGGGGAGGCGGTGAGACGGGGAGGCCGGCGCCGGTGCGGTCAGGCTCGTCGCCCCCGTCGCCTCCTCCTCCCGGCGGGCGGGCGGCGCGGGCGCGGAGGGCGAGGCCAGGGCGCTGGAGGGCGGCGGGCGGCGGGCGCCCGACGGCGCGGGCGCGGCCGTGCGGGCGGCATCGTTGCCGCCGCCCGGGGAGGGCAGGGCTGGGACGGGCGCGCAAGCCGACCGGCGCGGAGCAGGGGTGCGGCTCAGCGGGCTGGGCCTGTGGGGGGGTGGGTGGGTGGGTGGTTGGACGGGTGGTGTGGGCGTGAGACGGCGGGCGCACGAATGAGGGCTTCGGGGGGGGGGGGGGGGGCGGGGGCGGGGGGGTGGGGGGGGGGGGGGGGGGGGGGCCGCGGGCGCGTGTGTCTTTTTTGTTCGCTTGGCGTGCGTGAGGTTATTGCCAAAAGAGCGCGCGCCGCCCGGCGCGTGCGCGTCCCGGTGCTCGCATCGGCACAGCTCACCGCTCGGCCCCGACGTACCGTCCACCCAGGCGGCCCGGCGCCCGGCCGGAGCACGAGGCGGCGCCACCCCGGGCCGCCGCAGGAGTGGCGGCGGCAGCGGCGGCGAGTGACGGCATGCGGGAGGGAGCGAAAAACAGGGAACCTGGCGCGCGCGCGCGCGCCTGGTGGGAGGAGGGATGGGCTGCACACACGCAGGCGGGTGATCGCACGCGCTGGGCGTGTGGAGGGGAGGCGAGGTGGTGAGCGCGTGTGCTGCTGCTCCGCCGAACCAAACAAAGGAGTGAGCGCCGTGGGCGCCCGACGGCCCTCCCCTGGCGATGCACACCGACAAAACGAAGACGCAGACTGGTGGCCCCGAGGCGCGCCCAAACACAAACAAACAAGTGAATCTAAGCGCGCGCGCTCTTGCTCGCTCACGCCCATGCCCCGCCGCGGCCTGCACCCGGCCCTGCGCACGATGACGGTCGTCCTGCGCAACGGCGCGTCCGTGCGACTGCCGACGGCCGGCCGTGTCGGCGTGGGGGCGCCGCTCATGCTGGCCGTGGTGAGTGTGTTGATGTTTTCTGGCGCGGCGGGGTGATAATATCAGAACCCTCACACCTGCGTGCGGGCGCGATGCGGGGTTGGGCGTGCGTGGACAGGGGTGCGAGGGCGCGTCCGACGCACAGAACTCTCACACCCTCAACCCACCCTCCCTCCCTCTCCAACCCTTCATTCCTCCAGGACCCCACCGTCCACCCGCGGTGGACGGGCGACGACTCGACCAACGCGTCCGAGGACGGCCGCCTGGCCCGCTTTTCCCGCAAGTTCGAGGGAGGGCTGGGCGAGGGGGTGGGTGGTGGCAAGGCCGCCTTGTCATGAGAGGGATGGATGGAGGGGGAAAGGGGGCGTGCGGGTGGGCTGTTAGGACAGGTTTGTGTGTCTCAAGCACCGTGCTGACAGGGCTCGAGGGCGGTGTGAGTGTGTGTGAGTGTGTGTGTGTGTGTGTGTGTGTGTGTGTACGCGCTATGTGCACGGGG
>Ga0114918_10001991_pt1 | contig 18326 bp, 9 predicted proteins | sample LantaG_FD_87015 | JGI IMG/M metagenome (GOLD analysis project Ga0114918, IMG submission 87015) | Deep subsurface microbial communities from Baltic Sea to uncover new lineages of life (NeLLi) - Landsort_02402 metaG | ecosystem: Environmental > Aquatic > Marine > Oceanic > Sediment | place: Baltic... | reverse complement strand
TTACGTCAACAGAATCTGCTGTGTTTACATTACCAATATATACATTAGTTGTATCTCTTTCTATTGAATAAAAAGACTCTGGAACTAATGGTAATGATTGAGATGACAAGGCATCAAGTGCTACGTTATTGAAACCAACATAAACTGGAATTTCATCATTGTTATTATAAAATTCTATTAAAGCAACAGCTGGAGCAAAAGTAATGGTTGCTATTCCTGTTGCTGGAACTGAAATTGTTTCATAAACTGTAGTATCTGGAATTTTTTGTGTAACTACAAAATCTACACCTACTTGATTCTCAACTGATAGTGGTTCGTTAATGTTAACTGAGCTAACTGGTAAGATTACATTTCCACCACTTAATGCTAAACTAAGAGATCCTGGTTCAGATCCCATAATATATGTTAGCTGAGCATACTTACCTCTTGCTGCTCCTTCAGAGTCTCCGGTTGGATAACCTGTAATTGTTGATGAATCGAGAGGTCCCCACGATCCTCGAGTTGCTTCTGCTGGTACAATTCTTCTACCAAAGTCTACTGTTGCCATTTGTTCTCCTTTTCGGTGTATAATACACGGTATATTTATACGGCACTTTCGTGCGGAAGTTCTCACTTCGGAATAGTTAAACTTATTCTTAATTATTTAACCTTTTGGCTTGACTTATCCTCGTAATTGCTGTATTATATATAAATATAAGAAATACGAAATGTCATAGATAATTGTTTTAATAAGCATTTCGTTCAAAAGCTAGATATAAAGGAGAAAGCTAATGAAGAAAAAAGAACCAAACCCCGCCGATGTTGGTGTACTTGTAGGAAGATTTCAAGTACATGAATTACATGATGCTCATATCGACCTAATCCAATCTGTTTGCAATGAACATGATAAAGTACTCATCTTTTTAGGATTAAGTCCGCTTATGGTTACAAGAAATAACCCACTCGATTTTGAATCTCGAAAACAAATGATTCTAAAACTGTTCCCTGAAGTTAATGTTCTTTATATAAAAGACGTCAAACTAGACGAACATTGGTCTAGTACTTTAGATAGCCAAATCAATGATATGGTAGGGCCTGGACAGACTGTAATGCTTTATGGAAGCAGAGATTGTTTCATAAGTCATTACTCGGGTAAATATGATACAACTGAATTACTTCAGGAAAGTTATGTTTCGGGAACAGAGACTAGAAAAACAATTGGAAGGAAAGTTCGAAATGCGCCAGAATTTAGAGCTGGTGTTATTTGGGGAGCTTATAATCAATTCCCTAAAGTTTATCCATGTGTGGATATTGCTATCTACAATGAGGACGGAACTAAACTTCTAATGGCACGTAAACCATACGAAACTAAATATAGGTTTGTAGGTGGATTTGCTGATCCTGGTACGACTTGCTTTGAGGAAGATGCTCGAAGAGAAGTCCAAGAAGAAGCGGGTATTGAAATATCCGATCCAGAATATGTATGCTCGATGGGTATCGATGACTGGAGATATCGTAATGAGGTAGATAAAATTGTAACAACATTTTTCAAGGCAAAGTATGTCTATGGAAGACCAACAGCAGGCGATGATATATGCGAAGTTAGATGGTTCAAAATTGAAGAACTTAATGATGACAATGTAGTATCGGGTCACACTAAATTACTTGCTAAACTGTTAGAAAAATAATCCTAAGATTATAGATTAAGGAAGGATAAAATGAAAAAAAATATAGTAACACTAACGGACAGTTATAAAATGCATCATTGGGGTATGTACCCAGAAAATACGGAAGTCGTATATTCTTACTGGGAAGCTCGTAAAGGAGCAAAATGGAATGAAACCGTATTCTTCGGTTTGCAATACTTTATTAAGGAATACTTAGAAGGTGTTGTTGTAACGAGAGAAGGGATTGATCAGGCTAGAATGTTAGCAACTGCTCACTTCGGTACTGATGCTAACTTCAATGGTGATATGTGGGAGCATATTCTTAAAGAACATGATGGAAAGCTTCCTATAAGAATAAAGGCAGTTCCTGAAGGAACCCCAGTGCCAATCAATAACGTAATGTTAACGATTGAGAATACTGATCCAAAATGTGCACCATTAACAAATCACTTAGAAACTCTGCTTTGTCAGATGTGGGCGGCTAGTACCTGCGCAACCCTAAGTAGAGAAACTAAAAAGACCATTAAGAAGTATCTTGATCAAACAGCTGAGTCTGATGCAGGCTTAGGGTTCATGCTTCACGACTTTGGATTCAGAGGAGTAAGTTCGGTTGAATCTGCTGGAGTTGAAGGTGCTGGTCATTTATTGAATTTCTTAGGTACTGATACTGTTAAGGCAATGGAAACGGCAATGGAGTATTATAACGCACCTCTAGATGGGCTTGCGTATTCTGTTCCTGCTACTGAGCATAGTGTTATGACAGCTATGGGTCGTGATGGTGAGGAAGAGATAGTTGGAAGACTTCTTAAACAATACCCAGCTGGGATTCTTAGCCTCGTAGCAGATTCTTATGATGTTTATAACTTCGCTGAGAACATTCTAGGAGGAGTATATAAGGATGAGATTCTTGCTAGAGATGGTGTTGTAGTATGCCGTCCTGATAGTGGTGACCCAGATGAAGTTGTAGCTAAGCTACTTGATATCTTAGCTGATAAGTTTGGTGCGACTACTAATGCAAAAGGATATAAAGTTCTTAATCCTAAGATTAGAGTCTTATGGGGTGACGGGATTGATATAGTTGGTATTAGAAGTATCCTAGCCACTATGAAGTTCAGAGGATATAGCGCTGAGAATATTGTATTCGGAATGGGTGGGGGATTACTTCAAAAGATTAATCGTGATACCCAAAGATTCGCTTTCAAGAGCTCGGCTCAGAAACGTGATGGAGTATGGTATGATATATTTAAAGATCCACTTGAGGGTGGAAAGAGCTCGAAGCGTGGAAGATTGAAACTTGAGAAAGGACCTGATGGAGAGTTCTATACTACCAGACAGGATGACTTCCCTCACGATCATAATGAAGACTATTTAGAAACCGTCTTCGAGAATGGTGAGCTTGTAAAAGAATACACCTTCGAACAAGCAAGGAAGAATGCAGAACTATGAAATTAGGACTTGACGTACATGGTGTGATTGATACCGTCCCTAGTCTGTTTGAGCAATTAGCTAAAAACAGAATTAAAAATGGAGACGAGGTGCACATCATTACTGGTCAGGAAAGAGCTGTTGTGGAACCTCTAGTGAAAAATCTAGGGGTTCCATTTACTCATTTCTTTTCAGTAGTAGATTATCATCATGAAATTGATACCGACATGTGGCAGGATGATAAAGGCACATGGTGGATGGCTCTAGAAACTTGGACAAGAACTAAAGGTGATTACTGTACTAGGGAAGGTATTGATCTAATGATTGATAACAGCTTAGAGTATGCAGGATATATGCCTGACACTTGTACGTTTGTTTATACCCCAAAGAATGCTTATTGGGACTTTATCTTAGACTTGTGGTAATTTATACAAATTGTGCAGTTGACCAAACCTTACGACCATCTTGTACATGCCATTGATTAGGAAGTGCCAAACTAAGTATAATTGAAGCGAACTCTTGTTCCCCTGCACTTAACCCAGCTGCTGAACTACCACTATAAATAGTTGCTCCAAAACCGGAGTCATCAATTCTTTGAGCATCTGCTGCCGAAACTGTTAATTGTACTCCTGTAGTAAACTTACTAAATGTATAGTACGTTCCTAAATCATTAAATGTTGCGTTTGCTGGTAAGTTAAATTGTACTCCAGTTAAGGCATCACTACATACTACATACATCATTGATGATTCACTAAGTGGAACATTATATGGTGTGGAAGAAACTATTGTTACATTCTTCTTTAATGCTCCAAGAGTGATACCACTATCAGTTGATGATATTTTAGTATCACCAATCCAAACGGTACTTGCTGAGAAATGAGCATCAACAGCTGAAATATTACCACTTGCTGAAATGTTACCATTAACAATTAAGTCACCCATTGTTGTTGGATTATAAATTGTTACACTATCACCAAGTACAACACCATTCTCCGCACTAACTGTATATTGGTCAGTATTGGTGGAACTTACCTCTGTATTATATGAACTCCAAACATAAGACCTATTATCTCCAGCAACTGATTTTCTACCCGCTGCATGTGAAGTTTCTCCTTCTGCTCTTGTCGAAATACCTTCTGAATGAGCATAATTACCTGAAGCTGTCGTCTCTCTACCTTCTGCATGGGCATAATAACCTGAAGCTGTTGTTAAATATCCTTCAGCGTGTGCTCCATTTTGAGATGCTGTTGTTGTATTACCTTCTGCATGTGAAGTACCACCAGATGCTACCGTTGAGCCACCTTCTGCGTGAGATGCGGTACCACTAGCTGTTGTAGCAGACCCTTCAGCATGAGATGCTAAATTACTAGCTGTTGTATTCTCACCTTCAGCATGTGCCTCATTTTGAGATGCTGTTGTATCCCTACCTTCAGCGTGAGAATTAACACCTGATGCTGTAGTAGACTGACCTTCAGCATGAGAAGTATCACCACTAGCAATTGTTTCTAACCCTTCGGCGTGTGATCTCGTACCAGATGCTAATGTTCTTTGGTTTTGTGCATGTGATTGGGGTCCCATCGCAGAAGCTCCACTACCTTCTGTATGAGCTGCATCACCAAGTGGTCCAACAAGAGTATAACTACCTTCTGCATGTGATCCATTATTAGCAATAACTTTTGTGTATTGTCCTTCTACATGTGAAGCTTCACCAAGCGCCTGTGTATGATTACCTTCGGCATGGGCATAAAGAACCGTTGCTGATGTTTGATAACCTAATGCTGTTGAAAAATTGCCACTTGCTATTGTTCCTTCACCTGCTGCAAATGATGCTTTACCTGAAGCTAATGATGAAAGACCAAATGCTTGTGAAGCCGTTCCTGTAGCTGATACTGACCAACCATAAGCAAGAGCTGTATTACCTGATGCTAATACGTATTGACCATCTACTATTGTACCACCTCCAGCGAATGCACCAGTACCGGAAGCATATACTTTACCAGATAGATCAGCAAAGCCTGTAGCAATTGACCCGCTTCCGTTTGCTACAATCTCACCACCTCTAGCTGCCCAACCTCTAGTTGTTGAGCCGGGTGCGACTGCTGCTAATATAGAGTCTTGGAAAGAATAACCACCAACTGAACTACCATAACCATCTGCACTAATAATAGCTCCAGTGGAAGCAAACCCAGTAGCCCTAGAAGCATCACCTGATGCAACTGTATTAAGACCACCAGCATGTGAATAATCACCAGATGCTATTGTTAAACTACCTTCTGCATGAGAATATGTACCAGATGCTGTTGTCCTATCACCTTCAGCATGGGCACCAACATTACTAGCTGTTGTAAATCCACCTTCAGCATGGGCGCCTGTGGCTGGTGCAGTTGTTTCTGTTCCCCAACCTTCTGCATGTGACTCAGCCCCTGCTGCAATTGTGTCGCGACCTTCTGCATGTGATCGAACCCCTGAAGCAAGTGTTCCATTACCCTCTGCGTGTGCAGCAGAATCTGTTGCTGAAGTTTGAACACCCTCTGTATGACTAGCAACAGCTCCAGCAAATGTTCTATCACCTTCAGCATGTGCAGCATTATATTTTGCGTGTGTTTGATAACCTTCGGCAAAAGTATTCCAATCCGATGCTCTAGTTTGATAACCCAATGCTACGGAATATCCACTAAGTGCTATACATCCTTCGCCACCAGCAAATGATGCTCTACCTAATGCTTGAGATGAAATACCTTGAGCATGAGATGTGAATCCTACTGCAGATACTCTATAACCTTCACTATGTGCATTTATACCCGTTGCTACGGTATAATTACCTTGAGCATGAGATTGGGCACCTAAAGCTTTTGTATGATTACCTTCAGCATGAGCTATGTTACCATCATTATTTGCTATTCCAGCCTGTGTATTTAAACCTTCTGCATGTGACCATGAACTTTTTGTTTGTGAACCAGAGCCTTCTGCATGTGAATATGCTTCTTGTGCAAAAGTTTGAAATCCTTCCGCGTGTGTGTATTGATCGGTGGCTGATGTTTGACCACCTTCGGTATGTGATGCAACACCACTAGACCATGTATTCACACCTTCCGCATGAGCATATTGTGCATCTGCTATTGTAAATGAACCTTCAGCATGTGAGCTTTGACCCGTTGCTTGAGTTAAGACACCTTCTGCATGTCCAGTTTGTGTAGCAAGAGTAGACTTACCTTCTGCATGAGAACCCGGATAAAACGCAGTTGATATTGCAGTTGCGCCAATACCTTCAGTATAACTACTATTTCCTATGGTAACACCATTATAAGCTAAGTTAACTGGAGCTTGAAATACATTCTGAGCTGATAAGCCTCTACCTGCTTCCACATCACCAAGAAATGAAGCCCACATATTACCTGAAATTGGAACACCACTTAATGTCACACTATCAAAAGGAATTGGATTCTGTACTACTTTTGAAGTACCAGAGCCACCTACATTAAAACCACTTAACTCATGAAGATATAAATCTAATATTTCCACTTCGGCTAAAGTAGCACATAAATAAGAAGTGAAAATCTTATCAGCTGATAAAGCACCATTGACCATAACTTGGCCTGTTGCTTTTATTGCGTTTTGTGTTTGGTTAAAATCTGTTTCATTAGCAATAACAACGTTAGGACCTTTTGCTATGATAGCATTGCCTGTAGATGTGGATGCTGTGATTGCGTAACCTGAGAGTGGAGCTGAAGCACTTAATGCTCCGTTTAGTATGAAATCACCTTTGAATGGATCAGATGGGGACGCAATTGAATCGTGACCACTATCTATTTCGTTTGTACTGTTGTATGTATGGTGATTATGTCTATGGTGTTTGTTATGAAATCTATTACTCATGTTTTCCTTTCAAGCCTCCAAATTAATGGGCACATTTCAAATGTGTACTAATATAAGGTTATATAAAAATATTTAATAAGAAGTTGACTTTTTCCTCAAGTATGTTAAAATATAGATATGAATATATATGCCCTACAAACAGCAAGAAATGGTAGTAAGTCAGTCCCTAATAAGAATTTACTTGAAATAGGTGGTAAACCTTTATATAAATGGAACTATGATTATGCTAAGAAGTTAGAACCTACACTTATACAGAAAACCTTTATATCAACAGATATACCTGAGATCTTAAACAAACATAATAATTCATTTAAACGACCTGCCCATTTATGTAAATGTGATTCATCACATTATGAAACTATTTTACATGGGTTGTTTACTATTGAAAACATTATTCAAAAGAAAGTAGATATCTTAGTAATCCTTTTAGGTAATAATAGAGGTGCTTATCCTGTAGATTTAAGTACAGGGATTCAATCATTAAAAAACAATGTTGGGTATGATAGTGCTATGAGCGTTGGTAAATTTAATATGTTTAACCCATATAGAGCATATAAAATTAAAGAACCATCTAAGAGTTTAGAGACTTACATAGACCAGAATCAGTATCCTGATATAAATAATTTAAATGATAAAGACGCATATGGGGATGTTCATTTCTTTAATGGATCATTTTGGATATGTAGAAGAGAATGTATTTTAAAGAATAAAGGGTTAGAACCATTTTCATGGTTAGGCGATAGCATAATGCCTATTGTTCAAGATAGTAAGATAATGGAGTTAGATGCACCATGGCAGACACCTATAATATAAAAGACCCCCTAGTTGTTATTGGGTCAGGTCCATCATTAGAGTTTGTTGATTTTAATATACTCCAAGATTTTGATACCTTCAGTATAAACGATGCTTGTTATTCATATGAGAAAATGAATTGGTATCCAAAGTATTATGGGGCGTTTGATGAGGATTGGGTTGATAGTAATAAAAAACAAATTAAAAAAATTATAGATAGTCCTATTTCAAATTTATTCTTCTTTAATGACACAAATATTAACAAAAAAGATAATGTAACGTTAATAGAAAAACAATTTCACCATGATATAAAAACATCATTAGAATTATGGGTTCCATGGCATGAAACAATAGAAACAGCTATTGATGTTATTAAATCAGAAAACGACATAACAACCCTTGCTGCTAAAAATATAATTATGCGTCTTATAGGTAATCATGATTTGCCACCTAGTATATTAGCCAGTGGTATTATTAAAACAATGAGAGGTGAAAAATTATCACCAGAAGATTAAAATAAACCAACACCAAAAGAATTTCAAGAAAAATGCAAAAGAAAAATGCCTCAAAGCTTGCAAGAGTTTTATAGATATGACGGAACCCCATCAACCCATATTGCAGTAGAGATTGGTGTATTGTTGGGTTATAAAAAAATAATACTTCTTGGTGTTGATTGTAGTTATCATATTGATAATAAGAAAAATAGATTTTGGGATTTAGATAATCAAAAATTTATAGATGATGTTAACTTAGCTAGTAAGCGAATAGGTGAAGAAGGTTATGATATTGAAAAGGCTATTGAACATCAAAATAATAATCATTTCAAAGAATGGGACATACTTAATGAATGGCTTATAGAAAAAAACATTGATGTAGTTAATTGTTCAGCTTATACAGAGTTGGATGTTTTCCCTCAGGGTATGTTAGAAATGGAATTAGGAATAGAAGAACTTGAACCCCTTTAAAATATTATTAGTATATCCCAACTTGCAACTTATAAACCTTATACCAACAAATATAGGACTCTTATCGGCCTGCTTAAAACAAGAAGGTTTTGATGTTAAGGTATTTGATACCACTCTTTATAAAACTCAGGAACAAAGTGAGGATGAAAGAAGAGTAGAATTAGGTCATTATAAATCAACTACAAAGGTTCAATACAAAAAAGCTAATGTGTTTGCTGATTTTAAAAAATTAGTAAAAGAATACAAACCAAATTTTATAGGTGTATCAACTGTTGACTCTACTCATGAGTTAGGAGTTAAATTAATTGAAGCTGCTAATCCAGAATGCTCTGTTATCTTTGGAGGAGTGTATCCAACCTTTGCACCTCATAAAGTTATATCACATCCTTGTATTGATTATGTTTGTGTTGGTGAAGGTGAAGAGGCCTTAGTTAATTTAGTAAAGGCATATAGAGATGGTATCCCTTGGAACAGCAATAACATAATAACAAATAACAACCCAGAAATTAAAATGGGGCATGTGGTTGATTTGAATAGACTTCCTAACGAAGACTTTACTGTCTTTGATGATGAAAGATTCTTAAGACCAATGCAAGGCAAAGATAAGAGAATGCTTCCTATTATGATTGATAGAGGCTGTCCTTATAAATGTTCTTTCTGTGCTGAACCAAATCTTAAAAAACTTTATAATAATTATGAAGCGGGTAATAACTTTAGGGTTAAAAAACTTCCTGTAATTAAAAAATATATGAAACAAATGATTAGTAAATATAAACCAGAATATATTTACTTTAATAGTGAAACCTTTTTTGCTAGACCAGAAAATCATATTGAAGAGTTTGCTAATTTTTATAAGAATGAAATTAATCTCCCATTCTGTTGCATGACTAGAATTGAAACTATAACAGATAGGAGAATTAAAGCTTTAAAAGATATGGGTTGTGATAGAATATCTTTTGGTCTTGAACATGGTAATGAAAAATTTAGAAAAGATGTTCTTGATAAACCGTTTACCAATAAACAAATTTATGATGGTTTTAAAATTCTTAGTAAATATGAAATACCTGTTTCTTTATTTAATATAATTGGATTTCCAGATGAGACTAGAGAATTAATTTTTGATACTATTAAAATTAATCAGGGTTTAATAAAACAATACCCTGAGAATAAAATAACTTTCAGTGTGTCTATTTTCCAACCATATCAGAGTGCACCATTAAGGTCTTATTGTATTAAGAAAGGTTATCTTGATCGTGATACAGAAGCTGGAAGCCTTACTACTGAAAGTATTCTTGATATGCCTCAATTACCTGCTAAAGAAATAAATGGTTTACTTAGAACATTTACTTTATATGTTCAGCTTCCTAAATCATTTTATCCAGATATTAAGAAAGCAGAAACTTGTGATAAGACATTTGAGAAGTTAAGAAAAATATTACTCGAGAAGTTCTAATATGTTATTTAATCCTTCATATAAATAACCTACGCATCTATTAACAACATCAGCTGTTACAAATTCATTTATACCAATAAAGATATTTTCTTTATCAATAACAGCATCAATCGAAGCTTTATATTCTTGTGGAGTGAATCCTTGAATTGATAAAGTAGTTCCTGTATCTGTTGTTGTTGAAATAATTTTACCTTTAATACTTCTTCTAAAGATTTCTATATTATCCCACATTCTTGAAATACTTTTATTGTAAACCCAATCCTGAACATATTCATCAGATTCAATATATACACTATCCATATCCCAAGTATATTGATCAGTCGAAACCTTATCATCGACAATACTAATATAATCATAATATTTAAGTATATTAAGTCCGTTGGCTATATAAAAACCTTTTGTTGGTGAGTGTGATCCACCTGCGTAATTTACAGTGCCATTATTACCTGCGAACGTACCAGCTGGTAAACCGTTTTTATTTACTTTAATAACACTACCTGATAATATGATGTATAAGAAACCACCACTATCAGAAGCAACAATTTTATTTACATCATACCCATTGCTATTATTGTAACCATAATTGGTAATGTGTTCACCATCGTTTGTTGTTTTTATAATATACTCATTAGTTAGTATGTGTAAATTATTATCTTCATCTATTGCCACACTTAATGGTTTATTGTCTGCGTTTAAATAATCACTAGTGATTGTTTTTAACCAACTACCAGATCTTGTAAACTTTTTAATAACAAAGTTATCAGTATCAGTAACCCAAACCATGTTGTTTGAATCTACCACCATATCATTAGGATTTTGAAATTTGGATGGAACTGATGCACCACCTAGTGCGCCCCAACTATAAAGAAGCTTCCATTGGTCGTAAGCTTCTTCTGTATATGAATATACCGCTACTCTATTTTTTGGTTTGTCAAGAACATAAATTCTGTTATCATCATCAACATCAATTGATTGTAAGCTTATAAATGGATCACCTATTGATTTAATACTTCTTTGACCTATTAAAGAACCATCTCTGTTAGAAGAAAGTATTTGAACAGTGGTGTCGTTTGCTATATAAATTAAATTATCTTTTACGACTACATCATTTACTGCTGAAAGTATTCCACCTGAGATTATAGTTGAGAGTGAATTACTAGATGCGTCATACCAACGAGTTCCATTAGCTAATGTTTCTCCATACCAACCTTCAAAACTAATTGGTGGTTGGGCGTATAATTTAGAAACATTATCAAGGTAATCTAAATTAGCATTTAATTTATCAAACATGTTATTTATATTATCACTTGTTACCCATTCGTTTGGGGGTAGTTCTACATCTTGTAAAGAATGTGGAAGTACCAATTCTTGCTCTCCATAAACTCTAATTATATCATCATCAAAATTATCATAAGCGCTTAATACAGTTATGTAATTTGAAAACTCTTTAACTATAATAGAATCATCAAATACAACTACGGCTGATAGTGTTAAGGAATAGACGTCAGGTTGACTATAAGAATGTATTACTGATTGATAATCTTCTGTAAATACTATTGTATCATCTCCCATATCCCAAAAGAACCCGGAAATAATATTTGGTGGCATTGGAGCCGATTCATTATAGAATATTATATCATTATCAATTAACTGTATTCTGTCTGGTGTATAAATTTCAATATCAGGAATTACATACGCTGATATTAAAGTAGAAATAGAAACCTGATCTAAATTAGAATCTTTTTTAACCCAATCATATGGTGTGTCATTAATTATATCTGTTACTGTACCAGAGATACTAACATTAATAACATTAACACCACCTTCAGATACTGAAGTTGCTGTTAAACCATTACCAATATTTAAAGTATATAAAAGATCAGGAGATGTTTGATTAACCCAATCAACCCAATTAGCTGTAGATATCTGCCATGTATAATTTCCAGATATTGTTTCAACCGGACTAAGTGTCCCATGAGATGTACTAACAGAAGCGTTTAAAACATTATCTGTATTTATTAACATTGATACATCATATGAATGTATATTAGCCGTTGGTGTTTCATAAGGATATATTCTTAAGTTCTGGAATAGTTTATTACTATCATCTGCTATAATGGCTATATTAGGATATTTTTTTACACTACCATCAATATCAACATAGTATGTATCCATCCCATCAATAAACGCTGAATTGTAAACATCTAACCTAACTCCAGAAACTGCTACATTTGACTGAGGCGCAACAGAAGGAATGTCATGTGTGGTAGTTGCATTTGAAGTAGAAACAATATCATCACCTATAGTCCATTTGTAAGTTGTTCCTCCGTTTGAATAAGCACTTAAATTAATTGTTTCTGTATGACCTTCACCATATGAACATAAACCTTGGGAGTTTGTATAGTTACCAGATCCTAAAAGAAACATATCTGGATTAAAATATCTACTTGGATATGATATATAATCTGCGCTTAAAAATTCATCTACAATTGTTAAATCTACAGAACAATTAGCTGGCTTTGTTTTTACACCATCCCAATTAACTGATTGAGCTGTTAAAGCTGTCATCGTAATTGTAAATGTATTTGGCAATGATGCTAATGTATAGATATGTGTTTGTGGTGATGTATCTGTTGTAATAATTGTACCATCACCGAAATCCCAAATACGAGAACCCACATCAATAGGATTATCTATATATGTTAAATCACTTACAGAGACTGTATATGTTGAGCCGCCACTTATTTTATATAATATGTTTGTTGATGAACATAAATTGTAATCAACATTAAATTGCGGATCAAAAAGACCTGGACCTGGCCATGCTGTTGTTTCATATGCGATTGTATCTATATCAACAATATCACCAGCACTAAGAACTTGAGCGGATAATGTTACGTTGAATACATCAATAGGGGCTATATTATCCTCTATTGCACATATATTATAAATTATTGTATTTGTTGTCTCTGGACCGTATGGTGATCCTAATGTTAAAGGAGATCCATTTAAACGAGTTATCCAAACATTAGTACCAACTGGAGTAGATACATTCCATTTAATAAGATCATCTGGATGTATTTCAAGTAAATTTATTCCACCACTTAATGCATAAGCTTTAGTTGTTACAGTTTCAACTCTTGTTGTTGCTTCAGAGTCAAGTACTATTGCTGAAATTTGTGTTGTATCAAATTGTGTTGTAAAATCATATGATGCTGTTATAGCTGGTCTTGTTGAACTCTGTGAACTAATTGTATATTGTAAGTTTGTTTCTGCATCTGTTTCAAATCTTAATAATGCACCCGATGGTGGAATTATTGTATCCTTTGAATATGTTTCCCAAAGTGAAGTAGTAATATTGTATGTTGATACTCCTGCTACATTAGTATCTGGACCCCAACCCCAACTAAAATCTTCAACTACATTCCAATATGGGGCTACACTATTAACATATCTTCTTGTCGCGATTTCTGCAAAGTTATTACCTTTATTTTCTTCTGTTATAGTAAACTCATCTGTAATTACTTTTGTATAATCCCATACATAAATATCTGTTGTTGAAGTAGACCAAGCTTGTGTCAAGAATGGTATTACAGTAGCTGAAATTGGAAATGTTTGTGATGGGTGAGAAGATGATATTTGAACATAAAAAGCTGAATTACCATAACCAGAATATTCTGTTGAATAGGTTTGATCCATTATACTATCATCACCACTACTTAGAACAGTATATAACATGGCTGATGGTGATATCCATTTAACTATATCATTGTCGGTTAGCAGTTGTGGTCCCTCAACTACCGAATTCCTTGCGGCTGAAAGTGTAACTGTGTTTACAAATAATGATTTTTCTATTATATCTAAATAATATGGGGTAGTACCTGAAAATATAATTTCTGATGGGTTCCAACCACCATCTGCAAATGCCGAAATCTTATAAACATCATTTGAGTTTGTTGACCATACAGATAATAAATATGTATTCGTTGTTGTTGTAAGTAAATTTGTACGCCATGTATATGGTTGTTGGACTGTATGGTATGTGCCCATTACGTTTGCTGCACTACCAGGATATACACCACTAATTGTTTTATTTGTAACCAATTGACCCCATGCTGGGTAATCCCAAAGTGCTGAAACAGCTCCAGTAGTTGTGTTTGTTATTTTACCAAAACCACTTAAAACTGAATTTGATTTTGGTCTAAGATCTAAATCTGTAAAATTTGACATCCCTGCATAGTTAGCATTAAGACCACCTGCGTAGATTGAGTTGCCTGATACAAAACCAGATAAATATAATGTTGTGCTAATTAAGCTATTTGATAATATATTACCATTAGAAAATGTTCCTACTACTTCGGTATCCCAATTAGTTATTTCAGGTGATAATACTATCTCATCATGATATCTATTAATATAAGCATAATTAAGACCTGTAGGCGCTCTAAGTAAACCTGTTGATGGGTTATAGCCAGATGCTACAAAATAAAGATTTAATCCAGCTGGTATTTCGGTATATCCATTTGTGCCAGAAAGTACTTGGAATGTAGCTGAATTAAAAGTGCTACCATAATTATCTAATCTTAAATCCATTTATTACTCCCAAATTATTTTAAACAACTCTGTATAGGCTGGTGAAATCTTTTTCACTGTATCCCTTATAGTATTTTCAATCACCGTACGAGTTGTTGGGTCTGTTATTCCTAACCCAATTAACCTAATGTTATAAAACTGTGATTTAGCTCCAGGCATCTTATGCATAAAGAATCTTTCAATTTCTTCAAGATAATTCTGAACACCTGTTGGCATATTCCAATTAAGATCATTATAACTATCTTGAAGTGCATAGATATGACTGATATCAGAATTATTTAATACCCAGTCATAGATTCTCAAGTCATCTACCGACCCTTTGAAGTGATATTGTGATGTATTAATTTCACTATCAAGTGTAGTAGACCTACCTATGTTAGCACCAATAACTAATGGATTCTCATATTCATAATATATTTTAGACCCAGCTACTGCTGATACTTCGTCTCTAAGTACTGTATCTACATAGAGCTTATATTCTCCTTCAGTTGAATCATACACCCCTGCAAAGTGATGCCATGAGTTGTCTGTAAGAGCTGAAGTTGGATATTGAATTGTTTTCTCGGCAGATAGGCTAACTACACCTAATGTTACTTTTGATTTAATTTGTGGTTGGGTTTTATTCTGCCAATGGTAGTTATATAAACGTTGTGATTCATAACCCGTTGGGTCACCATAAGCAACAAACTTCATTGTTGTTTGATCTTGACTAAGGAATTCGTTCAAATCAATGCCGTTTGTAAGTTTGTAACTATCAATTTTATTACCTGTCATATCTAATTTATAAATTGTTTGATCAGCTGATTGAGTAATCCAAGCGTAGTCAACCCATTCTGTACCATTCCATTCATTTGAGAAACTTATACTTCTAGGTGCGTCAGATGTACTGGTTCCAATACTCCCAGAAGCAAGAAATGTAGATGTTCCGCCAGTTGTACTAATCTTGGTAAATAATGTTTCATCATGTAATGCCCAAAGATAATCATTTTTATCTAAACCAATATGGGTGTAATTAGAACCACTAGATAATACTTGTACTCCTGAATTAACTTCTATAACATCATTAGGACCCATATCATATCTATCTGTGTTAGTTGCTTTCATGTATTTAAAAAGTCTTTGTGTTGCGTTATATGCAGTACTTGTGAATGGTTTTGGTTGCATGCCAAATGAATTAACTAATGGATCTGGATGAACAGCTGAATAATTAACTTCGTTTGTAAATATGTTAACTCCAGATATAGAGAATCCTGTACGGTCCATTAAGTATAATGTTTCTTCTCCATCAAAGCCTAATGCTGATGCAAAGCTAACAGTTGTATTAAAATCAATCTGTTTAATTATATCACCATTGTAATCTATTTTATAAAGTTTCTTGTTATTGTCATCAAGTGTCCAAGTATACAAATCAGGATCAACTAATACTGCTACTGGTTTACCGTTGTTTGGTAGACCTACATCTTTATATACTCTTCCGTTCGCCATGAATAATATATGACCGTAAGTAGTTTCCATAACTGGTAAGATTGGATTGTGGAACCCATTATCATATTCTAATGTCCATCCACCTCTAAAATTATTATCAACAATATGATGACCTTTAATGTTATCCCAATCAGATGCTTTAACCCAAGCTGAGAATGAAACATCACTTGATACATTATAAGAAGAACTATAAGGTACAAAACAATTTTGTTTTTCTCCATCAAACGTTACGCCTTTAGATCTTGTCATTGCTGAGGTGTAACTAATAAGTGTTCCGCTATTGCTGTATGGTGATTTGTCAGTAACTGTTTCATTCCATTCATCATAGCCAAGTTTAAGATGTGTTCCATTACCTGTTAACGATTTGACAATTGAAAGATTACCTTCATCTCCTTTATGATAGTACTTATAATATACACCGGGGTCAAAAGTCATTTGAGATTCTTCATCGTAAACCCAAGGGGTTGCATTTGCATTGAAAGTTATTTCTATAGTGCTGATTGCTGCTTGATATGTTGTATAGCCTGGGTTATACCATCTATCTACCCATATTGGTTTAGCATCTGTAATACCATTTTCAGCTCCTGAGAGCCATGAGCAAAGATATGTACCATCCTGCCATTGTTGTGAGTCGCCCCACCAAATATTCTTTTTATAGTTAGCCATCTTCTTCCAGAGCTTATCTGCTCTATTTGGAGAGCGGCCTGCTATTGCACCTGACTCAATAATTCCAGCCGCTGATAAAGCAATCCTGGGGGCAACTGTTGGATAATGAAAATAAGTAACTTTATCAGCTTCGAACGTTACTTGCTTTGTGTCACTGGTAAAACCTAAGAATGGTGTGTCGTAACCTTCATCTTGGTTAGACCCTATAAACATCTTTTCATACTCTCTTCTTTTAACAGCTTGTGAATGATAACCGCCCGATAAAATAACAGAGGTTGAACTACTAATAAATGGAGCTGTAGTATATTCATATTCAGGTGTCTGAACATTTTTTAATGTAGCAATATTAATATCATATGAACCAACTCTATTTGTTTCATTATAATTAATTTTTGTTTTGTATGGTACGCTTACTAAAAAGTTTTGTTTAACACCTTCTATATTATTTCTAATTTTTGTATTTTTATTGTTTATTGTATCTTCTTGTTCATTATAATAATCAACCCAATGTACTTTAGCATTAAACCCAGTGGACATAGAAGCTAAATATAAACCTGTTAAAGCAAACTGAGTTGAGTTTGTAAAAGTATAATCATCATCTGGAACAACTCCTATAGCTCTTATTTGTTCATTTACTGGGCTGTAACTAAAGAATCTTTTAAATACTGAAGGTCCATACGGTTGATCATTATCTACTAATGTTGAAAAGAAGATTTTATTATCTTTCATATAATAATCAAATTTTTGTTGCTTGTCTGGGTCGAAAAGTATTTCGTTTTGTAGTGTAACATTCCATGGGGCTGTTTTACTAACTGTGAAATATTTCGCGCCCCATTGCAATGAAATTGTTTTATCATCATTAATTTTTGTTAAAAAGAATGTATTACCTTCTAATGCTGATGCTGATGCAAACAATGAACTATCTACCTTCTCTACTAGTTTTTCATTCCCTGCTTGTAATCCTGTATATAAGACTAAATCAAAAATACCAATAGTCTGGGATATGTCTGTAACAAAATCAGCAAGATTCATTGCTGATGAAATAAAGAACATCGTATCTCTACCTGATTTTACGTCTTTAATACCATCTAAGATTGGGTTTGTAATTGCAGAATATCCATCAGAGAAATATTTTATAGATGAATGTAAATCTAAATTATCATAATTGTAATTAGCAGACAATGGATAAAAACCTGCTGTTGCTGCTTGTGATATGCTAAACATTAGTTATCTCCTTTAAGGGTGTATGGCATTATCTTTTTACCAGTTTCATTTTCAAACACTATTAACAAATCATCCGATTGATACATTCTACTTTCAATTATGTGTTTTGGTTTATATCCTTCAAGATCATCTTCAGATGTTAATCCAACTACAACAACTTCACTACCAACATATACATCATGTGTATTTGTATTGCATGCA
>Ga0114918_10001989_pt1 | contig 18332 bp, 7 predicted proteins | sample LantaG_FD_87015 | JGI IMG/M metagenome (GOLD analysis project Ga0114918, IMG submission 87015) | Deep subsurface microbial communities from Baltic Sea to uncover new lineages of life (NeLLi) - Landsort_02402 metaG | ecosystem: Environmental > Aquatic > Marine > Oceanic > Sediment | place: Baltic... | reverse complement strand
CGTGGGTTTGGACCCCCTAGGAGTCCTTGAATCGTGCTGCGACCCGAGAGGCACTGACACCTCGGGGGAGGGCAGCCTCGGAGGTGCTGTAGTCGGGCTGAAGCGAAAGGGGAGAGCCTCCCTTGCAGCCACACTGGCCCCCACACTGGCACGGCCCGTCACCGCACGCCTTCTTGGAGTCCTTCTCGCGCCAGCCAGGGATCTCTTGGTCGGCCAGGCCCCCACAGAAAGCGCCCGGGTTGGACACCTTCCCGTCCATCTCCCGGATGCAGCGGGAGACAGGGTGCTTGGGGGCACGGCTGGTGAGGGAGTCCCAGAACTTTGTGACCGAGTCCTGGGTCCAGCCCTTGGGGAGGTTCTTCCATTCTTTGGCGACGCGTGAGGCGACCCGGACGGAAGAGGGGTGGGATGGGTCCTGAGGCATGGTGTCTCCGTTGCCCTGAGCGCACCGATAGACGCACCACCGACTAGAAGGCGGTGTGGTCTTCGGAGTCGTCGTCCGAAACCAAGGAGGTGAACCCCGAGAGGACACCCAGGTTGACGGATCCTGGTGCCCCCGATGCAGCCTTGTTGTCGTAGGGGACTCGCCCTGCATCGGAGCCGTCCGGCACGCGGAAGGTCGAGTCGAAGAAATAGGCCACGTTCGCAGCAGTGAGGGACTCGGTGTACCGCTGGGGGTCGAACAGCTCGTCGGCTTCCATGTTGCCTCGGGTCGCCCAGATCATGTCCTCGATCTCCAGGTCAAGCTGCTCTCGCAAATCGCAGAGCTTGATGATGTGCTCCTCGATCCGCGTCCGCTTGTACCGCGCCTCCTGGGAGATCCATCGCCGATCGCGTTCCATGATGGTGGCGACCTCGTTGTCCTTCGCCGACTGCCCCGACCCTCCGCTTCGGCTCGGGCGGTACTTCCTCAAGTTGGTGTCCTCACTGGTCACCGACTGGTCGTAGGAGTACTTGATGTTGTTCGGGTTGAGGATGCCGCCTCCGGGCTGCATGTAGCGCTTCTCGGCCTCCGCCCCGTCACTGGTCCCGACGTCAGAGTCAGGAGACAGGAACATGGAAATATCAAAGGGATTGCCTCCAAGCGACACGTAGGCCGCCAAGAGCTTCCCGATGTTGGATTGTGCGGAGGACACCTCGACCCCCACTCGCCGCTCTGTGACGACGCGTCCGCCTTGGTTGTCGGTCTCCACGCCGTAGAGGATGTACACCTCCCCGATCCGTTCCTTCTCGGCCTTGATCACGTCGTACCGAGCTGAGGCATCCCTGCGCTCTTCGAGCATGAACCGCCGGAAGGCTCTCCACTGCCCCTCTCGGAATCGCGACTTGTAGGCGAACGCTGGCATTACCCCTCCTCCCCGCCGCTAAAGCCGCCAAGAATCAAGCCCAGCAGCTCTAGGAGGACTGAGGGCAGCCCACCGGCCACAATCGCTATGCCAGCCCCATAGGAGCTATATGCGTCCTGCGGCTTGTTCCCAGCTGTCACCAGCCCTGCTGTGATGCCGTCCGTCCCACTCTCAACGATGACGAGTCCGGAGACCGAAGGGAGCGCGAAGAAGGTGAGGGACCGAAGAAGGGCTCGGATCTGCTCCAGGAGTGCTTGGAGCTGGTAGATGCGAGCCTGGATCGCCTCGATGTAGGCGACGATCTTGTCGATGATGCCTACGAGCCCATCGAGGATGCCCTGCATGAAGCGGTCAAGCCGTTCCAAGAGATCGTCCAGGGGGATGAGCACCTGCGGCATCAGGCGGATGGCGATCCACTTGGTGTCACCCACAGGACGGGAGATCGGCGCTGCCGCAAGCTGGAGCACGGCGGTCGCAGATTCCAACACGTTCCAAAACCCCATCCGAGCCAGGAAGGCGTTCCGGATGTACTCCACCTGAGTGCCGGTGCCTCCTTCCGGGAGGGGAATGGAGTCATTGAAGATGATGGGGGAGAAATCGGCCGAGCCCTCCCCGGACACCCAGGTGAAGTCCCCCTTCGCGCGTCGAGTCTCGGCCCCTTCGGTGAGTTGGAGGCTTGGCGGCCGATCTGGCACCTCATTCAAACTCTTCGGGCTGGAGTAGATACTTCTGAGCACCTTCTTGTGGATACTTCGGCAGTAGGGGTTGCCTCCGAGGCCCTGGGTTTCATCGGCGGGGATCGCCTGGTTGGCCCCCACCGTCACGACGGGCGCGGCGTTGATCGACTGCAAGATGGTCAACGCAGGGTACGCCGCGTCCATCTGGGACCACTTGAAGCTCAAGAGGGGCGATGCATCTAAGAGGACAGCTCTGGCGACAGTCTCCGGAGGCGCTCCCCTTGTCTGAAGGTCGGCGGCGATCTGGTTGAGGACCCACCGCATCTTCCGACGGAAAGCGGACGGCCGGTTTCCTTGGAAGAAGGTCTGGTCAACACCGTACCGTGCCAGAAGATCGCGGCCTGCGCCCTCCAAGCCCAGGAGGCCGTAGCCTGGGTTGTAGGTGTTGTAGCTGAAGACCACGTACTCGCTCGTGGTCACAGCTTCGGTCAAGTCCGCTCGGCAAAGGATGGCGAGCGCAACGGCTGCCTGGACCGCCCTGATGTAGCTGATCTGGTCCGCCGAGGGGAAGTCCGCGACCCCAGGGCTCGACGCCGCCGTGAAGGAGTTGGGGGTGAGGGTAGTTCCCCCATTCAATCCGGGAGGCTCGGGGACCAACACGCCGTTCCTCGATGCCCGCAGACCCTCTTGGGAGAACCTGAACAGCCGTACCTGGCTATTTTCGTACACGCTGACCGGGTTTCGTAGGGATGCGTCGTCCAGCCCTAGAGCATCGACGTAGTCCTCTGTCAGAGCCCGGATACGGAACCAGTAGGTGTTGGGCCGGAAGGTCCCATCAAGGATGGCGAACCCGTTTGCTCCGGCCTGGAAAGAGGCTCCCCTCGGTAGCTCCGACTGGGAGAAGGTGGCGGTGTAGCTCGTACCCGGACCCATGCGAGTCAGGAACGATGTCTTCACGTAGTAGGTGTTCGCGAGGAGGGGCGGACCCTGCCTCTGACTCAAGAGGGAGGGGAATATCAGAGGAGTGTTTTGGTCCTTCTGGAGAACCAGGATGGGTGCCCTGGGGTTATCCTTCTCGACGGTGGCGAAGTCCGACCCAGGCACACCGATGTCCGCGATGCCTCCGTACAGCTTCAAGGGGCCGTTGGTGGTGGGGTCGACGGCAGCAGCCTGAACCCGAGGCAGGTCAGCCACCCTTCCTGACTTGTCGTCCTTCGGGGTGAGGCCGAGGACGTTGAGGCCATCCGGGATGGTGGAGACGTGGATCAGGAACCCCTTGGGTGCGGGGTTGAACAGCTGCCCGATCCCCCCTGCACTGGCCGGCATCTGCCACGTGACGGACACCTGGTCTGGGACGGTGCCTTGACCCTGGGAAAGGGTCCCCAGGTCCTTGAAAGCGCCCTGGGACTGCCCCTGCACCCCGTACTTCATCTCGGGAGCTGTGGGACGACCATAAGGGCTCCCACCTGCTGCCAGTTGCGGCTGCCCGAAGAACCGGAGGAAGGCGTTGATCACCCGGATCAGCTCGTTGATGTCCCCGGAGGATGTGTAGAAGAAGGCGCCCAGGGTCACCGACGAAGAGGAGAAGTCCGGGCGGTAAGGGTCTGTCCGGTCCTGGAGGCGACCGATCATGCGGCGCTCGTACGCCTGGTAGCCGCCGAGGACGTTGGAAAACTTGTCGTCGGAGGACAGCAGGTCCCAGTCGCCCGTCAAGTAGAGCCCGAGCTGGCGGAGGTCTCTGATGAGGGCGCGAATCTCCGCGATGATCAACTCCACCAAGGAGCGGAGAGGATCTAGGAATCCGACCAGGAACACCTTCAAGACGTTGAGGATCGTCTGGGTGATGTTGAGCAACGTGATCAGGAAGCCCAGGACGTTGTCCACCACCGTCAGGATGGGGTCTACCGGGGCGAGGATTGGGTCGAGGTTGACCTCGACAGTGACCCAGTCAGAGTCAGCCAATGGTCACCCCCCACCGCCGTGCTTCAACCGTTGCAGAGCGACGTGCAGGTCAGCCACCCTTTCCTGGTCGGTGGAGATCTGCCGCTCAACCAAGCCCTCCAGCTTCCGCAGGACTTCCTTCTGGCGCTCCACCAAGGGAGACTTGACCGTCCGTTCCTCGGTGTCAGACCACTCGCCTCCGAGAGGGACCCCAGCATCGCGGAGCTTCTGCTTGATTTCGTCGGCCGAATCGATCATGAACGTGGGTTCCGATAGCGTCGTTATCGCCTGTGGGAAGTCCTGGCAGGCTCCTGTAACTCTACCCGAGCTTCCCCAGGTACTTGGGCATTGGCGTCCCCTCTTCCAACTCCCCCACCCACGGAGGAGGCAGCTCTTGGCCTGGGGGAAGGACGTAGCTCACGACAGGGGGCTCGTCCTCGCTGTAGTCAGGCTCCCGCACCTTGATGGTCTTTCCCCCAGCCTGGGCGACCGCCTTCTGCGTACTCTGAAGCCACTGCTTCCAGTTGGGGTACATGATGTCGAGCATGGCCGTGTAGTTCTCCTCCTTCCAGTACTCGATCCCGTCCGGCCAGGGAGCATGGTTCTCCTGCATCATCACGAAGTTGTAGAGGGGGACCTGGGTGGGGCTTGGCTGGTGATACTCCGGACGGTCCCGAACCAGGTACTCGATGTAGTTCTCGTTGTGTGGCGACACGATCCCCGCAACAACGTCCTTCGCAGGAATCCGAGCCTCGATGATGTGGGATCCCTTTCCCGCGAACTGCCCCGCCATCCTGGGGTCCGTCGTCCAAGACAGCCACTTCCTCTTGATCTTGGGCGGGTCGAGGGGCTCTCCTCGGTACATGGTCACCGTGCCCAAGGCAGCTCGTAGCGGCGCGAACGCCTTGTACAGAGTCTCGGTTTGCTTCTCCAGGTAGGGGGCTGATCCCATGATCACACCCCGAGCGAACGTCTCGACGTCCCACTGGATGTCGTCTGGGAGGTTGGCCATCGACTCGGCGATGGCTTCTTGGATGCGAGGGGAGACCCGGGCCTGCCGTAGGGCAGCCCAGCGCGACGCAACACCAGTGGGGGACGGTTTCATGTCAGGGCACGACTATTGAGGCCCTACCGCCGCCCTAGGACTCGTCCAGTGCCTTCATCTGGTCGATCAGCTCACGCTGCTTCTGAAGCTCGATGGGGAGCTGCTCTTCCGCGCGGAGGGCCGTGGTGATGGACCCGTCCACCTGGTCCGACCGGAAGCTGATCCAGCTGTACCGCAGGTCCCGGAACCGATCATCCAGGTTCAGAACGTCGTCGATCAGGTCGGGTTCGACCGGACGCTGCCCGAACCCGTCCTCGACGAAGTCCGTGTAGCCCTCGATATCGAGGCGGAAGTCGAGGATCCAGAACCGACGGCCGAGGACCGAGAGGCAGTCCGAGACGTTCGTGTAGGGCTTCTCGTCCACCAGTCCTTCCAGGCTGGTGATCAGCCCGTTGGACACGATCCCGAGCCCGGCGGTCGGGTCCGTCGCGCTTCCCACGTCGATGATGTGGTCGTCGCGCTGGAAGACGTTGTAGTCCCCACCCTTCCCGGTCTGGTAGACGGCCTGGGCCTCTTCGATCAGCGAGAGCATCCGCTCACGGGTGAAGAGGATCAACTCCAAGGCATCCTCGGAGAAGATGGGGCTCGGTCGAATGATGGTGTAGGCGAAGGGCTCGATGCTCTTCGCCGCATTGATGCCCACCCGAGCCGCGTAGGAGGTGCCCACGGGGCCTGCCGTCGGACGGAGAGCCTGCTGCCCTTCTCGGCGAGCCAGGGGGAACGGTCCGCTGTTGTCGGTCAGATCGGAGTCGTGCACCGTGGGCAACACGACGTACTCGGCTCCGGAGTCGCCGAAGACCTCGTCGTCCGAGCCGTCGTCGGACCCGCCCCCGAAACGAGAGGCGCCATCTACTTCCAGGTCGGGGCCGGTGGTCGAGGGGTCCGTGACCACCTTGTAGAACCCGCGGTTGTCGTCCAAGGCGCTCGGCTTCCCGGCGATGTAGGGGGCCCGTCCGATGCTCGACTGGTCGCCTACGGGTCGTGCGCCCTGCTCGGTCGACTCGTACAGGGGACCTGCACCGTCGATGATCACGTAGTCGCCAACCTGGACACCCTCGGCACCCCAGTCCGCGATGAGCGTGTCGCGCATCGTGTTGAAAGCGGTGGGCACCTGTCCGCCGTCGGTGTCCCCCGCGCCGTAGTCCACGAAGCGGCGGAAGACGACCTGGTCGGTCACCATGTTGAACAGCTGGGCGTTGGACTGCTCGTGGGGGACGATGGCCTGTTCCAACCACACCTGGAAGGACACTGCCCCGCCCAGAGATGCGGTGAGGCCCGGCTTGCGGAGCTTCAGGACCGTGGCGGAAAGAACCGTCTGGATCTCCGCCGAGTCGATCAGATCGCCGTCGGCGTCCAGGACCCGGAGCACGTCGCCCGAGTTGATGTTCACCCTCGGGTTGTTGAAGGCTCCGAGGTTCGTCCCAGCCCCGGTAGCCGTGAACTTCCGGTCCCCAGAGCTGTAGGAGCCGAAGTCGCCCACCCGCATCTCGTAGGTGTACTGGAGCGCCGAGATGGAGTTGGCGATCTCCGCCTGGACCGAGTGCCACCGACGCAGACGCCGGACGTAGAAGTGGACGCTCTCGGTGAAGAGGCCGCCGCCCGTGGTGTCGAAGTCCGAGTAGTTGCGGTGCCCAACCTCGGAGGGGCCCGAGGCACTGTAGGAGGCCGCTACAACGTGTGGGACCGCCTGGGTGAGGTCCGTGGTCGGGCGAGGGAAGGACGGCTCCAAGAAGACGCCAGAGAGCGCGTAGAAGCCGGCAGACGAGGCCGTGGGGTCCAGGTCATCGCCGAAGACGAACCGGTCACCGGGCAGGATGCAACGCAGCCTGTGGGCCGGGATCGTGGCTGTGTTGTCGAAGTGGATGTCGGTCCAGTTGCCCACCGTGACCGCATCCAGTGCGATGTGGGCAGTCACGCCTCGGATCGGGTTCGCGACCACACCTGCCGCGCCGGTGTAGCGGCGGCCGTAGATGGTCGTCGACCGGTCAGGGTAGAAGTCGGTGTTGTCTTCAGGGACCGGGACTCGGACGCCCAGCGATCCCGAAGTCGATGTGGCGTCGAGGTCAGCCAAGAGCCTCTCAACGTCGGCGGCGACCGCCGTTTTGTCCCAAGCCTTCGCAGAGACCACGGTCCCACCCGTGCCACCGTGGTTGTCCTCGTTCAGGTTCCCCAGGATGGCGAGACGGACCCCTGCGGTGATTCCGTTCGCGCTCGGCACATCGTCTTCGTCCCACCCAACGACGTTGTTGAGAGGGAGGCCCGTGCTCTCAATGGGATTGAGAGGCAGGAACTGCATGCCCGACACACGAGTTCCGCGCGTGGCCGCAGCTGCGAAGACGGAAGCTGTGATCGCGGCCCCCGTCGCATCCTGGTAGGTCCCGTCCAGGGTGAAGGTCGCCTCTCCCGTCACGGGGTCGTAGGTGATCCCCGAGTAGCGGGCCCGGTAGACCGAGTCTGCGATGATCGTGTAGGTGCCCGTGTCGTAGGTGGCGTACTGGTCCCGGAGGATCAGGTAGACCCACTCGGTGGCCGAGGGGAACCCGCACCCTTCCGCGGAGTGGGGGACCGGGACAACGTCCTGGAGCACCAGGGTGACCCCCGAGATGGACTTGACCTGGGGGAAGGTGAGGTCCAGCGTTTCCCTGAAGCCCGCATCCGTCGCAAAGGTGCCCGACAGGAGGTCAGTGCCAGAGGCCGACGTGAGATTGGTGCCCACCTTGTGGCGGGCCAGGTAGGTGCCGGTGTTGACGGCGCCCACTCCAGAGCCTGCCCCATCGACGACGATGATGTCGCCCTTCTCCACGTTCGCGAGGGCTCCCCCCGCAGCTCCGACGGACTCGATCCAAGCGAAGGTGCCCTCGACGGTTGCTCCGCTCTCGACGGAGTCCCGCATCGTCCCGGTGCCTTCCAGGATGACTGCGGAGTCGCCCAGGTCCGACGTGGGGACACTGGACACGGTGATGCCTGTGGTCGGAGACGAGGTGAAGGGCAGAGGGGTGTTCCCATGGCCCTCCCAGCCCATCATCCTGAGCTTCCCGGTGGAGGAGCCTGGGATGAAGGTGCCCACGTAAGGGACTCCCGCAAGAACGGTTCCGTCAGGATCAGGCCCCACTCGCTCTTGGAGAGTGAAGGGGACTCCTCCGTTGGTCTCCGTAGACTCGTTGACAGAGGACCCCGCCACTCCCTGGCAGGTGGACTCCCAGACGTTGATCTGGACACCCAGCTCGATGGCGTCGCCGTTCGCTGGTGTCGATCCACGGGGGAGGGCCGAGTTGAAGGCCACCTCTTCCGAGAAGGTCAGACGGTCCCGTGCGATCTCACACGTTGTCGACCCGAGGCCCGCACCAACGGTCCCGCCACCTGCCAGGAGGATGGTGTTGGCGTCGAGGTAGGTGTCCACCGTCGCAGTGAAGTCGTAGTAGGTCCCCGAGGTGAGGAGCGGGAGGATCCCAAGCATGGAGGCAGCCGTCTCGATGCGGATGGTGTCCGAGCCCACGAGAGTCACCCCAGTCCCCGCCAAGATCTGGCCCGCGGCCGTAGGCCCCGAGGGGTCATAGGCCAGGACCGTTCCCACAGCGCCCACGAAGATGAGGAGGATGGACCCGAGCCAGGACGCGCCCGGAGCAGCCCCGGGATCAGGGTCGTAGAAGTTGATGACGACGGTGTTGCCGCCCCCGATGAGGTTGAGGATGCCTCCCGTGCCTCCCCCCGATCCGTCATCGAAGATGATGCCTCCGATCGAGGTGAAGTTGAGGGTCAGGACAGAGGTGGCTGCAACCACTTCCGTCACCAGGCAGCCTGCGACCGCAGGGAAGCCTCCGCCCAGGTAGCCCCACCCGTTGGTGATGGTGTACTTGTGGAGGTCCGTGTACTTGGCGGGAGTGACGAACCGGGGCGGCTCGATGGCCGAGAAGTTCGTGTTCACAGCAAAGCCCGAGGCGTCGCCGACCGTGAGGATGCCGGTCATCCCTGCGTACAACTCCCCAGATCCAACCTGCGGCTGATCCACCTCGACGAGGAGCAGGTCGAACCGCTGAAGGTCACCGATGGCGGAGTCTGCGGTGTAGGAGCCCGCGGTGCGAACAGGGGTCACATCCAGGCTGGAGTACAGGGTCGCCGGGTTCCTGTCGGGCCCCAAGTTGAACGCCTGGTAGACCTCCCCCGAGACGACGATCTCGTTCGGGTAGATCGCCTTCCACTGCTGCGCTTCGACTGCGTCTCCGCCGGGAGGGACGTAGGGAGTGATGGCGGTGCTGTCCGACCCAAGGAGGACCTGGAAGAGGGAGGCCACGTCACCCAGAACACCCAGCTCGGTGTCGGTCCCACGCATATACGGGATGGCCACATCGCCAGAGTCGTCGTTCGGGAGACCCCGGAGAGCAGGGAGCTTCAGCGGCTTCCGGCTGACGTTGACGAACTCGACCATGCCCTCGATGGTCGACATCGGGGCGGGAGGGCGCTGGCCAAACATGTTGCGGAGAGGCAGTGGGAACTTGTCGTCACGGATGGGGAGGGATGCGTCGATCCACTCACCGGTCCGCTTCCCAACCTTCAGGTCGAACTGGATGCGGTAGTCCGGGATGCTCTGGGCCAGCTCGTTGATCTGGTCCAGAGTAGGAGAGTCCCCGTCTTCCGGGACTTCGTCCAGGTCCATCACAGGAGGCCCGACGAAGAGCGTGTCGCCGCGCCCAGTCACGTCGGACACCACGTCAGACAACGGGGTGTTGTCGAGGACGAACACGTCCGAGCCTGTGATCGCGTTTTCCTTCCGATCCATCAGGGTGATGACGCAGCCCGCCAAGACCTCACCCACGAAGATGCCGTTGCCCTTCTTGTCGGTCAGGGCGTAGACGGAGCCAATGGGGCCAGACGGAGTGCCGAACTGAACCTGCTGGCCCACCTCGAAGGCAGGCGTTGAGAGGTCGGCGTCTCCGGACACGAGATCGAAGAGAGAGCCGCCTTGAGAGATCAACTGGGTCGAGTCCGGGAAGCCGGTGGGCCCCAAGGGGAACTCCCCCAAGGGAAGGGGGGTCGCAACGAAGGTCCCCTTCCCGACCGTGGAGATGCTCAGGGCCGAATCCAGCTGGGCATCCCCCTCAGGGTAGTAGGCCCAGATGCGAGCCCGTGCCCGACGGTCCTCGGCGGTCACGTCCACGATCCCAGTGATGGTTCCGATCGCCGGGTTCGCGATGACCCCGATGGGTGATCCCCGCGTCTTCACCGTCTCTTCGGAGGTCTCGCCCGGCTCGGGGCCGTCCACCGTGACCTTGCGGCCAGGCGAGTAGAAGCCCACATCGGTGAAGCCTCCGGTCGCATCCTGGACCGACTCCAGGCCAGGGAACAGGCGCGTGAAGTGCTTGGTCCGCTCCGGGTAGAGGCGGGAGTAGACGTGCGGCTGCCACATGTCCTTGAAGACACCTGGCACGTTGATGCCCGGGAACAGGAAGGCGAGGCCGCGGGGCCGACCGAACCCGATCAGGAGGCGGTCGTCCATGTCGTTCTTGATCCGGAACCTCTGGAGGGCCGTGTAGAAGGCCAGGGTCCGAGGGTTCGGCGTCTTCCCGTCCGTCTGGCCCGGGTACTCGACACCATCCTTCTCTTCTGCGGTCGTCGGGTCGTAGACCGGGTCATCCTTGGTGTAGTAGCCCCCAGCGAGGTCCACCTCGTTCGCCCACTCGTCCACGATCTCGCGCCAGACGAGTCGCTTCACCAGGTCGCCCGTGATCTGGTCTTCGTAGCCGGGAGCCGGGTACCGCTTGTCGTGGCCGATGAAGAACCGGAACTTCCCGTCCCGATCCCCGATGACCCGCCCGTCCATCGCCTCCAGGATCTGCTCGAAGGCCAGGACGACGTTGTTGTACAGCTCGATGAAGGCGCGAGCGCCGCGGTCCTGGTCGCTCAAGTCCTGGACTTCCGACCGGAGACCCAGGGCACCCTGCTTGGCGTTGGCCGGAACACCCGGGTAGGCGTGGACAGGGCCGCCCGATCGGCTCCCGCTCGCCACCTTTGAGAGGGCAACTCTCGCCACTTCGCCTAGGTAGTCCGAGAGGGGCAGCGTCTCGTAGAAGAACGTGTCCGGAGCCCGATAGGTGTACTTGGCAGCCAGGGTGGAGCCCAGGAGCCTGTTCGTGGCCGAGGGCAGTGTGATGTGGAGGTACTTCGCCTTGTAGAAGGGGGAGATCACCGCATCGTTCACGACCACGGGCCCGATGGGGTTCAGGGCCGTGTAGAGGGCCACCAACCTCTCCCCAGGAGCGAGGGGACCCTGGTTCGGCGTCAGGAAGGTCACATCGCCCGTTGCAGGGTCGACCTCGTAGTGGATGCCCTCTACGAGAACGGCACCTAGACCCTCCACATCGAACAAGACCAGGGTGTAGCCCTCCGAGGCCACGAACGGAGCGGGGCCACGGAACTCCAGGGGGTTCGGAGTGTAGACGGGCCGAGCCGAGATCCGAACCAAGTCGGTGTTGTCGAACCCCTTGTAGAGAGGGTTCGAGACGCTCACGAGGGTGAAGCGGCCATCCTCGGTGAGGTTCGATCCGATGATGATGTGGGGATAGCCCCCCACTTCCAGGAGGTGCCCTGCCCTTGCGAACTGGGTGATGTCTCCCGCAAAAGTGAACGAGGTCTGACCCCGATCACCTGGGAGAAGGGGGGTGCCCGAACCTGGAGTTGTGTCGACCAGGAGCAGGAACCCAGCGTTGCCGCCACCGGCCACCGGCGTCCCGTCAGGGTCGATGACGATGGCCACGGGGACGGATGTGACCGTGAAGCCCGCATCCTTCCCTGGGGCCCGGCTGCCTGCCTCTGTCAGAGGGGGCGGCCAGAAGGTCACCGTCGTCTCGTCGGTGCTGCCAGAGTAGGAGACAGCCTTCACGTAGAAGGGCACAGGACCCACCAGGGCCAGCTGCCCCACCAGGAGGTCGTCCGTGCGGTCGGTCTCCAGAGTGAAGGTGTCCTGCTGCTCCACCAGGAGGAAGGGAGGGCGGTAGACAGGGAAACGGCTGACGGTGTATGCCTGCTCCCCGCCGAACGCCTTCAGGACTCCGTAGTTGGCCTTCACAGTGTCCCCGGAACCCACTGCCGACGAGAACGCGATGGTGTTGTCCGGGTTCAACGTCGCAGTGATCTGCCCCGCGTAGTTCTGAAGCTCGACGCCAGCCCAGATGAAGGGCTCGATGTTCTGGTCGAGCGTCCGCCCCGTTGGGTTGACGGTGTAGGTGAACGAGTCGATGGCCGTCGCCTCTTCCAGCCTCACGATCAGCGGCAGGTACTCGGTGATCACTCCAGGGATGACCGTCCCGTCCGTGTTCGCCTGCTGGTACGAGGTCTCCACGATCTGGAACTCGCGCAGAGGCTTGTTGAACAGGAGGGACCCGTTGATAGGGCTGATGGTCACGTCGAGACTGTTCTCCGTGACCATCTGCTCGACGAAGTAGGCCCCCTGCCCCGCGTAGGTGGCCAGGTCGGAGGACGAGAGGTTGACGGCGCCGGTGGCTGGGTTGATCTCCGCTTCACCTGCGGCGAGGACCGTCGCGGCGAGGAACAGCTGGTCGTAGTAGACCGGCTCACCTTCCTGATCCGAGAGGACGTCCGCTGCGTAGCGGATCTCTCCCGCGATGCCCGACCCATCTTCTCCGACCAGGATGGTCCCGGCGGGGATCGCCCCTGGGAACACCGTGACGATCGAGAGGTTGCCCGTACCAGTGTTGAACTCCGTGGAGCCCACCCGGAGCTGGAAGTAGGCCACGTCGGGGGACGCGGTCGAGTTCGTGAAGTGGGGGTCTGCGAGGTCCAGCACCCCCATCCCGAACTCGGTCAAGGTCCCGAGTTCGGCACCCGTTGACAGGTAGGAGACGGAAGCCTGGTTGGCCGAAGGTGGCTGGGTCAGACCAAACCGGATGGTGACCTCACGGCCGCTCTCAATGGCGTCCGCAGCCACCGCAGTGAGAGATCCTCCGACCGTTCCCGTGGAGGACAGGAGACGGATCTTGAAGGGCTCCTCGGGCAGGTGGTTGAACACCGTCTGCTGAACGTCGGCCACCACCGTGGGATCGAATACGCTCGACAGCTGGGCCTCGTAGATGCGCCAGGAGATCCCCGCCCCCGTGGCTGCAAATGCAGGGGACACGGTGAATTCAGCAGTGGTGCCAGGCCCGCCAGGCTGCGACTTCGAGACGACGGGGTACACCCCGAGGGCGTCCCCGTTGAGGATCTCCAGCAGGTAGCCAGGGTCCACCAAAGCGAAGAGAGCGTCCTGGAGAAGACCGTTCTGCGTCGGGTCCGGAGAGAGCACCGGATTGGAGAACGTCGTCCCCAAAGCCGTGAAGGTGCCGCCGCCACCAGAGGTGACCTCACCGCCCTGCGGAGAAGTCAGGACCGCCTGGCCAGGACCCCCGTCGCCAGGCAGGATGAAGTCGATGCCTCGGGTCAGCTCGGTGAACGCCGGGGCGCCCAGGCCCTTCAGGTAGAGGCCGAAGTTGGCGCCCGTCGGAGCCATCGCATCGCTGGACACCGTCTCCGGAAGCACGTTGGTGTCCGGCAGCTGGAGCGTGTCCGTAGGGAGGGTGATGGCCGTAGGGCGGAGCGTGCCTTCTTGGGTCCAGACGAGGCGGTCGTTCTGCCACTCGTACTTGACCCCAACCCCTTGGAAGATCCCGTAGTTGGAGAGCCGAACCAGGTTCAGGCCCACCGCGGTGAGGAAGTGGACTCCCTCGTCGTAGCCAGGGATGTCCTCCAGAGGCGGGTTGTTGATGTTGAAGAACGGGGTGCCTGGCAGGTTGTCCGTCAGGACCACGCCATCGAACTTCCCGACCGCGTTGATGTCGGCCACATCGCTTGACCGGTCCAGGTTCTCCGGGCTCCGGTACAGGCCGATCGAGGCCCCGTTGTCTGGCTGCCATCGGAAGGTAGGGCCCGAGGCATCGACACGCCAGCCAGGAAGGAAGCCAAGAGCTGCATGGCCTGACAGGTCGTCGGGGTCCACGTTCCACCCGATCTCCACCGTACCTGTCGAGGTGTTGGCTGCCGAGAAGTAGATCCGACCCCGCAAGACGCCCACCAGGGACCCCGAGAGAGCGGGGGCGGTGTCTGCCACTAGGTTCGCCGCGAGGGTGGCCGCGTCGTAGGTCCCATTCGCCAGGGTCGTCGTCCAGGTGTAGACGGTGCCGTCGATCGCGAAACGCAGAACCTCGGTGCCTTGGATCTCGTAGTCCTCTCCGAACCGGGAGTAGAGCCGGGCCTCTTCCGAGTAGACCGAGGGTGTGACCTGGGCCTGGGTGAAGTACAGAGCCTCGCCTCGGATGCCTCGGCGCTTGATCTGAACCCGAGAGGTGTCCGTGAACCCTGTAGGCTGATCCGCCAGATCAGCCGCTTGGCGAGAGGTGATGGCCTTGTTCCGGGCGACCCTGATCCTCAGCTTCGGGATGTCATTCTCGTACTCCTCGACCTCCAAGTCCTCAAACGCCTTGGAAGAGGCGAAGACGAACGAGTCGCCGATGCCCTGGAGGCGTCGCACGAGGCCAGACCCGTTGGGCCGGGTCTCGGGGTCGATGGCCAACGTAGGGCTGGACCCAGAGCCGTCCGGCACGTAGAGGACACCCGAGGATCCCGGAGGGGGCATTGGGGTGGCCTTCGGGATGAACAGATTGCCCGATCCTGGGACCCCCTCTCCTCCGGCGTCCGTGCCGATCAGTGGGTCCCCGTCCGAGTTGAGGAGGGGGGTGGCTGCATGAAGAGAGAGAGGCTGTGGGGTGAGAGAGACCCCGTCGTAGTAGACCCGCGCCCCCAAGTAGGCGATCTCGTAGGCCGCCTCGGATGGGGCCGACTTGTCGATGTCATCCTTTGAGAGGACGATCTTCCCTGTCGACCGACTCCAGTAGAAGGAACGCTCGGTGACCCCTGAAGGGAGAGGGAGGTCCGCATCCGTATCGACAGCGATGGGGGTCAGGTACCTCCGGAAACCGATGCGGACGAAGGGACGCTCCGTGGGGCCCGGGACAGGGGAGAGGACAGGGTAGCCAAGGCTGGAATCCGTCGGGAGAGAGGCCAGGTCCGCCAGGTCCCCATTCGCATCCGAGCGGAAGGACTCCGCGTTGTACCAGAGAGATAGGCCAGCGTTCGTGTCTGCCCAGGTGGGGTTGAGGAGCAGGGCCCCGTTGTTGACCCCGATGACGGCATCGTAGAGAAGCCCTGCCGTCGGGTAGTCGCCCTCGGTGTCACTGTCCGAAACAACGAGGACGGACAGAGGCGTAGCGATGGCGTCCGGGAAGATTCCGGCCCTGAAGAGAGCGTAGGCATCCGGCGAGCCCGGGGACCCCGGCAACACGTCCCCGATGCTGAACCGCGTCACCGGCTGTGCCACGGTGTATGGCTCGCCGTCGGTGTTGACCTCACCCACGTTCTGCGGCAGGGAGCCCCGGAACGGTGCCCACCGCTGGTTCTTCCCATCCCACCCAAACCGGAGGGTGTCCTGGTCGTTGCGGGACCACCAGAACTTCGCTGCGGCCAGGATGTAGCTGACGCCGAAGATGGAGTCGCCGCGGCCGGCCGAGTAGCCCCCACCCAGGGCGGTGAGGGTAGCCGAGTCGAGGACCACCCTCCCTACCAGAGGGTCCTGGGAAGCAAAGGCCGCGGGAATGACAGCCAGGGTGTCGCCACGCACCAGGAGCAGGGACTCAATCGAGGAGAGGTCACGGCCGCCTGCATCCTCCACGAAGAAGGTGTCCGTACCGTCTGTGAAAGCTCCAACCGACAGCGCCCCCAAGGAGGGGGTGACGAACTTGGAGGTTCCCGCCAAGACGAAGGACGGGGATTCGACCGTGGAGAGGGAGCCTGTGGTGGCCGCCCAGATGATGTACTCGTCGACGGAAGCCCTGGTTGTCGGCCGCAAGAGCACAGCGGCCCGGTACATGTCGGCGTAGGGTTCGACAGGGCGTGAGGGGGCCGTGTCGTAGCCGAGAGCCGTTAGGTCCGCAGGGCTAATGTGGTCCCGATCGACACCGGTAGTGGCCTCTCCAGTTGAGCGGGCGTTTCCCGTCGCAAGACGGGCGGGTCGAAGTACATAACCGTTGGTGTTGAAGCCCACGTTGCTCGCTCGTTCAGAAGAGGCTGGATCTGGTCACACCTGTACCCGGGGAAGGTCCCGCGGCACCAGCAGCGACCCCGGTTCCTCCACCCGTGGCGACCATAGCCGCAATACCGTTCCCAAGCCCCACTGCAAGTTGGGCTGCCGCCGGTCCGACGATGCTCTGAGCCGAGAAGTTGGAGACCAAAAGGGCGATCAGGGTGGCGGGATTGGCGAAGACGACCTTGCTAAAATCTACTCCGACGGCCCCCACAGAAGCCCCGAGGTAGTTCGCAGAGGCGTTGATCGACGACCCCACCCCGCCCCCAACCGCAAGGGCCACCTGCGAAGATTGAACCCCTACGAGCCCGGCCCCAGCCACTGCCGCCGAGACGGGGAGTGGGGCAGGGCTCATCAGGAACTTCCCCGTGACCACCCCTCCTCCGACCGCCCCACTGACGGAACCCACCAACACGACGTTGGCAGGCGTCACCGCCCAAGTCTGGACCGCTATCCCAATAGCAGTAGCTGTCTGGATCCAGGCGGGGCCTGCCAGAGAAGGGTTCGCCACGAGGATAGCAGAGGTGATGGCAGGAGCTGTGATGGGCATTAGGCCCCTACGCGGAAGGTCGCCACACCAAGCGTCCCGCTCAGGAGGAACGTCCGCCCCGTCAATGGGTCGAGGCATCCGTCAGTGAGGACGCCGCCAATGAATGGGGTCGGAGTCCGAACCGTGATTGCGGGAGCCTGGATGCCAACGGACACGGGTGAGCGGATGGCCACCCCCAAGGTCCCGGACACGACCGCCTGCCCCTTGGTGGCCTGGAGCGTGGCGGATCCGCCGGGGCTATTGGCGACGAGCTTCGCTCCCGTGGCCGGGTTGAGGACGAGCTTGTTGTCGATGCCAGGCAGGCCAGTAGAGATGTTGACGCCTGCCCCCGCACCGATCGAGGGGGTCGAGGGAGCCATGGTGCTTACATTGAAGGAGCCCACGTTGATGTTCGTCTCGTGGCGCCCGAGACGGAAGGTCTCCCGCCGACCGCCGAAGACGATCTCGTAGTCATCACGAACCCCGCCCGTAGCTCCCGTGAGAGGGGTCGAGGAGAACGTGGTGGTCCTGGAAGGGCCGTTGGTCGGGAGGGCGTTCTTCGGGCCGCCGTAGGTGTACTCCGCCTTCCCGTTGACCGTGACCCCGAGCACCTTCGACGACATGCTGATGGTGTCGCCCGCATTGATGTTGATCGCGGTGTTCGCCAAGACCTCCACCAAGTCTGCATCATCGAGGAGGATGGTCTGGGCAGCGATCTTGATCCGATCCACGGCCTCGACCAGGGTGGACTTCGCAGACCGCAGCAGGAGAGCCGTCTGCGTCCCTGCGGGCGTCTGGTTGGGGTTGTCCGAAGGAGATGCAGCGCCCGCGGTGATAGGACCGCCTGCGAACAGCTCAATGGCCCCGTTCTCGGACCGCAGCTCCACGCCGATGTTGTCCGTTGGACGCCCCTGCCCTGCGTTCCGAAACGAAATGGTGCCGTTGGCCTCGGTCCAGATGCTCTGACCGTCAGAGTCCTGGCCGAGGGTGACCCTCTTCCCCGTATGGAAGTACTCCTCGTGGCTCTTGGACCCAGCTCCAGGGAAGTAGGACCGGTAGGCCCCACCCTTGGTGATCGCGATGAAGGCGTCCGCCGCCTTGGGGTCGACCGGGTTCTTGACGCGGACCAAGAAGGCTGCGTGCTCGGTGACGGGAGTTCCGTCGTCCGCGGCGCGAAGACCTGGGGAGAAGTGCCCGTTCTTGTCGTACAGGGTGGGCACGAGCGGGAGGCCGTAGCTGGCCCGGTCGTTGATCGGGTCGTTCCCGATCGCCGTGCCCAAGACCAACTCCGCCATCATGGCGTTGGGCGACCTATTGAGCGGGTTCGGGTCGCCCGTCCCATCGACGCCCATCGTTGGCGCATTGGGCAGGAGGCGATCGATGTCGATGCCGTCGGTCTGCTCGGTGACGGGGAGAGTGCCGTCTGCCGTGTGCGAGACCTCGATCCGGTACTCGGAGAAGACCCGGCTGTCCTCGCTCAGGATGCCGTTGGTCGAAGGGTCCACCGACACCCGGTGGATGGTCTTCCCGCCGTAGGTCGCGGTAGGGTTGACCAGGTCGTCGTAGATCCGCCCATCGTTGTCGATGAACAGGCCCCGCGTCAGGATGT
>Ga0114918_10001988_pt1 | contig 18334 bp, 12 predicted proteins | sample LantaG_FD_87015 | JGI IMG/M metagenome (GOLD analysis project Ga0114918, IMG submission 87015) | Deep subsurface microbial communities from Baltic Sea to uncover new lineages of life (NeLLi) - Landsort_02402 metaG | ecosystem: Environmental > Aquatic > Marine > Oceanic > Sediment | place... | reverse complement strand
TCTTGGGCCGGTCCAGCGCGGCCGCGGCGGCCGCGCTCGGGTACACAGGCCCGGAGGAGGTTGCCCACCGAGGCAACATTGCTCTGCTCGCGGCGCGCGGCGTGACGCCGCCGCCGCCGGGCGGGAGCAGGAGCGGGTCTGGCGGTGGTGGCCTGCCGTCTCGGCCGCCGTCCGCACCGCCCGCTTGCTGCTCCTCTGCCCGCCAGTCCTTCGGCGACGGCGGCGGCGTGGCGGAGCGAGTCAGAGTGCTGGCAGAGCGGGACGCGGCGGTGGGTGGTGGCGGTGGTGAGCCCGTCCCGACCTCCTTCCAGGCCGCATTCGCGGCGGCGGTCCAGGACGGCCTGGCCGCGGACATGGCGGCGGCGGCACTGGGGCCGCCCGGGCCGGGTGAGCCGGACGTGAGCGAGGAGGGGTGGAAGCCGTGAGAAGGGGAGGGGTGGGTTGGCATGAATGATGAAAAAACCGTTTTTTTTCTTCTAACCATGATCATACGCCCCTCCCTACACCGGCAAGCGCCCGCCCCGTCCCAGCTCGGCCACAGTGGACGCGGCAAACGGGGCCACAGGAGCAGCAGCAGGCGCGGCAGCCGAGCCGTCACCCCCGCCCCCGCCCTCCCCAGCGCCTTCTCCACCGCCGCCCTCCGACGGCCCGCCCCACACCAGCAGGCCCACCGTCACCCCGCCCGCCACCAGGGCCGCCATCGCGGCAGTGGAGGCCCACCAGGGGCGCGGGAGCGCAGAGGCGGCGGAGCCGGCCGCGGCGGCGTGGTGGCTGTGGAGCGCGGACCCGGGCCGGCCAGGTGCGGCGGCCGCACCGCCAGTCCCGCCTCCCGTCGTCGCCTCCGCCTCCGCCTGCATGCGGGCGAAGCGGTCCACCCGGGCGGCCAGGACGGCGTGCGCGGCCGCTCCCCGCGCCTCCGCGTCCGCCCGCTCCGCGGCGGCGGCGACAGCGGCGGCGACGAGGCGGGCGACCGCGACGCGGCGGGCGGTGGAGGACGCGTCGTCGTGCGGCGACCCGCCCTCCTCGCTGGTGGAGGAGGTGGCACCTCGGGTGGCGCGGGGTTGGGAGGCAGCGGCAGCAGCGGTAGCAGCAGCAACAGCTGCTGCTGCGTCCGCCCGGGCGGCCTCTGCCGCGGCCTCCGCCGCGTCCGCCCGGGCGGACGCGGCCGCTGCGTCGGCGCGCGCGGCCGCAAGCGCCACCCGCAGGCCCGCCTCCGTGTCCGCGGCCGCCCGCTCGGCCGCCAGGCGGCGGCGCCGCTCCGACTCGGCGGCGGCCAAGGCCGTGGCCGCTGCGTCCTCCGCCGCGTCCGAGAAGGAGGACATGGAGACTGTGAATGAGCGAGAGGGCGGGGTGAGAGAGAGAACAGGGCACGCGGCCCCCAGGTCCGGCGCGCGCGCGCTGTTTCCGCGAAGGTGGATTCGCGTCGTCTCCCTTTCGCCCCCTCCCTGCCCGCGCCCTCCATCTCACCTTCTGACGCCGCATCCAGATAGTCGCCCACCTCGCTCATGGAATGCGAGATCGAGCGGGCCGGACTGACGGGCGGCGCCGGGCCGGGCCCGCCCCCAAACCCAGCCACCGGCGGCGGCGGCGGCGGCGGCCGGGGCGCGCTGGTGGGCGGCGGCGGCGGCGGCGCGCCGCCGGCGAGCGCGCTCACGCCCCATGCATCGGGCGTGGGCAGCGGTGGCGGCGCCCCGGACGCCGCCGCTACACCGGCCGCGCTGGCCGGGCGTACCAGGGGCGGCGGCGGAGAGGGGGACGGGTTCACACCGCTGTCGGCGGGAGTGTCCCCCAGGAACGCCCGCGGGGGGAGGGGGAGGGGGGGGACGAGGTCGCCCAGCATTGGGAATAGGTGTGCTGGGGCTTGCCCGCGGCCGCGCCGTGGTATGTTCGGGGCGCAAAAGGTCAACCAGCGGGCGCGGAGGCGCCGCCGGAGCGCGAAGAGACACTGGTCTGAAGTGGTGCGCCCATCTCGCCCTCGCCGCCCCATTCCCGCTTTCGTCTCGCCTAGGACCGCCCGTCCCGCCCCCTTCCACGCCATGCCCGGGCTCGTCCTGGCGCCCAGAGCTGGCCGTGTGCCTGCCCGTCGCGCTCAGCCAGCCCTCCCACCCGCCCGCCCCTCCAGGCCCGCGCGTCGCTGCCCCCCCGCGGCGTCAGCGGCACCGCCAGAGTCTGACTTCGACCTGTCTCCAGCATCCGCGGCCGCCCTGCGGGCCGGCCCGCTCATCGCGGGGGCTGTGGGCATTGCGGGCGTCATGCTGAACCGGGTGGCCGGCGGGGTGAGTTTGATGAGGCAGGCGAGAGGGCGCGCACAGAAAACACACGAGAGCAGTCCGTCCCCTCAACCTCTTTCCCCGCTCTCCATCATCCCCTCAGGTCGCCCCCACCATCGCGGCAGGTTCCAGCCAGTCCCGGGCGGACGTGGTCGCCATCCTGCTGTCCGCGGTGCTGGTGCTGACGGGCCTGCAGTGGCTGACGTTGGCACCGAAGACGCCGGAGCCGGTAAGAGAGAGAATGGGCACGCGGCCTGCCTGCTGGGGCCAAACCCACCCCACCCCTCTCGTCTCGCTCACATCTCATTCCCTCGTCTTTCCTTATCCAGGTCCCGCTCGGCCCCGACGCGGTGACCATCGACTGGGTGTCCCCCGACCTGCCCCCCGCCACGGCGGCCGACCTGCGGTGGGCGGCGGCGTCCGTGGTGGCGGGCGGCGCGATGCGAGGGGTGGCGCTGGTGGCCTTGGACAGCGCGACGGGCGCCTGCCTGGCCCACATCGGCGCGGCCACGTCAGCCTCGCCTCCCGGCTCCGCAAGCGTGGGTCCCATCGTGCGCAACACGCTGGCCTCCAAAGCCGGCACGTACTTAGCGAATCTGAAGCTGTACCCGGGCGGGGCGGCCGAGTTTGGACGGTTCCTGCCCTCGGGGACGGCGGGTGTGCTTGTCGCGCCAGGCTCCGCCGGCCGCATCGCTCTGGTCCTGGCCACGGACACTCCCCGCGGCTTTGGGCGGCTGGACCAGGCGTGGGCGGGCGACCTGGCCGATAAAGTGGAGGCGGGGCTGATGGGGGCGTGGGAGCCGGAGTAGAGAGAGAGAGAGGGAAGAGAAGGTTAGAAAGTCAGAAGAGAGTTTTTTTCGCGGCGTCCGCTTGGGCTGCACTCGAGCCGCTGTGTCTCTCTCGCCACGCGCGCACACTCACACGCCCGCCCCCAAAAATATGTCCCTCCCCGGTGGCCTGACCCCTGACACCACGGCCGACAGGCTGGTCGCGGCGGGCGAGACTGCGGCGGCCCGCCTGATGGACGCGGCCGGGTCCGCGCGCTCCTTCTTCGGCGCCGCCTTCTCGGCGGTCAGTGAGAAAGCAAGCGGGCTGGGTGCTCCTGGCGGCGCGCCGCCTCTCGTCGACACGGGCGGCGTCCTGTCCGAGTGGAACCAGTACACAGCGAGTGAGTGGAAGAGGGAAAGAGGGGGGCTTGCGCGCGGCGTGAAAGCGCGGCCAATCTAGTGCGCGCGTGCTCACTCTCTCCCTCAACGCTGCTTTTCATCTCAACTCCCCTCCCTCCATCCACCTTCAGCCGCCGCCGGCCCCTCCGCCTCCGACCGCCTGCTCTCCTCGGTCGAGGAGGGCGCCGCCTCCGCCCGTGCCCTGGCCTCCTCCGCCCTGGGCAAGGCCGCCGCCGCCGCGTCCGCGGCCGCGGGCGGCGCCGCCGCGGCGGGGAGCGCACTCGTCCCCTCACCAAACGCGGTCGCCCACTTCCTAGCCCTGCTGGGCGCGGGCGCCGCTTTCCTGCTGCTGGCCTTCACCATCTTCTTACCCGTCATCGTCGTCGCGCCCGCCAAGTTCGCGCTCTGCTTCTCCCTGGGGTCGGCCTTAGTCATGGCGTCCGTCTTTGCGCTGCGCGGGTGGCGGGCGCACGCCGCGCACGTGCTGTCAGCCGACCGCCTGCCCTTCACTGCCACGTACGCGGCGTCGCTGGGCGTCACCCTGTACGCGGCCGTCATCCTACACTCCTACCTGCTCTCCCTGGCGGCCTGCGGCGTCCAGGTGGCGGCCCTGGCGTACTACGGCGCCTCCTACCTGCCAGGTGGCACGGCCTCGCTGCGCGCGGCGGGTGGTGTCGCCTGGACCGCCGCGTCCGGGGCGCTGGGGCTGAGCAGATAGATGTTAAGAGAGCGGGCGAGGATGCGCGTGGGATTCCCTCCGCGTCTGTGGTGTTGGAGGGAGAGAGAGAGGTAGACGGGCGTGCGAAGAAGAGAGAAGAGAGACCGAAGCCATCATGTTTCCGCTCCTATCTATCAATATCAATATCAAAACCTCACACAATGGTCCCCTCTCTCTCCACGCCCCCCCTCCCGCTCTGCTCTCTCACCCCTCCCTCTCTCATCTACCGCGCGGGCATGGGCACGCCCGCATCTCCCTTGCACCCGTCCCGGAAGGCGCCCAACCCCGGCCGGCAGCAGGCGGCCCGGGAGCCGTACACACGCACGCCCGCGTCGGCGGCCGCGACGACGGCCGGGCGGTCGGCCGGGTCGGCCACGGCGGGCCCGCCCGGGGCGCACGCGTCGGGCGAGTCGACGCAGGCGCCTTTGGCCTTCCCGACAAACCGTGGGTCGGGTACCCAGCACCCGACAGGGCAGGCCTCGCCTCGCAACGGAACGACGGCCGCCGCCAGGGCGGCCGAGCGGGCGCCCGCGGCGCCCACAATCCCAAACGTGGACGCGTCGCCGTCGCCGACGCCGTAGTCGGTCGGCCGCACGCCCGCGTACACGCCCACATCCCACCGCCAGAAGGCGGCGCCGACGAGGGGGGAGGGAGGGGAGGCGACGGACGACGCGTTGACGCCCTCCAGCTGGGCCGTCACCCACTGATACACCCCCTTGAACAGCGGGTCGCGCCCGGCCTTGACGCCCCGGCCCCACCCGCCGGGCGCCTTGGAAGCGGGGAGGGCTTTCCCAAACTCCTGGAGGAGCAAGGGCTTGCCCAGAGCTGCCGCGCCCGCCGCGTGCGCGGCCAGCCAGTCGTCGCCCCACGACCCGCCCTCCCGGTCCCAGTTGTCCGGCCAGAGGTGGACGGTCGCAAAATCGATGGTGGCCGGCCCGTGGTCGCGCGCCCAGTCCTGGCCCGTCCCGGGGCCCCAGTCGCCCGGGTTGGCGGCCACGTGGGGGTCACCGCTGCCGAAGAAGCCCTCCTCCCCGATAGTGACCAGGGACCGGGTGCCGCCCTTCACGTGCGCGCTCATCTCCTCGATCCAGGCGGGGAGGGACGCGCCGCACTCGGGCACCACCCCCGTCTCGCACCGCGGCTCGTTGAGGAGGTTCCAGGCCAGGATGGTGGGGTCGTCCCCGTACCGTCGCCCGTTGAGGGTGTTGGTACGGTGTAGCAGGGTGTCCGCCCACCGCCGGTAGATGGCGCGCGATCCGGGGTCGGAGAAGAAGAGGGCGTGGCGGGCAGATTCGTAGGCCCGCTGGGACGCCGTCAGCGCCCCGCCGTCAAAGTCGCCCGCCCCGTCTTTTCTGCGGCGGTGCGTGCGCTTGGGCGCGGTGGGCGACCAGTCCACGATTTCGTCCACGCCGCCGCCCGCCTTCCAGTTGTCCAGGATGGAGAGGATGACCTTCAGGCCGGTCGCGCGGGCGGTTTCCAGAAGGAAGTCCAGTGCCTGGAGGGCGGCCTCATCCGCGGCGCCGCCCCTGTCGCCCAGCACGGGGTGCGCCGGGTCTGTCGTCCCCGCAAACAGGCGCACCGTGTTCAGGTGGTACGCCCGCGTCGCGTTGCCAAACATGGAGGTCACCAGGGCCCGCCCCGACCGGCCGCCGACCATGCGGTGCGTCCGGCGGTCGGCCAGGGCCTTGGGCAGCAGGTCGTGCGCGTTGAAGCCGGCCACGTGGAAGGGGCGGCACTGGTGCATGAAGGCGGTGCCGGCCACGGACACAAAGCCCTCGTCGTCCGCCCAGGGCAGGGGCCCCGACCGGGGCGGGCCCGGGCGGGGGCGGGTGAGGCGGCCAAAGGCAGCGCCGATGGAGGAGACCGCCGTCCCCACGCCCCCCGAGAAGGCGGACAGGGTGGCCAGGACCAGGACGGTCAGCCCCACCGCACCCACCAGGCTGTGCCCCAGGCGGCGGCTGCGGGAGGGCGGCCCCCCGCCAAAGGCGGCCATCTCCACGTCGGGCGGGGAGAGCGGCGGGCGAGGAGGGGGCGCGGTGGAGGAGGAGGAGGGCAGGCCCCGGGCGGGGCTGTCGTCGGGGGACGTCGCCCGCCGGTGACCGGGCGGCTTGACCGCGACGGCCGGGCCGAAGCCGGAGAACATTGCGGTGACGGCCGGGAAGGGGGTGAGGAGGAGGAGTGGCGGAGGGAGAGAGCCTGGGGAGGGAGGGGAGAGGGGGAGAGGGGGAGAGAAGCGCAAGGCGCGAGGGGTGTGAGAGAGAGCGAGCGAGCACGAGCCAAGTTGGCGTTGCCCTCGGCAATTGCCCTCGCCACGTGCGTGGCTGAGCTGCGACACGCCGCCCGGCCCCCTCGATGCCGTCCGTGGGGTCTGGCGGTGTCGTCGCGGAGGAGAGGTGGGGTGTTGGTGGGGCGTGGCGGGCCCCGCGCGAGGGGCGCCGGCGCCGGCGCGCTGGCCAATTGGCAGCGCACCTCGAGAGAGGCACAGAGCGCCACGCGCACCTGGGTGTGTGGACACGCCCGCACTAACTCAGGCCTAGACCACGGCACGTATGCGAGCCGACACAGAGAGGGAGTCGGTGTGCGTGCTGTGCGCCGTGTGCCGTGTGGCACCCGCACGCCGGGAAGGAAGGAAAGAAAAGTGGCGGAAGCGGCGGTGAGCGGGGGTCGCTCGGCCTTCCTCCCTCTCTCCCCAACCTCCTCTCTCTCTCTCATTCATCTCGGGGGAAAAGCGCGCGCGCGGCCCGGTGCGTTTACACCACGCCCACCGCGATGCTCTCCCCATTTATGTCCCTCTCCCTTTATTTTCACCCCTCCTTCTTCTCCACGACCCCGACCTCCACCGCGTGCAGTTGCTGCCAGCGTGGCGCGAAGGGCGGGTAGTAGCCTAGCAGGCGAGGGGCTGCCACGTCGTCATCGGCCCGGGCCCACCGCCTGTCCGCCGCCAGGGCCGCCTCCAGGTCGGCCAGGCGGGCGGCCACCATGCCGTCGTCCGGGCGGGGCCCGCCCCGCCAGGCCAGGCGGGCGACCGTCAAAGCCGGGACAGCCGCGACTGTCACATTGGGGTTGGACGGGACGGGGAGCCCGCCCGGGCCGCCCAGCCCGGACGGCATCACAAACTGGACAGTGTACGAGCCGGAGGGCGAGGGCGCCGCGGGGGGGTGCATGACGACGGGGCTGGTCATCGCGATCTTCTGGCCGGGCCCGCCCATGCGCATTCTGTCGCCGGACAGAACCGCCGGGTCGGTCTCTGGGTTGGCGGGGGCGACGGACACGCCCGCACCGCTCGGCCGGGGCTCGTTGCCGCCAAAAATGAAGCCCGCTACGGAGCGGAAGCCTTTCGAGGCGGCGGCTCGCATGGACGGCGCGGACACGGTGACGGTGGCGACCGTGGTGGGCGGGTAGGCGACGACCTCGACTGCCGGCGCGCGGTCGTACCAGGCGCGCAGGGCCGGGCCCAGGGAGGCCAGCACGGTGGCGGCCGGCTTCTCGCAGCGGGCGACCTCAGCCCTGGGGTGTGAGTGTGGATTGTGTGCGTGGTGCGGGAGTTTGGGTGAGAGAGAGGGAGAGAGGGGAGGGGGCGTGTGCGCGTGTGATGATGACGACGAGACACAGGGGGGGAGAGGTGGAGAGGTGAAGTGGGGGGGAAGGCGGACGGCCAGGACAGCGCGCCGCGCCCACCCCGCCCCTCTCTCCTCCTCCTCACTCACCAAGTCGCCAGCGGCCACAGCGGACAGACGATGGACCCGACCACGCCCAGGATGGAAGCAGCCATGGCGCGTTTGTGTGTGTGGGAAGCCGGGTGGAGAAAGGTCGGCGCGGGCGCGGGCGCGGAGAGGGGACTGGACTAACAAACAAAAAAAATGCAAATTTGGCCACGCCGGCCCTTCGCGCTTTCTTTCACTCTCTCCTCCCTCTTTCTCTCTACGCGCCCCCTGGCGACTGCGCCCACCACCCCCTCCCTTGCTGCACCTGCATCTGCGTGCTTGCATTCTCTCTCCATCACGCCACACAAAAGGAGAGAGAGAGAGAGAGAGAGAGAGATCTAGACAAAAAAGAGCAGCACTCATATGCTCCTCTCCCGGCCCCGGCTAGGCGTGCGGCGCGGCACCGGCGCGCGCCCCCTGCTCGCCCGCCCGCCCGCCGCTGCGCCGCCGGCCCTGGCCGAGCCCGTCTCCAAGAAGGACGAACGTGTGAGTGGCCTGCCACCCCCTGAAGCTCAGCCCCCCAAACAGGGCGCGGCCAAGGCTGCGTTGGCAGCAACAGGCAAAGCAGCACCGCTGGCGCGCGTGTCTGACCCGGCTGCAGCCCGTGCGGCCATCCTGTCCGTCGTTGCCGACTCCGCCGGGCGGGGCAAGGGTGGCCTCTCCCCGGCCGACGCGGCCGCCTTTGAGGCCGCCGTCGCACTCCTAGAGGCCGATGGCGGCGTGCCGGCCGCCCGCCGCACCTCGGACCCGCGCCTCTGGGGGTGGTGGGCCCTCCTCTTTACGTCCAACGCCGCGCGGACCGCGTCCCCCATCCAGCGCTCCTTCACGGGTTCGGACGCCGTCTACATCTTCCAGGAGGTGGAGCCGCCCGTGGTGAGCCGGACCGACGGCTCCCTCATCTCCCCCGTCTCCGTCACAAACGTGGTGGAAGCGCCCGCGGTGGGGACCCTCCGCGTGCGCGCGCGCGCCGCGACCGCGGGCGCGCCCATCCCCGGCTTCCAGCCCCGCGCGGGGGCCGGCTTCCCGCTGCTGGGCAAGTCCTCGTCCGCCCCTCCGGCCGCCGGCCCGGGCACCCGCCTGGATTTCGCCTTCCAGTCCGCCGCTTTTTACTGGTCGACCCGCCTGCCCGCACTGCTGCCCCCCCTCCCTTACCCCGTCCCTTTTTCGCTGTTTGAGCGGCTGGGCGGGCCCCTGGGCGACGAGGTGAAGGGCTGGCTGGACGTCACCTACCTGGCCCCGGACGGCCGGTTCCGCCTGTCCCGGGGCAACAAGGGTACCCTGTTTGTGCTGTCGCGGCCGGACGAGGCGGGCGCGGCGGAGGCGCTGGCGGGCGCGCGGGCGGCCGGGCTGGACGGGCCGGCCGTGGAGGCCCTGGCGCGGGCCCTGGCCGCCTCGGGCGCGGGCGTGCCGTCCCCGGCCCAGTCTCCCTTAGCAGCGGGCAAGTGGCGGCTGGTCTGGTCCGAGCAGGCCCCCGACGCCAACCCCTTACAGGCCGCCCTGGCCGGGCGCGTCGCCAATTGGCAGGTGGTGGGGACGGGGGAGGATGGGTCCGGGGTGGAGAACGTGGTCAACCTCGCGCCGGGCGGGGCGGTCCAGGTCGTGGCGATCGGGGCCTGCGCGCCGGCCTCGCCGACCCGCACGGCCATCGACATCACGGACGTCGAGCTGCGCCTGCTGGGCGGGGCGATCCGCCTGCCCCTGTTCAAGGCGGCCAGTAGCAGCAGCAGCGGGGCGGCAGGGAAGAAGGGTGCCACCCCGGCCGGCGGCCTGCGGGCCGCGCGGCCGACCACGCCACCGGGCGCGGGCTTCATCGACTGGCTCTTCCTGTCGCCCAGCCTGCGGGTGACGCGGGGCAGCAAGGGCAGCCTGTTCGTGCACGTGCGGGATGATTGATGGGGATGGAAGTGTGCAACAAGAGAGGTTGAGAGAAGTGAACAACTCACTCGCCCCCACTCTCAAGCCGTCGCTCGTCTCGGCGCATGCGACAGTGGGGGAGCCGCCCCGCCCGCCCCCACCAAGCCAGTCCTCGCCCCCTCAGACTCTGAACTAGCAAGCCAGGCGCATAAGTGCACTCGCTGAAGGTGTGCCGGCGCACACGCAATGCCCCTGCTCCCCACCTTTTCCCGCATCGGGCGGGGCGCGGCGCGCTGCTTTCGCCTAGCTGCCACGCCCTCCCCGCCTGCCCGGGGGGCCGCCACGGCCACCGCCGCCGGTGCCACGCCCACGCCCGCGCCCGTCCACAAGCGGAGCCGGGGCCGGCGCAACCGGATCAAGCCCCCGCCACCGGCCACGCCCCACCCCCCTCGCTGCCCGCTGCCGCCCCTGCCGCCCGGGGCCGTCGACCCCCCGTCCTACGCACCCCGCCTGGACCACAAGGTGGCCGCCCTGTCCGACCTGCTGGCCGGCGTGGGCGCCCTGCCGAGCGCCCCTCTGGCCGTGTACGCCTCCCCTCCCGCCGGCTACCGCGCCCGCGCCGAGTTCCGGGTCTGGCACGAGGGCGGGGACCTACATTACGTCATGTTTGACGACCGGGCGCCTTTTGTGGCTTCGGGTGATGCCGGGGTGGAGAGGCCTCCGGGCGGCGCGGCGCCTGCCTCGCCGTCCCGGGTGAAACTAGAAGCCTTCCCCATCGGCACCCCGCTCATGAACGTGCTGATGACCGAGCTGATGGACGCGCTGAGGGAGGAGCCGGGCGCGCCCGCGGTGGTGGAGGGCGGCGACGACGGCCCCACGCCCACCCCTCCAGTTAAAAAACCGCCCCCTGCCGACCCGTCCGTCTCCCCGCTCCGCGCCCGCCTGTTCCAGGCCAATTTCTTAACCACGCTGGCCGGCGGGGCGGTGGTGACCCTGGTCTACCACCGGCCCCTGGGCGACGACTGGGCGGCCGCGGCGGAGGGGCTGCGGGCCCGGCTGGAGCGGGCCGCGGCAGCCGGCGCAGTGTCCTCGGGCGGGGCCTGGGCGGCCGGCCGGGTCGACGTCGTCGGCCGCTCCCGGGGCCAGCGCGTCGACGTGGCCGCCAACCATACGACCGAGGTGCTGGACTTAGGGCACGGCCGTACCCCCCTCACGTACCGCTACGTGGAGGGCGCGTTCAGCCAGCCCAACCCGGCCGTGTGCGGCAGCATGCTGGCCTGGGCGGCGGCCGCGGCGGGCGGGTGCCCGCCCACGGACGGAGGGGCGGACCCCACGCCGCCCGGGCCGACCGCCTCCCGCCCAGACGACCTGCTGGAGCTGTACTGTGGGGGCGGCACCTTCACGGCCGCCCTGGCGCCCTCTTTTAGGCGCACGCTGGCGACAGAGGTCGCGCGCACCTTGGTCGCCGCGGCGGCTGTCAACCTTGCGTCCAATGGGCTGGGGGACGGGGATGGGGACGGGACCGCGCGTGCTGCCGGCTCTAACCCACCCGTCGTCCTGGTCCGCGCGGACGCGGGCGATATGGCGACCGCCCTGGCCAACTGCGAGGCCGCGGCCGCGGCGGGGCTGGACGCGCTGCCGCCGCCCACCCCGGACGCCGACCCGCCGCCCATGCGGATTGGCGGGCGCTCGCCCGGCGCGGTCGACCCGCGCGGGTGGGACCTGGACACCCTATTTGTGGATCCGCCCCGGGCGGGCGTCGGCCCGGCCTGCGCGGCCTCCCTCTTCCCCCGCTTCGACCGGATCCTCTACATCTCGTGCAACCCGGCCACCCTGGCGGCCGACGTGGCTGGGTTGGTGGGAGGTGGGGGTGGCGCTGGTGGCGACGGCGCACCCGCCTCTCACGTCCCCGTCGCGGCCGCCCTGTTTGACCAGTTCCCGTACACCGACCACATCGAGTGCGGCCTGCTGCTGGAGCGGCGGCGGCGGTGAATTGAGGAGGGAAGGGAAGAGAGAAGAGAAGGGCGTGTGATTTTTCGACCCTGTGCTGGGATTCGTTTCGGAGATCCGTTCACACGGACAGCAAGCCATGGCGACCACCACCACACGCCCTTCCCCGCCCGCCCTCACCACACACCCGCACCCACACGCTGCAGAAAGAGCGCTTGTTCTTGTTAAGCTGGCACAACCACCACCACCACACCCGTCACCATCCCTCCACCCCTCTCTCTCTTAACTTCATTATTCTAACCCACCCCACCTACCCCCCTCTTCTCCCTCCTCTCCATTTGTCATCACTCCAGCCCAAACCCTTCAGAGTTCATGATGGCCAGCTTCAGCCGGTCCGCCAGGACGGCCTTGGTCGGGTAGGCGGGCAGCAGCAGGGTGTTGAAGCAGGTGTGCGCGGTGGGCAGGCGGGCCGCGCCCGCCGCGCCGTCCCGCTGGATGGTCACCCGCAGCGCGCCCAGCCCGCCGATGGGCGCCCGGTCGGAGCCCGTGAAAAACTTGAGGAAGCGGCGGGCCTCCTCCCCGCTCAGCCCGCCCTCCACCACCTCCCACAGCCAGCCGACGGCGGGCGAGTCCGGGGAGTACCCGCCCTCGTACCGGGCCGACTTGCGCAGGGCGCCAAAGTCGAGGGAGGGCGACCCGCACACCAGGCGCTCCAGCTCGGTCGCCGAAAACAGGTGGACCGCGGGCCCGCCGCACACGGCCGCAAAGCCGCGGGCGAACGCCTCGAACGCGGGCGCGACCGACCCCACCAGGACGTGGTGCACGTATGCGTCCACGTAGGCGGCCCGGTTGGCGGCCGTGACGGGCAGGGCCTCGCCCCCGGGGACGAGCGGCACCTCGACGGGCGGCCCCCCCGGCGCGACGCCCGGCACGCTGGCCGTGAAGGTCGCGCAAAAGGTGGCCTCCACGCTCGCGCCCGGGTCGTCGGCCGGCGGCTCCCAGTCCAGCAGCTGGCGCAGGGACCGCCCCAGCGTCGGCTCCATCTCCTCCAGGTCGCGCAGCTCCGGCGGCTGGCCCAGCAGCTGGCGGTACAGGGCTAAAGAGAGGGGAAAGTCCAGCAGCACAGCATTGTAGACTGCCAGCCCCAGGACCAGGCCCAGCAGCATGAAGGAGTCCTCCCCCTCCAGGCTGGCCGCGTGGAACCAGTAGGTGCGGGATTCGGGCAGGTAGACCAGCATGCCGTAATCGGGGGACAGCAGCTCCGTGACCAGCAGCTGGAAAAACTCCTTTTTGACGCCGCCCGCGTCGATGCCGTCCTCCCCGATGAAGTGGACGCGCAGCGGCTTGAGCAGGTCGCGCGGGCGCTGGCGCCCGACCTCTGCCAGGCCGTCCTCCAGCAGGTGGGTGCGCCGCACCCGGATGATGCACATGTCCGGGTGGGTGGCGGGCACGCCCGACGCTTCGGGCGGGGGCAGGTTCATGGAGCCGTGCCGGATGGGGCCGGCCGGGTGGTGGTGGGCGGCCTGGTCGGAGAGGGGGGAAGGGGCCGCAGCAGCAGCCTGAGCCGCGGTCGGCGTGGCGGCCGGCGTCCCCGCCCGGGACGAGCCCGCCGCGGACGCGCGCGCCTCCCGCGTCGCGGCCGCCGTCACCTCACGGGCCGCCGCGGCGCGGGCGTCGGACGACAGCAGTGCGGGCTGGGACACGGGGGCGGGCGAGGCGGAGGCGGAGGCGGTGGCGGGCGTCGCCGACGCGCTCCCCGAGGCAGGCGAGGCCGAGGTCGTGGCCTCGGGCGACACGGACGCCCCGCGCCACACCGCCGCCAGCAGGCCGCGCAGGGAGGCGGACGCCCGGGGCGGGCCCCGGTAACCCCCAGAAGAAGAGGAGGTCGCATCGCACCCGGCCGACGCCGCCGCGGCCGCGGCCGCGGCCGCGTCCCGGGTCGCCGCCTCGGCCGCCGCGGCCGCGCGCGCGGCCGCCGCGGCCGACCGCTTGTCGGGCACGACGCGCGACTCCTCCGGATCCGGGGAGGTGGGCTGCGAGGCCGCCGCCGCCGCCGCCGCCGCCGCCGCCGCCTCGCCATCAACCCCTCCACCCCCACCTCCACCAGCCGCCACATGCTCGATGCGGGCCTGGTGGACGGTCTGGGTCATGAGGAAGCGTGCCTCCGTGTGCAGGAGGCGGGACTTGGCGCGCGCGTTGAGGAGGAAGGGGTAGGAGCAGAAGGAGAAGGGGCCGTCCGCGCCGGGCTGGGCGGCGGGCGCGTCGTGCGACTGGCGCCAGGCCACGTAGTGGTCCTCCACATCCAGTTTCTCCGAGATGAGCTCGTTGTAGAAGGCGTCCGGCGGCAGGGCGCGCCCCGCCGCGTTGGCCTCCTCGACAAGGGCCAGGACCTTGATGGCGTTCATGACGGCGGCCGTCAGCTTCTTGGTCGCGCACAGCTCCGCCGTCAGGTAGGCTTGCAAGGGCGCCACCACGCGCTGAGCCAGCAGGTCGGCCGGGTAGTCCGCCCACCAGGCCACCAGGCGGGCGCGGGCGGTGCGCGGCGCGCGCAGGATGGTGTGGCACAGGCGGGGGACGAGCACCGCGCCGGCCGTGCGGTCGGCCAGGAGCGGGCACTGGGCGGCGGCCAGCAGCAGGGCCGCCCGCTCGGGGGAGCCCAGCGCGCGTGCGTGGCGGTGCAGGTCGTCCAGCAGCGCGTTGGCCGCCTTGTACAGGGCGCCCGACACGGAGGCGGAGCAGAGGGCGACGACGGACGCGGACGCGGCGCCCGGGGTGGTGGTGGTTGTGGAGGCCGCGCCCGTCCCCGCCATCTCCGCCGGCCCGTACAGCCCCAGCAGGCGGGTGTAGGCGTCATCCAGGGCCCGACAGTCCAGCCCCCCCACGCCCGCCGGCGAGGAGGCGGTCAGGGCCGTGCCCGTGGGCGCCGGGTCCGAACCCGGCGGCCGCACAAAGGCGGCCGCCAGGGAGGCCGCGCTGCCAAATACCAGCTCCACCGCCGCCAGGATGGGCTTCAGGTGCAGGGCGGACGGCCAGGTGCGAGGCGGGGAGGAGGAGGAGGAGGAGGAGGAGGAGGTGTCACCTTCACCACCGGCCGCCGCCGCCGCCGCCGCGTCCGCCGCGGCCGCGGAGATGGCGTCCCGCAGGCGGTCGCCCAGGGGGAGCGTGGTCGGAGGCCCCGCCTCACCCGGGCCGCGCATGAGCAGCGCGGAGCCGGCCGTGGTGGCGGCCACGGCCGCCACGACCGACCCGAGCGGCGCCAGGGTGGCCGGCGCCAGGCGGATGGGCGGGGCGGCCAGCACCGCGCAGGACGGCGCGCCCGGCAGGCGGCCACCCGCCGCCCGGCCGCACCCCCACACCTCGCCGCCCGCCGTCAGCAGCAGAGAGTGCTCCTCGCCCGCCGCCGCGGCCACGATGGCGCCGTACGTGGCTTTGGCCCCGCCCACGCGGACAGGCGCGTACAAGCAGGTCGCGGAAGGCGGGACGGCGGTGGGCGCGGAGGGGGCTGCACCCGGCGCGGACGGCGGCACGCCCGCCGCGCCCGCGCTCGCGTCGCCCCACCCCCACAGGCCGCCGCCCGCGGTCGCGGCCAGCGTGTGGCGCGGGCCGGCGGCCACGACCAGCACGCCCTCCACCCCGCGCACCCGTCGAGGCAGGGCGACCGCGTGGGCCGGGATGGGCGCCGGCACGGGTAGTGGGTCGTACTGGGAGGGCGACGTCGGCGTGTCCGGGTCGGGCGGCGGGGCGCTGGCGTCGGGCCCAGCAGGAGCGCCCGCTCCTCCCTTCCCGCCGCCCACAAGGCGGTCCAGCACGGCTTGGGGCACGGAGAACAGCCACTCGGTCGCCACCTCCACGCCGACCGACCCGGTCTCGGCCAGCGCCACCGCGGCCTGCGCCTCCGGAATGCCCATGGCCACCAGGGCGGCCAGAAAGCGGTGGTTGACGGCCCGGCGGGCCAGGGCCGGGCGGGCGGGCGAGGTGGTGGTGGTGGTGGTGGAGGGGGTAGGGCGGGTGGAAGCGGCCTCGGCCTCGGCCGCGCCCTCGCCCTCCTCCGCCTCCTCCGCGGGCACCAGGGCAAAGCGAGAGGTGGACGTGCGGCTGGTGGACGCCCCCTCACCATGACCATGCCCGCACTGTCCCCACGCGTTGTCGCCCCACGTGAACAGCGCGCCCGACGCAGTGACGGCCGCCGAGTGGCACCCACCCGCAGCCAGGCGGATGACGGGCAGGCTCCACAGGCCCGACACCACGACGGGCGCCCGGCGGGGGGCGGTGTCGCCCACCCCCAGCTGCCCCGACCCGTTCAGCCCCCACGCGAAGACGGCGCAGGTGGCGGTCAGGGCGAGGGAATGGTCCGCCCCGCACGCGACCGCGAGCACGCGCGCGCCCTGGAGGGGGCGCAGGGACCGCGGCTTGACCGGCCCGGCCTCGGAGCGGGCGCCCTGGCCGGCCTGGCCGCCATCGTTGCGGCCCCAGGTGATGACGTCCGTGTCCGTCAGGGCGACGACGTGGGAGGCGCCCGCGGCCACGGCCTTGACGGGCCAGCCCTTGAGCACACCGACGCGGGCCGGGGTGGGGGAGGAGGCCAGGGAGGGCGCCGTCGCCGGCGGGGCGGCGGCGCCGCCCTCCACGCTGCTGGACGCCGGCGGCGGCACGCCCAGCTGGCCCCAGTCATTGGATCCCCAAGCGTACACGCCGCCGTCGCCGCCGATGCCGACGGCCACAGTCCCGCCCAGCGCCAGGGCGGCCCACCGGCGGGGGGCCGGGCCGGGGAGGGTGGTGGGGGCGGTGGAGGAGGCGGACGAGGAGGAGGGCGGGGCCGCCTCGCCGTTCAGGCGGCCGGCGTCGGAGGAGCCTGGGTGAGGTGTGCGTCAGTGTTTGTGTGAGAGCAGGTGCGCGGGCGGGGTTGGGGTGTGAGTACTGACGGGCAGTGGGCACGCGCAGAGGGGCCGGCGCGCGCCGTCGCGCCCGCCCGCCGCCTCCCTCTCCAGTGCAACGGAATGCGGCTGTCTAGCGGCGAGACCTTCAGGGGGCACCCCCTCTTTTTCATGCCGCGGTCGAAGGCCAGGCAGCCGCATGGCTGTCCTGTGTGATGTGCAGGGCGAAGAGCCACGCGCAAGCCCCCCCCTCTCTGCCGGGCGCCGGGGCCTGTGGCCGAAAGGCATCTCGCGCGCCCGCCACCGCCGCCTCGCTCTCACCCTCGCTCTCTCTCTCTCATCAACTCACCCGACACCCAGGCATTGCCCGTCACGTCGCCCGACAGCAGGGGGCTAGAAGGGGTGTCCGCCAGGTCCGGAGGCTGTGTGTGTGTGTGCATGTGGAGAGAGGGAGGCGCCGTGAGTGGAGGGGCGAGGAGAGGGGGCCTGCATTGGCCGGCCCGCAGGCGCCCGCGGGGCCATTTGGGCCTTTCGCCGCGGCCCCTGCCGGCTCGAACGCAGCTGCCCGTGCCTGCATCCCCACTCCGCCTATTCAGTGGTTGTCAGGGGCCTGGACTGGTGGTGGGGTGGCGCGCCGGCCCAAAGAGGGACACGGGAAGCTCTCCCGCCGCGGCGCTGTTTCTTGGACTGGCCAAAAAAAAAGGCGGCGGCCGGGCGCGCGTCATAGAGATGCCCCCTCGCCCGCCCCTCCTCCCAACTCACCGCGCCCACGCCCTTGGACCCCAGCTTGATGCGGGGGCCGTCAGAGGTCCCGGCCGGTGGGTCGGCCATGTGGTGTGGAGGTCTAGTGGTGCGGTGTGTCCCGAGTGTCGCGAGCGGAGGCAAAGCAAAGAGTGGCCCCTCTCTCTCTCTCTCACCTCGCGCGGCTCTCTTCTCTCATCCTTCTACCTCTCTCTCATCACACAACTCCCTTCCTGACCGCCACCACCCCCGCCTCTCCGCCAAGCACAGTTCTCATGTCTGCCTCCGCCGCATCCAGCCACGCCGCCGTCGGAAAGGCAGCAGCAGCCTGGGGCGGCGCCGGCGGTCGCCGTTTCCCCCCCTTGGCAGGCAGCGGCGGCGGCGGTGGAGCTGCCTCCTCCTCCTCCTGGAGCGCCTTCACCCCAACCCCGCCGCCCAGGACGGCCAGGCTCCACGCCGTCACCGCGCCCGCGGACGCCGCCCGCACAGCCTCACCTGTCGCGGGCCCCTCCGCGCACAGGGCCCGCTGCAGGAAGGTCGCGGAGTCGGAGGAGGAGGAGGCGGAGGAGGAGGGCGAGGCTGCGCCGTCACCACCGGCACCACCCCCGCCACCCCCGCCCACAAACTGGAAATGGCCGGCGCCCGGCAGGACGGTCATCCAGGTCGGGCCCCGGCAGGCGGCGTAGTAGGTGTCATAGTTGGCGCCCTCGGGCGCGCAGTCGTGCGCCCAGCCGCCGCCGACGATGCAGACGGGGAGGGCCGCCAGACCCGCAGGGCCCGCGACTAAGGCCGCCGTCGCGGAGGGGAAGCGGGGCGACTGGGGCGCGTACCGGGTGACGTTGACGGGGTCGAGCAGGGCCAGGGCGGCGATGCGGGGGCTGGGCGCCGCCTCCCGGGCGGCCGCCAGGACGGAGACCTTGGCGCCCCGCGAGTGGCCGAGCAGGATGGTGGACGGGGAGAAGCTGCCCCCGCCTCCTCCTCCTTTCCGCCGCCGCCGCGTCGTCGCGACCTGGGACAGGGCGGGCGACGCCTCGATAAAGTCCAGCACGGACAGCAG
>Ga0114918_10001985_pt1 | contig 18351 bp, 23 predicted proteins | sample LantaG_FD_87015 | JGI IMG/M metagenome (GOLD analysis project Ga0114918, IMG submission 87015) | Deep subsurface microbial communities from Baltic Sea to uncover new lineages of life (NeLLi) - Landsort_02402 metaG | ecosystem: Environmental > Aquatic > Marine > Oceanic > Sediment | place... | reverse complement strand
CAAACATGATTTGGAAAGAGTGGCCCAGCTTACGGCAAGCTTTGGAATTAAAACACTGGTTTGTATTAATAAAGCAGATATCAATCCTGAAATGAGCTGCAGTATCGCTGAGGATGCCGGCAAACACGGGTTGAAAGTTGTTGGAAAAATCCCCTACGATGAAGCTTTCACCAAAGCACAGATAATGAAAGCTACGCTGATCGAATATACAGGCGGTGATATATCAGAGAAGGTAAAGGCGCTGTGGCGAGAAGTTACATATGAACTTGGCTGAGGATACTAATTTTATGTTACAACAGTCTGCGTCATATTTCAATTTTGACGAGGTGGCCAATAGTTATGATAGCTGGTACGCCGACAGGCGGGGCGCAATGTATGATCGCTTAGAAAAGAAGTTAATCGCCAACTTCCTGCCAACTGAGACCGAAGGGAAAAGACTGCTGGAAATAGGTTGCGGAACAGGCCACTGGAGCAGGTTCTTCAGTCAATGCGGTTTTGAGGTTACAGGTCTCGACATCTCTGAACGTATGGTAAATACAGCACTGCAAAAGGGCATTCCAAACGTTTCATTTTATGTGGCTGATGGGCATTTATTGCCGTTCCAAGATAGCACTTTCGACCTGACGGCGGCGATTACAACGCTTGAGTTTGTTCGTGATGCCGAAGTCGTATTACAAGAGATGATACGATGTACTCGCAAGCCGGGCAGAATAGTGCTTGGTATGCTAAATGTGTTATCTACAGTTAATCGGCAAAAACAGAGGCTGGGCCGTCCTGAAAATCCATATGCCGCCGCCCGACTGTTCTCACCCGTTGAACTGAGAGAATTTCTGGAGCAGCACGGCCAAGTGGAAATATTTGTTGGAGGTTTTGTTCCTACACAAAATTGGCTGATCTCTTTGGCTCCTTGGATTGATCGTATTGCTCAATTGCTTGGAAGTCAAAAAGGAGCCTTTATGGCGGCTGTGCTGAAATTATGAAAGTACAAGCGGAAATAAGTCTATATCCATTACGCTGCGGCAACCTGACCGAGCCAATTCAGCAATTTGCTGAGCTGTTGAAGAGTGATAGCCTAAAGGTCGAAATCGGGCCAATGAGCACCCTCATAACAGGAGACAGCCAAGCAGTTTTCGAAAACCTCAGAAAGGCTTTTGAAAGGCTCGCCAAAGAATATAAGGTGGTAGTAGCTGCAAAAATTTCTAACGCATGCCCCGAAATTAGGGACAATAAATAAGTTCTTTGAAGAATGGAAAATTAATTATGGCGAAAGAAAATAACGTTTCTCAAATTGACGAAAACAAGCGTAAACAAATGCAGGCCGAACAGGAGCAAATCCGGCAGAGGATAAAACAAATAAAGCACCAGATACTTGTCTTCAGCGGCAAAGGAGGTGTGGGTAAAAGTACGGTGGCGGTAAACCTGGCAGTCTCGCTCGCTCTTTCCGGCAAAAGGGTCGGGCTGCTCGACATTGATATACACGGCCCAAGTATACCCAAGATCTTAAATCTCGAAGCCGAAACCATTCAGGCATTAGGAAATACAATTTTGCCGATAGTTATGATGGAAAATTTGAAGGTCATGTCCATAGGATTCCTGCTGCGAGGAAGTGACGACGCTGTAATATGGAGAGGCCCGATGAAATATCAGATGATAAAGCAATTCTTAAAAGATGTAGATTGGGGCAATTTGGACTTTCTGATTGTCGATTCGCCTCCCGGTACGGGAGATGAGCCACTTTCGGTTGTCCAGCTTTTGGAAAATGCCGATGGCGCAATTATAGTTACCACCCCTCAAGAAGTTGCACTGTCTGACGTTCGTAAGTGCATTAACTTTTGTCACAATCTCAGACTGCCTGTTCTCGGCGTATTGGAAAATATGAGCGGTTTTGTCTGTCCAAAGTGCGGTGAGCGGACGGACATATTTAAGTCCGGGGGAGGTGAAATTATGGCTAACGAGATGCACGTACGCTTCCTGGGCCGGATTCCCATAGATCCACAAATCGTACAAGCCTGTGATTCCGGGAGACCATTTGTACATCACTACAACCAAAGTCAAACGGCAAAGGCTTTTGAAAAAGTATTGATTCCCATCCTCGAGCTTGATGCCAATGCTCAGGAATTAATCGCAACACAATCTTTACAAACAGGAGACAAGAAAATGCGCATAGCAGTTCCATTAGCACAGGGTAAAATGAGTCTTCACTTTGGCCACTGCGATCAGTTTGCAATCTTTGATATCGATGATAATCTTAAAAAGGTTATAAACAGGAAAGATGAAACTCCTCCCGCCCATGAACCTGGAGTTTTGCCGCAGTGGTTACATGAAAATAATGTCAGTGTTATTATAGCCGGCGGTATGGGGCAGCGAGCACAGCAACTGTTTGCACAGAATGACATTAATGTTGTAACAGGTGCTTCCTCCGGCTCGCCCGAAGAGCTTGTATCAGCCTATTTGCAAGACACACTTGAGACGGGAGATAACATTTGTGACCACTGATTCGGGTAGAAGAGCCTGCATATTCTGCAATGGTCAGTTGAGCAATCCGGCAAAAGTCAAACAAATCGCAATGGATTGCGACTTGCTAATCGCCGCAGATGGAGGGGCAAAATATTTTGTCGATATAGGGCTAACTCCTCAAGTCATCATTGGTGACATGGACTCTGTTAACGATGATATCTGGAAGAATAACCGTGGTATTGAGCATATTCGGTACCCGGAAGCGAAAGATAAGTCCGATGCGGAACTTGCTGTGGAATATGCCTTAGAGCACGGATGCAAGCAGGTCATTCTTGTCGCGGCAACGGGTGGACGCCTTGATCATACATTGGGAAATGTTGCATTGATCGCCAGTCACCCGGGCCAAGTAGGTCTCTATGACGGCAAATCAACACTCATTGCAGTTGATAAGAGCGAGAAATGCATATTGCACGGTCAAGTTGGGACACGTGTCTCACTCATACCATACGGTCCTGGCCCTTTTACAGTAAGGACCAACGGGCTGAAGTACGCGTTACGGGATGAGTGCTTGGATTCTGCCACGCATGGTCTCAGTAATGAGTTATCTCAGACAGAAACATGTGTCTGCGTCTCGAACGGTGTTCTGCTGGTTTATATCGAAACCGAAGAGATATACTCTGAAGGGTAGCAAGAGGCGAATATAGAAGCAAGAAAGAGTAGCCGTGAGCATTGAAATGCAACAGAGTGCCATTAGCAATATAAGTGATAGAGTCCATCCAAATTGTGTTGTGTGCAGTCCGGTAAATACGAGGGGCTTGCAATTAGAGTTCGTCTCTGGAGAGGATGGAGGTATTACGGCCACGTTCACATGTGACAAAGCTCTTGAAGGTTACCCGGGAGTCGTGCACGGTGGGATAGTCTCCTCGATTTTGGATGGTGCTATGGGTCATTGTATGTTTTCGCGCGGGCAGGTCGCGGTGACGGTTGAGATGACGACGAGGTTCCGACATCCGGTTGTCACAAACCAGCAGGCGATAGTCTCAGCACACGTCACGCGCTTTTACCATCCTTTGTGCCTGTTGGAAGCTGAGATCGTCCAGGATGGGAAAGTCAAAGCCACAGCTAAGGGTAAATTCTACGATCAGGGGAGCAAATCTGTTGTTAACGGAGTGCAATATGTCGTATGTCAAGTGAACGACCGGAATTGAGTAAGATATGCAAGATATTGTCTCAAATTAGCAGTTCCGACTGGGTAGCAGTTAAGTTTCAGGAACATATGTCCGTGGCTGATGCTGAACCCGTAAGGTTCTGTGAAGCCGTGTATAAGGCACAGAAGAAGAGTGTCGCCCTATCTTTCGATAACGTATGCTGTGATGGTGCCAGAAGATGCTTTGGGTGGCTTAAGAACAATAATATGAAGCTGGCTAAAAGGCTCTCTCAAAAAACAGCCATAGACCAAGATGTAGCTTATGAATTGATAAAAAATGTGCCGGTTCTCAATGAAAATATCGTTGGGATTTCCCTTGGCACGAACATTCAGGGGGATGTTTACATAAGTTATGCCAATCCTGAATCAGCAATGAAACTGGTCAGAGATTGGCAGAAAATGACCAGCCAAAATCTACGTGTGGAAATTTCAGGCATAATGTCCGTGTGCGGAAACGTTGCGGTCAGAAGCTGCCTTGGGCAAAGCATTAGTATCTCTTTCGGCTGTCCCGACTCCAGAGAACTCGGAGGTATTGAAAAAGAACAGCTTGTTATTGGTATACCTTACAATATTGCATCCAGCCTATGCAGTAGAGGTAGCTATTATTCGAATCTCAGTGATCCGCTCAGCAAATAAAAATTGAACCGATGTCGTACAGCAAGATTAACGTTGTGCAAGAAAATCTGAAAAAGAGAGAAAGTAATCATGCCAACATATGAGTACAGATGTCAGGATTGTGGCTGGACATTCGAAAGATTCCAGAGCATGAAAGACAAATCCTTGGAGAAATGTCCAAAGTGTAATGGCAGGGTTCAGCGTTTGATCAGCGGCGGAGGGGGCATAATTTTCAAAGATTCAAGATCCGACGCAACTGATTATGCTGCCGGTAATATGCCGGCTTGCGGTCGAGACCGGCCCTGCTGTGGACGTGATACGCCCTGCGACCAAAGGCCGTGCGAGTCTTAAATGAAAATTCATAACGGCAGTAAGCCATGATAGGATGCCCTGAGCATGAGTATTTCAAAGAGTTATGCAAGAATCCGGCGAGAAATCCCTGATTACGTAACCATAGTTCTATCTTGCAAAACAAGAACCGTAGAAGAAATAAAGGAGGTCATAGATGCTGGGGCTACAGATATTGGCGAAAATTATGTTCAGGAAGCCGGGCAGATGTACAGTGCTCTGAAGAAAGATGCCACTAAAGTCAGATGGCATATGATAGGCAGCCTGCAGACGAACAAAATAAACAAAGCACTAAGAATTTTTGATACCATTCAGAGTATCGACTCTCTGCCAAAGGCCATAGCGATTGATAGAAGAATTGAAAGAGCAAGAAAGCAAAGAGTTCCAATTTACATAGAAATAAACATTGGTAGCGAGGACTCAAAAGCGGGCATAAAACCGATGGAGCATGAACCTTTTGATGAATACGTTGAAAATTTAGTTAGGGATATGTCGAGGCTTGAGCACATAAGGTTGGAGGGACTAATGACCATGGGGCCTCGCTTCGGCAATCCTGAAGACGTCAGGCCATATTTTCGCAGAACAAAAAAGATATTCGAAAAAATCAAGACACTTCGTCTTCCAAACGTAGATATGAAGTATCTGTCTATGGGTATGACGAACTCATACAGGGTAGCAATAGAGGAAGGTTCCAATATGGTCAGAATTGGAACGGCAATATTTGGAGAGAGAACATACGAATAAGGAAAAATGACAGAAGAGTTATCTTTTGAAGATTATATCGGAGTTTCTTGCAGAATGCTTCCCCGGAACGTAATTATCTGAGAAAGCAGGGATTTCTTTGCCGTCCGATGTGGAGATGTACCATAATAACAGCTCCGGGAATATGATAGGAGAAAAAATGAAAATAGTAGGAATTAATTGTAGTCCGCGTAAAGGTCAGACAACCCGCAAAGGTCTGGAGGTCTGTCTCGATGCAGCTCGCGACGAGTCGAATGACATTAGAACCGACATTATTGAGCTTGCCGGTTTAGATATTCGTGGTTGTTTGGATTGCGGTTACTGCAGGAAACAACTCAAGTGCAAACAGGAAGATGATTTCAACTCCCTCATCCCTGCGCTCAATGATAAGGAGCTTGCAGGAATCATAATAGGTACGCCCGTGTATTTGGGGACAATGACCTCCCAGTGCAAGGCCTTCTTGGATAGATGTGTGATGTTTAGGCGTAATGGTTTTATTTTTCGCAACAAAGTCGGCGGAGTTCTGGCCGTAGGCGGCGTGCGTAACGGTGGTCAGGAACTTACGATTCAGGCCGTTCAGGCGACAATGCTCTGTCAGGATATGATATGTGTTGGTGATGGAATTAGCACGGCACACTTCGGAGCCGCGTTATGGAGCGGCGGGCCAGGTGGGATTGAGAGTGATGAGACAGGGCTTGAAACCGCCAGAAATCTTGGCAGACGGCTCGCCTGGTTGGCTGCGAAGATAGGAACGTAATTTGGGCCGGGGCAACGATCTCTCGTTGTTCTTCCGGCTTGGCCTGTCTCGCAGCGTATAACACTTCGGAATCAAATACGGCTGAAAAGATCATGATAGTGATCCTGGCCCGAAACCATCCTGTTACGTAAGCCCGTTACAGTTTTGAAGATGGATAACCAAATGGAATCGTGGGAAAGAGATGGTGGAGTAAGATTTCTTAAAGAAATCGGACTGAGATCGGGTCAAAGAGTTTTAGATTTCGGTTGTAGAGTAGGCCATTATGCGATTCCAGCGGCCAAAATCGTCGGAAATGAAGGAATGGTTCTTGCCGTAGATAAAGAACAGCACGCTCTAAACGAACTGGAGCAAAAAGTCAGAGCTAATAACTTTAAAAACGTGAAGATAATAAAAACATCGGGTCAAACAACGCTGGGTTTCGAAAGCGAATCAATCGAGGTAGTCTTATTTTATGATGTCCTTCACTATCTGGAAAAAGGTGACAGGAGAAAGCTCTACCGAGAAGCTCAACGTGTTTTGAAACAAGATGGTTTGCTCTCTGTTTATCCCAAGCATACTATGGAAGATGAACCCACACAGGAATTCAGAAGGTTAAGTCTAAGCGACGTTGAACGGGAAATCGAAGGTCTAAATTTTATTTTTGAACACAAATTCTGCGGCATTATAAGTCACGATGACGGACTAAACAAAGGCTGCGTGTTGAATTTCAGAAAGAGTGTAAGTGCCACATGAAAATAACAATTCTTTATGATAACAATGCCCATCCGGGATTTGAATCAGGATGGGGCTTTTCGTGCTTGGTGGACAGGAACCAACGAATCCTTTTTGACACTGGAGACGACGGCCAAAAGCTTATACATAACTTCAAGAAGGCGAATATCGATCCTGAGAGTGTCGACAAAATAGTGCTCTCACACGACCATTGGGACCACGTGGATGGACTGAAGGATTTCCGGAAACTCAACTCCGAAGCTGAAGTCATACATCCAAACGCATTTTCAGAACCGACAGAAATATCCCCGGGTATCTATTCAACCGGGTCGCTCGGGGTGCTTCTAAAAGAGCAATCCCTGGTAGTGAAAACCGAAAAGGGAAATATTGTGATCACCGGCTGTGCACATCCCGGTCTTGAGAGGATTCTTAAAACAGCCGGAAGCCTTGGCCGAATTTATGGTGTGCTCGGCGGCTTTCACGGTTTCTCAAAGTTTGCCGAACTGGAAGGCATTCAGTTCATCGCTCCCTGCCACTGCACTGAGCATACTGAACGAATAATGCAAAGATATCCCACCCAGTTCAAACAGATACAGGCCGGCAGTGTGATCGAAGCATAAACGGGTGTAGCGATGGCTCTATTTGATTGGCTACAAGGAGCATAGAGATATGGTAATAATGAAACTATTACTTGGCGTCTTTATCGGGGGAGCAATCGGTGCGGTTCTGGGCTACTTCGGAAAGTGTTCGTCCGGTAGCTGTCCGCTGACGGCGAATCCACTCCGCGGCGGGATCTATGGAGCCGTGGTGGGGGCTTTACTGGCATCGGCCTTCTCAACGCTACCGAAAGACAGACCGACGCCACCACCGGAGAAACCGACGCCAGTGAGCAAGACAGCGAAAGTACCGAAGAAGGAAACCGAAATACTGAAAGACAGCCCAGAAGATTCGGACGCTTTTCACGTAGACAGCGAATCGGGTGTGAATGCAATGGTCCTTAAAGAAGACAGGAGTGACTTTGTGGAATCCTTAACGAAAGACAGTTTCTTACAAAAAGTTTTTAACTACGAGCAAAACAAAGAATGGAAGTTTGAAGGCAAGCTGCCTTGCATCATTGACTTTTATGCCGATTGGTGTGGGCCGTGCAAAATGGTAGAACCCATTTTACAAGAACTTGCTCAAGAATATCAAGGTAAGCTCGATATTTATAGAGTGGATACACAAGCTCAGCAGGAATTAGCCGCCGCTTTCGGTATTCAGAGCATCCCCAGCATGCTTTTTGTGCCGCTAAATGACAAACCGCAAATGGCAGTAGGCGCCTTACCCAAAAAAACACTGGAAAAAGCGATAAATGAAGTATTGAAAGTTGAATAGTGTGGACTTATTCCCCAACCGCTGTCTTTCCTGCCGGGCTCTTGCTCCGACTATATCACCACTTGCTAATAAGTATGTTGGCAAGGTCGCCGGATGTAAAGTCAGTGTCGACCGCGCGCCGGCCATAGCCCGAAAATACGGAGTCATGGCTATACCGACAGTTCTCATTATCAAGGACGGCAAGGAAGTGAAGCGTCTGGTGGGATTACGGCCTGAAAGTGAATATACAAACCAATTGGATGATTTGATTCACTAAATGACATTTCATACAATTCATGTAATATGAACCAGAATTCAAAAAAGGAACTTCTATGAACATCTCAAGACGCAATTTGGTTTTCAGCGGCTTGGCGACATTCGGTTGCGGAGCTTTCTACAAAGCAAGTGACACCACAATGGGAGCAGAAACCATGAATGAGAAAGAGAATGAAACGTTTTTCAAATTATATCCAGTGGGTGAGATAAAGAGGCAACGCGGATCTACAAAGCTGGAGATTTTCGACAAATACCGTGATGCACTCAAAGGATTGGACGGCTTTTCACATGTGCTTGTGCTTTATTGGTTCGACAGAAACGATACACCCGAAAAACGGAACATTCTCCAGGTACACCCGCGTGGCAATAAAAATAATCCTCTGACGGGTGTTTTTGCATGTCGCGCCCCGGTAAGACCTAATCTAATTGCCCTGAGTCGATGCAAGGTTCTTTCAATCAGGAACGAAATAGTCACCGTTGATAGGATCGATGCCCTTGATGGTAGCCCAATACTCGACATCAAACCATACATCCCCTCAATAGACAATGAGCATGAGAGCATCCGGGTGCCGAACTGGTTGAAAGATTAGAAAGCCACCGTGTGACTCCGGTCTCATTTCGTTTCAGGAAATCAAACAAGTAACCTTATAGGACCTTACAAACACGAAATAAGAGCGATTATATGGAAACCGTGATTAATTGGCTATTGGGAAGGAAGCGTATAGTCAATCAGGAAAGTAAAGGGATAGATTTAGCGATCTACCTGATAAATGAATATAAAGATAGAACATTTACTTTTAAGGGATTAAAAAATAAACATTTTGGAATCAGAGGGGAAGAACTCCTAAAACTAATTCAGGAGGAATTAGAGAGTATGATTGTACTATACAACTACACAACAAGAGCGAAAACATATACTGATAAAAAGGGAGTCTCTCAAGTAAAAATAAGATTAGTTGGAAAAGTGAGCATGATGCATAGATACAATCCACTGGATATAGAACTGTATTTAGAAACGGAAATGCCAGAGAAACGAATTGTTTAATATAGTCAACTTTAGACAGGACATTTATTAAAAAAGAAGCGGTAATATGAGCGATAAAATCATTGCCGAAACGAAACGAGAATACATATTCGGGCCGGTTCCTTCGAGAAGGCTTGGGCGTTCGCTCGGAGTTGATTTAGTGCCATTCAAGACATGCAGTTATGATTGCATATACTGCCAACTTGGAAGAACAACGAATAAAACGGTGCAAAGAAAAGAGTGGGTGCCGATTGATATTGTAGTAGAGCAACTCAAGGGGAAGCTCGACTCCAAGCCTGATTATATAACCTTATCCGGCTCAGGTGAACCAACACTTTTCTCGCGACTTGAGGACCTCATTTCCAGGATTAAAGACATTACTGATATTCCTGTAGCTGTGCTTACAAACGGTTCACTGTTATGGCTGCCGGAAGTAAGAAAGGCCTTAAAATCTGCGGATATGGTTGTTCCATCGCTTGATGCAGGAAGCAGCCAGATATTTCAATATGTTAACAGGCCCCATCAGGATATTACATTCAGCAAAATGCTTCAAGGTCTTGTGGAATTCCGTAAGGATTATAATGGTCAGTACTGGTTGGAAGTGTTCCTTCTGGCAGGTGTAACCACACCAGAGATGGAAATAAGCAAATTGAAGACATGTATAAATGCTATATGTCCCGATAAAGTTCAGGTAAATACTGTTACTCGTCCACCTGCCGAGGGCTTTGCGGAACCAGTGCCGCAAAAGCAATTGCAAACTATAACCGAGATGCTGTACGAGAAGGCAGAAGTTATTGCCGACTACAGCAATGTTCATAAACAACAGGATTTTTCCGCTCGACGTGAAGATGTCTTGATACTTTTGCAGCGTCGGCCTTGTTCTATTGAGGATATTGCAGCAGGTCTTGGTCTTCATCGAAACGAAGTTGTTAAGTATGTGCAAGAATTATCCTCGGAAGGTAAAATCGAAGCAAAACCGCAAAATCAACAGCTTTACTATAAAGCTGTAATATGACGTCATGGACTTCAGATTAAATTTGACCAAAGGCCAGACCGATGCTCAAGCAAATATTGAATGAGTTAAGAGATCATGCTCCTTTTACTCTTTTCGGAGTAATTAGAACCTTTCGAGCATAGCGTTGGGCACACAACTCGATTCTACAAAGATATCATTTAATCCTTTCGAGCATCTCTTTACTATCATACTCGTTTGGATAAACAATAAATAGATGCCATTGACAAAGGAGAAATTATCACGAAAAACTTGGAAAAAACAGGACTTTTTGCTATTGAACGACACGGCATTATTGTATTCGTGAGCACCCTGATTGTGTTGATCTGGACGGCGACCGCTCCAGGACAACTGGGGATGGGTGATAGCAAGGGTGTCGTGCAGAAAAGACTGAAGCCTCGTTTGGTCCGCATATCAGGCAAGTTGCTGCAGATCAAGACTCATCCATGTGAGAACACTACCGGCAAAGCCAAGCTTGGAACTCATCTGATTCTCAAGGACAGGGACGGCCGGGAACTTAACGTCCATTTGGGACCAGCGAGTGAGTTATCTGAGACAGTCAAACGAATTACCATTGGCGCAAACCTCAATTTGCTTGGATTTCATACCAACAAGATGCCTCCGAATCATTATGTGGCGAAAACATTGCTTCTTCCCAATCATATCATCCACTGGCGCGACTCAGCCCTCCGCCCATACTGGTCCACCAACAGACTCGGCGGACAAGCCTCGTTAACCTCCATATCGACAACTGGAAATCGAAGATTGATTGAAACCACAGGCTCTTTTCTTTACCATCCAAAATATTATCGGCGTCGTTGTTTTAAAGACAGATTAAGACCGGGATAAAAACAATGCTGTTGCGGAAGGGCTTGTTGCCAAAAATGGAAATATGAATAGGGAGAAATCAAAATAGGTTCGTTCGGTCAATAGCAATCACAAATTGTATCAATAAAAGGCTCTGTCATGTAACAGAGCCTTTTTGATTACTGCAAGTCTTGTTGTACGACTTACGCCAGAACTAAGTTGGTCGTGCATGAACCTTTCTTGCCCTCCCCGATCTCATACTCGACCTTCCGGCCTTCAATAAGAGAAGTGTAACAACTGGAGACTGTGGACGGCTGTCTCTCTGCCGCTCACAGGATGTACTTCACAGGATTGGATACATGCCACTCACTTCTTGCCATGTGGGCACTTCTTAAGGACCATGAACCAATCGATCACTTTGGTGTCGGCGGCGGGCTTTTCAACACGCTCTTTTGCGAACCCGGCGGCGGTACAATCACGTCATCGCCAATCTGCCAGTTTGCCGGCGTGGCTATGCCGTGTTCATCGCTGTGCTGCACTGCGATTAGCAGCCGCTTAATCTCGTCCATGTTGCGCCCGTTACTTAGCGGATAGTACAGTATTGCTTGCACGACGGCCTTGGGGTCGATGATGAAAACGGCACGCACTGCCTGCGTGCTGCTGGCGGCCGGTTGGAGCATCCCAAAGGCCTTCGAGACATCCATCTTAAGGTCGCTGATAACCGGGAAGGTCACTTCGATGTTCTTCATATTCTTATATTCGATTTTTTCCTTAATAGTCCACAACCAGGCTATATGACTGTATGTAATATCAATGGACAGTCCCAGTAGCTTGCAGTTGAGTTTCTCAAATTCCGGTTGCATCGAGGCAAAGGTCATGAACTCTGTGGTGCAGACCGGTGTAAAGTCGGCTCGATGGGAGAAGAAAATGCCCCACTTGCCATTGAAGTCTTCTGGGAAATTGATAGGGCCCTGGGTGGTTTCAGCCTTGAAAGATGGGGCCTTCTCACCAATCAGCGGTAATCTGTTTTCATTGCATATAAATATGCTCCTTTCATTAAATTTGATTAATCAGCTCAATAAATTCTCGCGAATTCACAGTAGGCCAGCGAGCCCATTGGGTCCCATGGCGGCAGTACTATGGGTTTCAGTGTGAGGGCTTTCTGCAAATTTTCAGGCAAATAACTTTTCTGGGCCGCTATCTCGAACATAAACTCATCGAACCACGAGTCGTCCATAATAAAGAAACCTTTCCTGCCGCTCTCGTCGCTCCAGCTATTCTCCACCCGCCAGCGACGCGACTTACCGTCGACGACGTCCACGCCTGTAAATAGCATGGCATGGTTCATTCTGCTTTGATGGTAAATAAGCCTGTCGGCTTTGTTCAGAGCGAACTTTGTGTCGTAGACACTCTCATAATCGAACAGTCGGGAGTCCCAGAGTCCGAGATCCCGGTCCATCTGTTTGCTGCAATCACATCCGAACCAGACCGGTTGGCCATCAAGAATTGTGCGCATAGCAATCTTTTTCATCATATCGATATCGACGTTCAAGTACTTAACCGGTTCGCCGCCTATCACGTTGCCCAGATAAGCCACGGTGAATGTACGACCGAACGAACTGCTTGGCCTCGGATCGTGAACGAGGCAAACGTACTCGTCCAGATTCAGCGTGACATATTTTGTGGTAAACTCTTGTGGGGTCATCTCGCCGTCGCGATGGAACTTGTTATCCTTGTCGCGCCACTGCCATTCAAAACGGCTGGGAGGCGTGCCCATGTGGATGCTCAGAATTCGGTAAATCACAGTGAGGATCTCATGCTTGGCATTCCGTAATTCTGCGATACCGGCACCATTGCCTTGCATATCGCGCAGACGTTTTGCACCCTCACGGAGTTTGGCCTTGAGGATGTTGTTCATCATAGAGCTATTCGAAGAACTCTCGCTTTCCGGCATGGCCGTTTTAGGCACCAAGCCGTGTTTCTTAACGATGCTAACGAACATATTCCATTGTCCGCCATCGCTGAGAACGTTGGCCAGCAAAAAGTCAACCGTTCGGTCACCGTCGGGACGATCCGCCGTATCGATGATTGACTCCAAAAAGTAATTGGTACGCTCGATCTTGTCCCAGAAAAAGATGTAGCTCTGGCTGAATTCAAAGTCTTTCAGATTCATTTTATTCATGGCGCCGACACGCAGGAGGTTCGTTCCGGCAAATATCCAACAGCGACCGCTCCTCTTTTGATTGGTGACCGACCAGTCATCGAGTTTACAACTGAAGGAATCGTCGAGGCTTGTCATAACCGCTCGGTTAAGAGCAAGATTGTCCACGGAGGTAACAGTCACAGCGTTCTGCATTTGGCGATTGTGAGGTATGTTATCGAATGCTTCCTGCATAAGCCTGATGTGTTTAGGTTGAAGGTTTTCGGCTGTTCCGCCCGACGTAAACTTCTCGAGGACATAATCCGGGACTTCATTCCGATTGGCATCTGCCCCATCCGCAGGCATTAATGACATTGCAAGGGTTAGTAGACCGGTCATTAACAATGAACGTTTCATAGGATATCTCCTTCACATTGCTATCCTTCAAACAGTTGCGATTCGCTATCTGATACTAATTTCACGTTCTGTTTCTTAAATTTTCTACCTCTATGATATCAGTACTGTATTAAAAAGCAAGGTAGCGTGTTTTTCTTTTTCGCTTCAGGACATACAATATTCTATACAGCTACATACATCTCGATCCCAAATCGAACTCTACGAAGCCTGGAACAAGCCGGAAATGGAAAATAAGTGGCGAGCAAAACTGCCGCAAACAGAGAATATGAGGAAGTGACATAGACCCTCAAAGAGCCTCATATTTCGTCGGTCGGCTGCTACAACCAACATACAACTATACAACCCCTTATCTTCCAATTTTGAAGATTGCCATCTTCATAAAGATACTTACGCCAATTCTGACTTTTGAAAATTGGCTTTGTTTTTTCAACTTGGGTTTTCAACCCCCAGAAAATCTGGGGGCTAAATAAGATTGGCTTTGTTTGGCTTTGAATTGGGTTTGTTTTTTCGCCGTCACAAAGCCTAAAATTCTTCATAATCACCTTTCATATAAGACTTTAAGCCAATTTCGCCTTGACGCAAATTGGCTTTGTTTTTTCAAATAGCTCTTTCAACTCATTTAGGATTTAGAACTTCGAGTTTAGGATTTCCGACCAATGGCCGGCTTTGGTTTTGTTTTTTCAACTCAAGCTCAACTTTTCGTCGTTTTCTACTCTTTTTCACCTGTTTTTTTTATTATTTTGGCTTGTTTCCCTTTGTTTTTTCAAATTAACCACGAATGAACCCGAATTAACACCAAGGAATAGTCAATAACCGCAGATTTCGCTGATTAACGCAGATATTTGATGTTTGTCATTCCTGCGTAGGCAGGAATCCACGACTAATTCTTAATTCCACTTACCACATACTACATACCACATACGAAATACGAATTCGTTAAGTATTATACGAAAAATCACACAAAAAGGCGGGCTTATTCCGGAAAAATCTCCATTACACGGCGGTTTCTACCGCGGAGAACGCCGAGGAAGCAGAGAAAAAATCAAATAATCAATAGTAAATCGTAAGCTTGTGCCCGCGAAGGCGGGTATAGTAAATTGCACGGTCTCCGTGTGACGGCGTTCTTTGTTCGTAGTGCGTATTGCGTACAGCGTAAGGACATCCAGATAGGTAGGGTGGAGGCTTGCCCCACCAAAAGGTTCAGTCGAAGGAGAACGCAGAGCAATAGTCAATAGTAAATCGTAAATAGTAAATGGCAAGGTCTCCGTGAGACGGCGTTCTTTGTTCTGCCGTTCCACACCCATTCGACTATGCTCAGGGCGGGCTTTGATGCTAAATCCAGATTTGATACGATCAGTAACAGCACGTAGCACCTTATGAATTATATAAATTAATTCTCCCCTCCTTCAAAAAATATGTCCCGCTGGCAAGAAACAATCATTTACAACCCTGCGTGATTTTATTCTCAAGGAACTCAGCCACAGAAAGCACCGAGAACACCGAGAAAAGGTCAATAATCAATTTTTTGGGCCGCCTATGAATGCGGATTTGTAGGGTGGCGGCTTGCCCCACCACGATCCGTCGGTGGGTCGAGACCCACCCTACCGCTGCCTATATCGACCATTTCGGTGATATCAACGAAATGGTCTTCGATGCGGTGTCCGCTGTTGAAACAGGCTTTTTTTGCCTTCTTTATGACCTGCTCGAAGTTACGATAATCCGAATAACCAAGAATCTGCGAAAAATCCCTGCTCGACCAGTATTCGTTTCCGCCATCATTGATACGTTTTATTTTTTCAAACGGCGAATCATTGCCGGTGGGCGCTCGTTTCGTTATGTTGTTATTCATAATTAACCTCGATTATCCGTATTATTCTTACCAGAATTTTCCACAATTTTAATTTACAATCCACAAAAAACAGGTGTGATAAATAGCTCCATACATAACTCAAGAATCAAACTTCTGACATTCCAAACTTTTTTCTGAATTCATTTAGTTCCGAAAGCTCTTTCTGCGGACTGCTCTGTCTCCTATCAGGCCAAAACTCTTTCATTTGCTCAGGCCCATTTAACCAATAGCTGTCTTTTACTATAAGGTCAAGTAGGTGGTCGATGTCCTTTTCTATGGGTTTGCCTCCACATGTCCCCGTTGGGTATAACGTAGTATCGTACTCGATGCCGAAGCTGCAAGCGTCGAAAAGTTTTTCGATATCGTTATATACACGGCGAATTTCTGAATCTGTGATGCCTCCAGGATTAGGAAAGCAGTTGTTTTTAAATTCTCTATGTGCCAGCTCTTTATGGCGTATTTGTGATATCTTTTCCAAAATAGTGTTTGTTGTCTGGTCGAACTCATGTTTTTCAAGAATTTGACTAAATTCTGCTTTTTCCGAATCTCTCAACCATTCGAGGATATCGTTTTTGAATCTACATAATGTGTGTGTGTACTTAGGTTTGTCATTTGTAAGAGCGTGAATGAGAACTACCGAAGCCCATACAGAATTCCAACAGACGGTTCGCCAGAAAACAGTTTCGGACTGTTGGAAATATTGAAGGGGAGATTGTAGTATCTTTTCGAGGATAGTTATGGTGGCATTGATATGGCTTAATCGAAACAAGATGTCCTTGTGAAGCTCCCTGTATTTTTCAAGAAACTCAGGTTTTATGACGTCTTCCGGCTTTTTCTCACTTAAATTCATGGTGATCTCCATGAGTATGCTCTTTATGATTATAGCGACCTATCAGACTGTGCCTTCCACAATTTTTATTTCTTCTTCGGTCAAGCCGTAGAGGTTGTAGACGAGGTTGTCGATTTGTTTGTTGGTGGCGTCTATTTGCCGCTGGATTAGCGTCTTGTCGGAGGGGGCTTTGGTTGCGCCGCCGATTTTTATCGCATCTTCGTGAATGACGTCCTTATAAGCCTGGGCATAGCCGGCTTTGTTGGTTACGTCCCAGCCTAATTCTTCGAAAAACGGGTCTATGAATTCCCTGCGAACCTGGGTCTCGTTATACTGCAGTGAACGATATGCTTCGATATGCCGGTCAAAGGTTTCGACAAGTTCAGCAACTCTGGAAGGTACATCAGCCATTAGGTATTTATTCCCTCTATTTCTTAAAACCACAAAAACCGCAAGCCTTTTAAAATATTACCATACTTATCAGCTAATGTCAAAAATCGATAAAAAGATAACGTTATTTATTCTGCAACAGTCAAATACCTGGGAAAGCTATTGTGAGAGCCGAAAACATGCAGCATATCCCTGCCGGAAAATCCGGCCACACCCGTCTCTCCGCAGACATTAAAAATAGCTTGCCCGACGGGACTTAACCTTATATCCTCTATATAAAAATTTTCGGGAGTAAGTAATGAAGCAGGCCGGCTATTTACGATGGGCAATTGAAAATACCAGGACGGTATGGTGGCATGATTCGGCGGAACCGGGCGAAGTCGAACGCGGTATCCGGAGAGGCGCCATTGGCGCTACAACTAATCCATATCTCTCGCATCTTGCTCTGTCCGGGAACAAAGACGCCTGGTCCGGAGAGATAGGCAATGTGCTGTCAGAGGGCCTGGAAACCGAGAGAAAAGCGGAAAGGCTCATGAGCATAGCAATAATCCACGCCGCCCATCAGTTCGAGCCGCAATATGAAAAAAGTGCCGGCCGGATGGGCTATGTTTGCGCCCAGGTAAATCCCACCCGAGCGGCAGATAGGGAATGCATGCTTTCGATGGCAAGGCGTTTCCACGCCTGGGCACCCAACATTGCTGTCAAGCTGCCGGCCACCGCGGCGGGACTGGATGTGCTTGAGGATTGTACCGCAGAAGGAATTACGGCCACGCTTACGATAAGCTATACTGTGCCGCAGGTAATCGCCATCGCCGAAAGACATCGCATGGGAATTCGAAGGGCGGAACAAAATGGGATCGAGCCGGGCAAGTGCTTCGCTGTTATTATGATCGGACGGCTGGACGACTATCTTAGAGATGTCGCGAACGACAGCAAAGCAAACATCAGCGAATCCGATATTCGCCAGGCGGGATTGGCTGTTTCCAAACGTGCATATTCGATTTATAAACAGCGTAAATACGAAGCAACGCTGATTGTCGCCGCCCTGAGGGGGACTTACCACATGACCGAGTTAACGGGAGCCGAAGTCATCATGTCCATTGCCGTGCCATACCAGGAGATGTTGCTATCGGGCGACTTAGCTCGTGAGGAACGGATCGACCGGCCGATACCCGGCGATGTAATTGAGCGGCTCTCGGCATTACCTGAGTTTGTCCGGGCTTATGAACCTGAGGGTATGAAGCCGGAGGACTTCATTACATACGGGGTGACGCAAAAAACACTCGCGCAATTCTACGAAGGCGGCTGGAAATTATTGGAGAATTTCCAGGTCGAATAATGGTTTGCTGCCGGCTGATAACACGATATGAAGGCCGGCTTTGGATGTCAGAATCACAGACAATAATATACGGAAAGGT